>Ga0214543_1005172_pt1 | contig 24218 bp, 10 predicted proteins | sample CNSS2metaG_FD_160094 | JGI IMG/M metagenome (GOLD analysis project Ga0214543, IMG submission 160094) | Root nodule microbial communities from cowpea collected in UCLA plant growth center, Los Angeles, California, USA - CNSS2 | ecosystem: Host-associated > Plants > Roots > Nodule | place: USA... | reverse complement strand
AAAATAAAATGATAAAAGATATATATATATATATATATATATATATATATATATATATATATATATATATATATATATAGATATATATATATATATATATATATCAAAGTTCTACATTTGGTGAAATAACAAAGACATCATATAAGAAAAAAAAAATCAAGAACCAAATGGTTAAGATTTTGGATTAAAATTGATTATGTGAGTTAAAGATGAAAATTTCAATCATGATACCTCATAAATAGACCTATCAAATATATAACTACCAGCATAATTGAACAGTGTTGACAATGTATATGTTTAACAATCCTTACCATCCATAAAGAATACCTTGAGCTTCACTAGAGTGCGCTATAACAGTGTATTTTAGAAACTAAATAAATCTAGTGCATTTAATTCTTTTCAAATACGATTATAATCTAAATTAATCTATCCAAGTAACAAAACTTCTATATGAAGCCGATTAAAAAGCCAAACGTACAATCGAAATAGGAATTGTAGAATAAACAATTTCATTGAATGAGATCGTGATGTTATTAAAGGATAGATAACGTGAAAACACATCACCGTAACTTATTGAACTCACCACCACTAAAGCTTTTTCCTACTTTTCGGTTCATTCTTCCCCTGTCCCGTTTATTAAACTTAAGCAATGTTCAACTCGTTTTCTTTCCAATCCTACTCATAATAATATGAATTAATTAAACAAGATAGCAAGAACTCAATAGAATACTACCCACATAATACAAAAAAATAAAATAACAAAAGTAACAACCTTTGTATCTTGCGCAACGCAGATTAACTAATAACCTTTGATCACAAGACTAAGAGATCCTAGGTCTGCATAAAAAATTTCATGAGAAGAATGCATTAGAAATATAATATGGGGGTGTAAAATAAAGGATGAAGTATGAAATCTCACCCGCTAGCGTTACAACAGTGCCTTACACATTGTTTTGTGGTGTTAAAGTTTAGAGTTGTGTCTGATGGATACAGAGAAGAGGGAGTGAAAATGCATGAAAATCTAATTGGCGTTGGATTCGTTATTTGAATTACTATATATTTTATAAATCGATAGTAAGATCGTTTTGGTATATATGTTGCTCAAGATTTCAGCCTAATTTATCGTATTACCGTTACATTATCATTTGATTAAATCTATCACATTTTTACAGTTCTTTTTTTGTTTAAAATGGGTTAAAAGCTGTTTTTCGAATGGAATATTCCTTTCCACGTACTTTTCTGTTTTAATTTTTTTTCCTTAATATTTCAACTGTACTCCATTAGTATCTCAACTAAATATTGTCTGAGGTAAAGAGAAGAGAATAAGTCAATTTATAAACAACTTTCTTTTTTTATTTTCAATTGAAAAAAATTCCTTAATTCTAGAAAAATGTATTAATTTAGTCTTATCTTCAATAGAGTTGGCTAAACCAAATTTTAATGGGTACATATACTCAAATTTTAATGTTTATATTTTCTAGTCTCTTTATTTTATTCTTAATAATATAGTTATTAACTTCTTTCTTAAGGTATAAAATTGTCACACGTTTTAATTTTATACTTTTTTTCTATCAATCTATTAAGCTGATTTTTATATTCTAAACTTGAATTAAAATTTGTATTAAAAATTATTTATATTTTATCAGTAATACTTAGTCTATGGACATAATTATAATGGACACTATTAGATAAACATAGACATTATTTTATTATTGCTAAAAAAATATATTTCTAATTTATTTAAGTACATTGTAAGACCCTAGAAAATGGCGTTTTAAAAGTGATAATGGTTTAAAAATAGTGAGACTCGATTATTTTAATATTAAAATGTTTTAGTATAAATAGAATTGTTATAAACGAATTTCATTATTTTAAAATACACCATCTCTCTAGAAACCACTTTTCTAGAGTTATCTGACTTCTCTCTAGAGGTTATGTCTCTCTGGTCGTCTGATTGAAGAACCGAGACCGTAGGATTGATCCTCTCGGCGAGCTCTTCAAATTGGACCGATCAGTTTCTCCATTCGCGTAAGTTGAGTTTCCGCTCTCTTTTTAGTCTTTTTCTGTTTTCTGTTGCATGCAAGCCCTCTCCCGCTTGCATGCGACATTTTAATCATCAGTATGAGTCTCTGCTGATCAGTGATCATAACGGTATGTCCTGATCGTTCTTGTGATGTTTCTATGTGTAGATAGAGCATCCTATGAAGTTAGAGGTGTTGACGTTTGTAAAGTTGTCTAAACAGGATAACAGGTCAGGGAAGCTAACTGTTTTACTTGAATTTTGTATAGAAATCATTCTGATGACTTTGAATTGCATGATTGATTGTTGTATGAGTGCTTGAATTGTGTAATTGAGTGTATGCTTGGTTGTGCTAGATTTCTTTACCGTTGCATGTGAGAACAGATTGGGAATCTGGTATTTTTGCTTAAGCGAGCAGCTCTCACCTGAGCGAAAACACCAGAAACTCATCTCCTGTTTATGCGCGAGATCTCGCCTAGGCGAGTCAGTCTCGCTTGAGCGAGAGTCACTCTCGTCTAAGCGAGACAACTTAGCCTGAGCGAGAATTTGCCCAGAGTTTGGGTTGTTCTCTGTTTCGAGCCTCGCTCAGGCGAGAATGACTCGCCTAAGCGAGAGAGCCCTTTGGCCTAGGTGAGACCTTCCAGCTTGGGCAAGAACCGCTGCAACTGAGTGTTATTTCTCTGTTTCTAATGGATGAAGCTATGTTTAAATGTTAAAATGTGAACTTAGTTACGATATGCATGAATTGTTATGACTGGTAATATGTGTGGTGAAATTGCATGAAGTTGGAATATGAGAAGAAGTGGTTGAACTAGGATTTCAAGGGAAATTCTAAGAGGAATGTTTTAGTGTATGTAAGGACATAAGGACTCAGTTTTGGTTGGTATCCTGACGCTCCTATAACCATTAAGGCTCATGTAGAGCATAATGGATTATATCGGGAGGAGTAGCAGGAGGTCCTAGTCTGTGGACCCGATTCAGTCACAGACGCGAAGGGGACTTACCTTGGGAGTGGTTGGGTGATAACCCCTTGTGTCCAAACTCTGCAGAGTTTGGGAACCATCACAGGTGCAAGCCACCAAGAGATCCGATGTCGCTTACATAATCTGAATATTGAGTCTAGAGTCATGTATATGTGTTGTGGTGGTCTATATGATTCTGGTGATAATGAGAAAGATTGCATGGTTTCTGTTTATAATTGAACTGCATGATTCCTTAATCAGATTAGCTTACCCTTGCTTTTTGTGTTCCTGTCTTGTGTTGTATGTTTCCTTTTGCGATGATCACCTATTCGGTGGGAGCAGATGTGGTTGTAGTGTCAAAGGCACTTCTGGAGGATGAAGAGCCATCGTTTTAGGGTTGAGGAGGAGGTTTCCAGTGGGAGCTTTAATAGTGGTCAATTGAAGTATAGAGTTTATTAGTTTAGTTTAAGTGTATAAGTGATATATTTTTATAGTCATATCTTTTGTAAGACTGTATTAATATATTGTGTACACTGAATTATCTGTTTTTGGAACTATGATGAAACTCCCTATTTTTATTAGTTTTAAGTTGTTGAAATTGGGATGTTACATTTATGGTATCAGAGCAGTTCGTCCTTAGGATGACCTGAAGGTTGTGGGTTTGTCATGTCTTGTTTGTGTTGGAGTTCGAGTTCAATAGAGTTTGTCCACGAAACCAAAAGTATTAAGAACAGAAAATGTCTTGATAAAGTAATGAGGGTGGACACTCATGACTAGATCAAAGATTATTTTTCTTTCTTAATTTTACTGGTTTGAGAAAATAAGAGAGATAGACAAAAGTTTTGGCTATCAATAGATGTTAGAGTTTTGCTTTCTGTGTCCATGTCTGTTTTGTTGCATCTCTATGGTTTGCGTTTAGTGCTTATAGTGATAGAGGAATGCAGATTCAACGTCAACTTGACCTGCTTACCTTTGTGAGGGTTGGATATAACTTTTGAGATAACTTTCTGTCTCAAGGATATAGGTTTGTTGTATGAAGTAGATCGATGAGCGAGGAAAGTTAAGCTTTGGGTTTGTAGACTGGATAAAGAGGTTAAAATTTAGCATCAACGTTTAGACTAAGAAAGCTTCAAGGGCATGCTCACGAGATCAAATATCACAAGTTTTCCAAAAGGAGTTGAGTTTAGAGGTTAGAAATATGGAAAATACCAGTGTATGCCAACGCAACAATGTTTGGGGAAAATCAACTTGGTTCTACATCCCGGCAATTCTGAGGTTCAGAGTTATCCAGATACATGCAATGTTAGGAGAAGTTTCATTAGATATAGTCGTAAGACCATATCTTGTGTTACATATTTCCTTTTGCGATGATCACCTATTCGGTGGGAGCAGATGTGATTGCAGTGTCAAAGGCACTTCTGGAGGATGAAGAGCCATCGTTTTAGGGTTGAGAAGGAGGTTTCCAGTTGGAGCTTTAACAGTGGTAAGTTGAAGTATAGAGTTTATTAGTTTAGTTTAAGTGTATAAGTGATATATTTTTATAGTCATATCTTTTGTAAGACTGTATTAATATATTGTGTACACTGAATTATCTGTTTTTGGAACTATGATGAAACTCCTTATTTTTATTAGCTTTAAGCTGTTGAAATTGGGATGTTACATACATCATTATAAACATCCGAAAATAATTAAGAATATTAGTTGATGGACATATGAACATATTTGAGGGAATATCATATTTAGAATGATATTTTTGTCTTATTTAGTTGAATGTACAAGATGACTAATACATTTTAGAACACGAAAACTCATTTAAATTAAAAATTTTACTAAAAATTATTTATATTTTAATTGATAATTATTTCCCATCTTCATAATTTAGTTACTTTTAGTAATTTAAAATTTTTAATCTACATTCTCGATTAGAGGTGTTTATAGTTTTGTAATTCCAAAAATTTATATTTTTTTTCTAATAACTTTATCAATTATTCATTATCTTTATGCCATCTTTAACCTCTTATCTTACCGTTTATAATGAATTGAATAATTTTCAACGAGATATTTAAGAAAGGTAAAGATGCAACAATAATTTATTTTAATTATAAAATGAATTACAATGTTATAAGTTAATAGAAGTATTTTCCATTATCTATTATGATTTTGAATGTATTTTTAGTTGTTTATACGTATTCTTATCATATATGAATTTCTTAACTAAAATCACATATACGTAAATCATCTATGTACATATAATATTATATTGATAAGTAATGATAGTGTAAATTAATATATGAAATAATATATTTATTGTTTTGGGAGTATCGTCAAACAATCAATCGGTACTTGTAAAAAATTATATTTGGTGGTCATCACGATCAATGAGTACTTGTCAAAGGTTTTACTTTTGTTGTTCATTGGGTGGTTCTGTTAGTCAAACGATCAATGGATACTTGTTAAAGGTACTTCAATGTTAAAGTCAGCTCATGATCAATAGGTCAAAGCAATAAATATTTAATTAATGTAAAACAAAAGTCCTAATAACCATACATTTGACCTGAATTTATGTTTTTTCACATACACATGTGATTAAGATTAGCCTAATCATGGTCCAATTGCTTTTTAATCTTGATTAAAAACCTTTTTGGTGCAATTAGATAATTGGATGTGACCCATAATTTGTGTAGACTAGTATGACACGGAAGGGGATCGCTCGACACCTGAACGATTGCTTATCAAATATTCTTCGAAGTAATCTCACACAACCGGTAGATACATGTTCAATCTCATTTCTAAAAATATTTCTTTGAAGTAATCTCACACAATCGATATATACGCATTCGATCACATGATCAATCAGTAGAACCAACAAACTGATTCATTATGAGCAAAGTTTAATATTTATTGGTATATATATATATATATATATATATATATATATATATATATATATATTTTTTGTTTGAATAAGGAATCATTAAATTACATGCTTATAGTTATTTGTCCTTTGTTAAGTTCTCATTCTTGTAAATAGTCATGGTTACCTTTGTTGTGTTGATAGATTCTCATTTATGTTTTTTATTGACTGTTATGTATATTGAAAGAAACAATATGTCAAAATGTAATACAAAATACAAATTATTTTTAAAATTTTAAATAAATAACTCTCATCTCCTAATATACTTGTGTGTGTTATGATTTGGAAAAGACGATATACCTTCAACTAATTTTGCTTTTGTTGTCACTTCTCAAATTCAATTTATTTGGTACCTAACTCATAAAGTCATGCAAAAAATTGAACATGAACAATTATACGAAATATTAAGTTTTTTAACAAAAATTGATACAAATTTATTGAGGTGCAAAATTATGATGACATAAAATAGAGATTTATGGATTTGTACACATTTAATATGTATAAAAAATGTCTTTAATGAATGATGACAATTAATTATTGGATACAATAAATTATCACGTCATTAAGAGCATTTTAGTTTCCAATAAAAAAATGTCAAATGTTAAAAGATAAAAGAATAAACAGAAGAAAAAATAATTTAGTATAATATTTAAAAAATATACTTCAATGTTAAATTTGATAAACTTAATAAAGGAATTAAAAAAATCTAAATTTATGGTGACGGATAATTTGTTTTAGTGCATCCTTACCTACTGAATTTAACTTTGGTTTGTACAAATTGACAAGAACAAAAAAAAAAACTCAAATTTACATTAAATATATTTAGCATTAATATAAGTGATAAGAAATATATAATGAGGTTCATTTAGAATGAGATTGTTATATCATAAGCAATCATATATCAGATTTTAAGAGTCCATCTATACTTAAATAGAATCAAAATATGGTATTTAGTTTTAAAATCAATTTCTTATAATATAATAATTTTAAAATGTGATATTTTTTTTACTAAGTTATATTTTAAAATATAAAAGATAAAATTGATAAAATAATAATTCTAATTTTAAAATAAATTATTTAAAAAATAAAATAAAATAAAAACCAGAAAAAATCTCTTATATACAATAAATATATATTCAATAGGAAGATGAAGGTTACAAACAGATAGCACTTTAATTTCTAATTGTGTTTGTATTTTGTTTTAATTCAGGATAAGTGAACCCATGTTAAATAAAAAATAATTCTAATTACATAAATTTTTAATTAAATAATATTTGAGCTTACGTCACAAATAATAATTGCATTAACTTTTAATTATTAAGTTTAGATTTTACGTAAACTTAAATCATCCACCAAAAAAGTTAAACACATGATACAACTGATAATTAAAAAAAATGACATTTCATATGATTTTACGATTTTGCTCAATACCTATATAATTTTACAAGTTTGTTGCGATGAAACGTGAAATCTAAATTAAAAATACTATGCAAAATTATATTATCTTATGGATTCAATCTCGATTTTAACTATAATATTATTACTACTTAATTTTTTTTTCTTAACGAAATTTAAAATGAAAAGAAAAATCTGAAATGAGGCTTAAATGAGAATTCCTTTCTAACAAAATCATGCCAATAATTAGGTATTGCTAAACTTTTTCAATAACCAACCAAACACTTCGATATTAATATTTACGAACACATGTCTAGACATCGACAGGTAGCAGAAGGATTGATACAAAAAATTAATAATTACAGGTTCCAAGGTGTGAAAACCAAAATCGATTGTTTTTTCTGAGGTTTGCCAACAAGGGTAGCACAGAGGAACACTTGACAAGATGAACTGGAAAAGGAATTAAAATAAACAATTTAAAAAACAAAAATAAATGAACTTCAAAATTTGAAAGACAAAATTGTATTTAAATCAAAATTTAATTCATGCAAGACTTTATTATTATTTTTAAAAAATGTTTGACAAGTAAACGTGGTCATTACTTTTTAAATATTCTGGACCATATTACAACAGATGGTTGGTACATACAGAGTTCTATTTTTCTTAGCAGACTTTAAAATGCAGCGAACACACAAAATAAATAAATAAAAGAGCACAATGACATATTATAAGATGTAGAAGCATCTGAACCTCATTTATTTATTTTCTTGATGTAGAAATTAAAATGTAACGAAATAAATAGAATATAAAATGTACCATCTGAATGAGTGAATCCACGTACAGTTGTATTTATTTTCTTTATTTCTTTATATAGGGAGCAAATATATTACGTGTAGTAGTACGTAATTATTATGTAATGCAATAAACAGAGTATAGAAATCTCTCTCTTCAATAAATTTTTTGAATGTTACAAATTAAGAATTTGTCTGAAACAATGCCAGAAAGGATGAACCAACCACGTTCTCCATTGCTTGCTTCTGGTCAAAGTTTAACTCAAAAGCACTGACACTGAGTAGTGAGTTTTGTAAGCAAAAGGAACATCTTTTTCGCTTTAATTTCAACTCTGCCACTCCGCTCCTCACGCTCCCATCAAAACCCAACCTCTATTACAGTTCACAATTCAAGTTCAAGATCTCATCTCGACCAACCAAAAAGATTCTTACTCCAACACTGTTCTTGTTATCATTATTATTATTATTACTGGTTTTTCTTATTATTGTAGTACTACAAACATACTCCTTTTTTCACTCCCAATCAGTAATCAGGATCCTCCAGTGTTCAATCATTGAAAATAACCAACTTCCTCTCTACACCTTTTACTTCGTTGTGTGTGAGTTGAAAATCCGTGCTTGCTTGGAGTCTTTTGAACTTTGATCCTACTAGTTCTTCAAACAGTTTTCTCCTTTTATGTTTACTTTTTTTTTTCTTTTGGGGTTTATGGTTTACGTTACATGAATCATGGGAAATGTTTCTTCTATATTACAGTTTCATTATAACGCGTGTTTAACTTGTTCCGTTGCGTGTCTCGAGGTTAAGGGGTTCAAGTTCAACCTATAGTGGGTGTCTAGAAGCTTTGTTTCGTTGATCGTTGTTTCTCGTGAGTCAGCTAGATTGACTTTTAGCTGATAGGAACCGAGAAAATAGGAAAAGAACAGATCTTTGAGTAGTACTAGGTAGCAGTGATAGCTTCTATAGCTTTCATAATCGTGTCTTATTATATAAGGTCTTTTATTTAGGGGCGTGTTTCATTTCATGTTCTTGGGTAGTGATAATGCCTGTTCCCAACGGAGAAGAGCAGGTTCTGTTTGCATCAGAAAATGCAAATGAGGTTTCAAAGTCACCCTCGTTGGATTTGAACCCAGATTCCGATTCAGGTGATGGGTCCCCACCTGTTTCCACCGTTTACACTGATGTGGGTGTCGTGCCAGAACACCAAAAGAACGAGCTTGAGCACTTTATATCCAATTTAGAGAGTATGAATAATTGAAGTCACACCCATGTCTCTGTTTCTTGGTATTATGGTTTATGGATTTAAATCTGTGAAATAAATGTTGCTGATTCATTCTTCTGGGTCGGGCTGAATTGCTTGTGTAGGAGAGATAGAGGAGTTGAGGGTCAAGCAGAAGAAATTGGATAAAAAACGAAGAGAAGCACTGAGCAAGATATTGGATATCAAAGGTACTAACTAATACACTAATTATATATTTGACTAAATAAGGTTATTGTTAATTGTTTACAAACCGTTGGAGAATTGTGTTTTGCTATCCAGGGAGCATTCGGGTATTTTGTAGAATTCGACCAAATCTGGTAACGGAGAAGAGAAGAATTTCTGAGCCGGTATCAGCTGGACCAGAGAAAATTCGGGTTAAGTGGGGAGGAACAAGGAAAGATTTTGAGTTTGATAAAGTTTTTACTCAAGAAACAAGCCAAGGCTAGTATTATTAAGTGTTGGTGTCCTTCTGAATTTTGATTATCTTATTGTAGTTGTACTAAAGAGGGTATTGTGCGCTTGTTTGAACTCTGCAGAAAGTGTATTTGTTGAGGTTGAGCCAATTCTGAGATCTGCAATGGACGGGCACAATGTATGTGTGTTTGCTTACGGTCAAACAGGCACAGGCAAGACATTCACCATGGTTAGTCAATTCAACGTTGTGTTGATGTTATTTGTGTGCTTGTGCTAAACACTTCTGTTACCTAGTATACGTTGCAGCATTGACAAGGAATAGTTCTTTTTAGGATGGTACAAACGAACAACCTGGGATTATTCCGCGTGCTCTTGAAGAGCTCTTTCATCAAGCCTCTTTGGATAGCTCATCTGCTTTCACCTTTTCGATGAGCATGTTAGAAGTTTATATGGGCAATCTCAGGGATTTGCTAGCTCCAAAACCGTCTGGTAGAGCACATGAACAACCTATGACAAAGTGGTAACATATTTTTGTTCCTTTTTTGTATTCACTTGAGATTTCAATGATTGAATTCTGCAGAATAGTATGTACGAAAATCTGGATAACTACCTAAACTAACTAACTAACTAACCCCTTTATATAGCAATCTGAACATCCAAACCGATCCAAAGGGGTTGATTGAAATTGAGGGTCTCTCTGAAGTGCAAATAAGTGATTATGCGAAAGCGAAATGGTGGTACAACAAGGGGAGAAGGTTCAGATCTACGTCGTGGACTAATGTGAATGAAGCATCAAGCAGGTCACACTGGTGGGTGATAGGTGTAGTTAGATACTTAAAAGTATTTTAATGGTTTTCTCAGCTTGATGGTTACTTTATCTGTTTAGCTTCATATATCTAGCTTAACGAGGATAAGCATATTTCGACGTGGGGATGCTTTGGAAGCTAAAAGTGAAGTAAGCAAACTGTGGATGGTTGATCTTGGAGGCAGCGAACGGTTGCTTAAAACTGGAGCCAAAGGACTCACACTGGATGAGGGCAGAGCCATTAATCTTTCTCTTTCAGCTTTAGCTGATGTTGTTGCAGCTTTGAAGAGGAAGAGGGGTCATGTGCCTTACAGGTAAATACATTTTCTTCTGTATCTTTAAAATACATTGGTGGACCCTGATTCTGATGTTTCATAAAAGAAATTTAATATATTAACATCCATGTATAGAACAACATAAAAAATCCCAGAAGAGAATCTGAACTCGAATTTGTTTCTGTCACTGCCAATTATGTTCCAGCTGCTAGATCCTTTGAGTGCCTTAAAAATCAATTCAGCTACTGAGTCCTATTTTACTGTGGCTAGTTTTTTATACTATCCTTGTTTCTTTCTAGACAGTCAAAGTACAAGTGGTTAGTGATTCATGCTACTTTGCTTGCAGGAATAGCAAGCTGACTCAATTACTCAAAGATTCTCTTGGTATGATATTATTTCTTGATTTCTAAACTAAATTGTACACCACCAACTTTTGTGCACTAAAACTTGTACAAAATTATAAATTCATAGAAGTTGAAATATTTACGTTTGTGTTAGCATGTGCTGTTTTATATCTAAAATATAAAAGGTCTGATCTTTGTAACCACATACTCAAGGGTACGGCTCAAAGGTTTTGATGCTCGTGCATATAAGCCCTTCTGAAGAAGATGTCTGTGAAACAATTTGCTCCTTGAACTTTGCGAAGAGAGCGAGAGCAATAGAATCCAACAAAGAAGTGTCCATGGTAACTTTCTTAACTTTTTCTTAAGCAAGTTAGTTCCTCAGTAGATACTGTTTGAAGATTGCTGAATGCATGCGTACACTGTAGGAAGTGAAGAAGCAAAGGGAGAAGAAGATTATGGATCTAGAAGAAGACATCAAGGAAGCTGAAAAACAACGCCAGAATTTAAGGGAACAAACAGAGAAGATTGAGTTGAAGTTAAACGATAGTAAAAAGCTCTTAACAGTCACAGATAGTCTTGTGGAAAGTGATGACATGAAAGCCTCAAGCAGTCCCAAAGATGATGTGAAAGAGGTGATTGAAACCCCCAAAGCATCTAAGAAATCTATCAAAACAAACTTCTCCAACTCAATGCCTCGATTCATGACTTCAACAGTTGCAAGTCGCCAAAGACAAAGTGCTGCAGAGCGAGACATTGGCACTGTGAAAATGAAAAGCCATAGATCAACAATGGTGTCGAGAAGTTCCATCCATTTTTCGTATTCCCAATCGTTGAGTTATTCAGATATCCGTATCAAAGCATTGCTGCGAAGTTCAAATGGAAAATCTCGGCATGCTGAAGCAGATAGTGTTCCGATTCTAGAGCCTGTTCTCACAGAAAGGCCTAAATGCAATGATTTGGAACCAAAAGTCACAACCCCTCGAAGCAGAATGGTAACATCTTCAGACCAAAGCTTGAGAATTTCACTGGGTCGTCACAGAAGAAGGATGTCTGATCTGATATAAGTGTCAAATGACATAAAGGTTGCAGATTTTTTGAAGGGATTGCATGTTTAACATTTTGCAATTTATATTTGTCCATAACAAATAGTAGGGAGTGGTATAGTAATGGGTGTGTTTTCTTGGTGTTTTCTGGGTTGGGATCTGTTAATTACTTCATTAACATGATCTTTCTCTGTTTCGAAGCTTGTTGGGTCGTATTGGACCTTTGCACATGTGATTGTGTAACTACTTGTTACGACTAACTCACTGAAGTTTGACATCATGACCTTTGTATGAATACAACTGTTTTTAGCCTTCACTGGGGACACAACAGTGAAACAATTTTTTTTACTGTTTCTATTGTTTGTTTCTTTCAGACGAGGTACAACCTTTATGGTATTCTATTTTTATTCTGATGTTTTTAAGCTTCCCTCAGTTTTAGATCCTAGTGTTTATCACAATAAGCTCGAGTGATCTAAATTTAAAAATAATTTGTCTTATATCTTTTCTTAAAAAAAAAAAAGTTTGTAAGTCTACATACAATACTTTGTTTGCAAGGCAATCCATTTTAGTTCAGTATTTTTATTATCAAAACTTCTATTATATGTATACACATTTTTCTTTTAAAAAATATATTTATTCTAACAACATTTAAGCAATTAAGAGATTTCTTTTTTCAAATTGTAAAAATTAAAAAAAGTTTTAAATTTATTTAGAAAACCGTCAATAAATGTATGCCAAATTTGAAAGAATAAAAACATATTTAAGAGAAAAACGGATAATACAAATACTTTCAAAATACTGTATTTTTAAATATTTTATTAGCTACATTCATATGAAAGAAAAATACACTAATGTTCATGGACAATGCATTCATACATAATACAAACACAATTAATAGTTATACAAGCCTAAACTCTTTAAGAGAAACTTAAAATGTAGTTTAGGGACTTTTACTGATTTCAATAATTTTACAACTATAGTTCTAATTTTTTAAAAATATACAATTTTAACTTATTTCCAATTTGACATGCTGTTATTTTGATTCATTAACATTCTCATTAAAAAAATAGCATTATAAAGTAGCTGTATTTAAATTTTAAAAATTGAAAATGATGAAAATCAAAATTATAATTCAACCAAAAACATTGAACAGCTTCCCTCGCTAGATATGGTATGAATTACTTATCGACAAACAAATGGCAGAATAAGAGAATTAACAAAATCAACGTATATGGCATCAATGCTGCGATTGCGTAAATGCTTTGGTCGGTGGAGAAGGAGGAATTGACAAGTAAAGGGTGGAATCCTTTCGGAGGTATAGACAAATAAAAAAGCATACGGCTAATTATTCTTACTTGCTAGCAAAATGACTCCTGATGAAAATATTTATCACGAATAATAAGGTTAACACACTAGCGCAAAAATACGTTAACTTGAGCATGGTACACGGTCAAATTCTAGACAATCCCGATGAAACGTACCTTTTGCAAAGTATAGAAATTTCTGCTTGTGAAGTACAGTAATTTACATATTACCGAGTTTTAGTTCCTCGGACAAGCTATCACAACAAATACAAAATGGCTCTCTGCAGTTGTTTGGCCGCAGTGAAGTTGCAGTTGATATTTCCCTCAACACAAACATTTGCCGTTACAAGTTTCGATTTTTTTTTTTCCTTTTTATTTGTTACCTTTATACGCACATAACTATGCAGAATGGCTACTTATTCACACTTGAGGCGAGAGTTTTCATGGGGTGGAATTTACAGAAATCTCCTGCGGCACGAGTGGAGGTACCTGGTCTTGATGCGATGGGATAACCAGACGCTGAAGAGGCTTTAGAGCCACTGTCAGTTGTGCAAACGAGGGCCGCAAATTTGGATCCCTGTCACAGGGAGAGGGAAAATAAGTCTAATTGCAAAATTTCCACAAATCATTTAATGATGTGTAGAAGGAGAAGAAAAGGAATAAATCAAATTTAAAGCTGAACATGCTTACTGTTGCCAACACTCCCAGATTATTCTTGCAACTATAGGATCGACTTCCTTAGGAATTTCAAGTCTACGATTTTGGAAACCAACAGCACCAACAACTTGCATAGGATTCATTCCAGTCCACGGCAACCTTAATGTAGCAAGTTCCCATAGGATGACTCCAAAACTATAAACATCGCATCTGTATTTGATATGATGATTAATAGAGATGCATTCAATAGACAGCAATAAAAGAAACAAGCAAATATTTGAATCTAAATACATGTTCAAAATGTTAAATAAGGATCATAAATTTCCAGACTTTTGCTTCTAAAACTGTTATAGCCATGTCTACCAGGCGCTAAGTTTTATAATTACAGATAAAAGTAAAAATGCGCTTTTTATGAATGGAGAAAACAATTCAGTAATTGAACACAACAACGAAATATGGGTTAAGAATGTTTTTCATCAAGCGAAAATATGTAAAGAGGGCCTAGCAGATAGGGGTGTGATGTTCATCGGTTTGGATCAACCCGATAATCCAAACCAAACCAATTAAACTGGTTAAGATTTTAACTCAAATTCAATCCGAACCAAACCAATCAAGTCTTATGTTCATTAGTTTATGTATTGGATTTATGATTTACAAATCCAAAAAACCTGAACCAAACCAAATTATATATGTTTCTTATTAATATTAACTATATATGAAATTTCATATATGATTATATAATTCTTTTTTATAACTTTTGCCATGACTTTGTTGATGTAAGTCAATTACTTACAATACAAAAATGTGGCTTATCACTTTTAATCATAGAATTAAGCGCAACTTTTTTAATAAAATTATGCGTTTTTCCTATTTCTCAAATAGAATTTTGTATATCTGGATATCATTGGATCCAGTTGAACTAAACCGCACCAATTCATTCTTTCATCAGACTTGGTTTGATTTGAATTTATTTTATTTATTTTTTAAATCTGAGCTAATGAAAATTGATTGGTTTGGACTTGATTTCCTCCCAAATCCAATCCCAATTGACCTAGGAATACATCCACCAGCAGAGTGAAGCAACTATGGACAAGCATGGATTACACAAATACGATATGAAATGATAATGACAATCAAGAATAAGAAAGACCTTCATCTCAAATTAATAACTCACTTTTCATTTGAGGGTTCATTGCGGAGAACTTCAGGAGCCATCCACTCCGGCTAATATATCGAAAAAATAATGTCAGTGAAATGTAAAAGGCAGATAAGACACGCTGCATGTGCGTAAGAAAAGACCTATACATAATACAGATTTTCCCAAATTCTCACCGTTCCAGCAGTTGACTTGGATGACAAAAAAGTGTTGTGCTTCAACCTTGACAACCCAAAATCGCATACCTGTAGAAAGAAAGGCTTACTTACAACTAACATAGCCAATAAGATCATACAAAATAAACAATAACTCAGCAATTGACGAATACATAATTCAAGAAATATGTTCGAAAAAAATAATACCCACAAAATTATCCTTCACATTGTAAACCCACATTTGCCATATGATTACAACTGTTCAAAACCCAAGCAAGCCTGACCAAACCCAAGCAACCCAACTACAATACTGATCTGGTTTTGTTTTCTGTATCTGGTTGGGTTTATTCAAAATCCAAATATCAGTTTGAGTTGGCTAAGACTATTAAATTTCACAACTGTTGTAACACAAAAATCTGTTTTTCACTCGTAAGACTACACAATTTCAACAAGACATCATCATCAAGTTGTTGTCGTTATTATTATTATATTTGCCATATATGGTACCTCCTATATACAACTAACTAGCCTTATATACTCACCAATTTATTAAGTTGACCATACACAAGTTTAACATGAAACAAAATTGACCATTTAGGTGGATGTGGACTTCCACATGTTCATCTCTCCAATTTCAGAAGTTGATAGTTGGCAGAAACAACACATTGCATATAGTAGCATGTGTTTACATTACATCACCCTTCGTATAATATACCAAGACTGGACTTACAAAATATCATGAAAATAGAATGCTTTCTATGTAACGTGATCAGAAATGAAATCCAAAAAAAAAAAAAACATGCAGGTTGCACAAATAATCAGATAACTATACTCAAACACCATGTTTTTCAAACCAATCTAGTTGACTTCACTAAACTAATGAACAGATACATTTAATATAGCAGAAAAAGAATTCAGGAGCCTATACAAATGAAAAACAATGACAAACAAGGCAAAGGGACAGTATGAGTTGTCAATCATATACCTTAACATTCCAGTTCTTATCAACCAAAAGATTTGGAGACTTTAGATCTCGGTGAACAATTATAGGTGTGCTGGTGTGTAAGCAATTCATGCCCCTAGCCTGTAAATTTGGAGCGTTCAAAATGTGAAAGTTTATTGGTATAAATGATGGTTGAAAAGGGAGAAGTGTAATTATTTCATACCACGTCCAAAGCCATTTTTATTCTTCGTTTCTCATCGATCTGACAATTAGGGCGATGAAGTAATCTGTACAAGCTTCCTCTGCAAAATGGACATCAGTAACAATGGTGAGGCATGTAAACGTGGAAAGAGTAAAATGGGAAACAGCTAAGGATTCCAAGGACAAATAATATGGTCAACAGGTAATTATTATTTTATAAAAATGACATAATGGAAAAAAGTTATATACCTTGGTAAATACTCTGAAATGATTGAGAGATTAGGAGGACGAGTAACAGCACCCATAAAAAGAACAATATTTGGATGACGTAACCTACGCATTATCCGTACCTTGCAGCAAAAAGGATGGAAAACAGATTAATTTTGGCCTTTAAAAAGGTCAAATGGATCCTTAACCATGAAACCACTGCCTACCAAGTTAACTTGTTATTTTTCCCTATTGGTATTTATGCTCAAATCTTCTATGTAGTTTTAAATTGAAAGTAACAAAATTATTTTCTTTAAATTGGCAAGTGTACACTATCTCTTTTCATTTCTCTCATACAAATAAAATAAGCAAAACAGAAAACAAAATTAGTACTTACTTCTCTTTTGAATTCAGACAATGCAGCACCTGAAAAGTCCTGATCCAAAAATTTCTTTACAGCAACCTCCTGATATTTCAACAGTGGATCATGATTTAGAAAATCAGAGACATAAATCTTTATGTTTTGGTTAAAACTTCTGAAATTAAGAAACTGGGAGTTATGATTTTGAGACTTCAGTAGCCTAAAAGAGATCATCAGCTTTTTCATCTTTTTCCTTTTCTTTCCTTCGGATGTTTTGGCAAAATTTAACAAGGGTCTAGTATATAAACTCCCCAAACTCTTACTGATTATTGGGTGTTGATCTTGTGCTTTAGTTTTAGCAGAAGTTAAATTGAATTAGTTAGTAACGCAATCATGTTTATTAAATTGTTGTTGATGATGACACTAAAATGAAGACACATTATATGAAAACATAATCCCAACTCAGCAATAATTCTATTCTCATTTTTTAACCCATTTACTGTAGTATTAAGCATCCATCTCACTTCACAAGAATGACGAGTTACTAGGCATATAGACAACTACAGAAACTACATAACATCTACCCATTTTTGAAGAATGTTATCTAAATGACCTGATCAGGTAATATCTTTATATTAATTAGCGAGATCACTTTTACATTTGAATAATGCAGATAGAAGTTCAGAATAACCATCACTAAGAATATGACAATATAAGAATTTTCCAATTCAATCTATAACAATAATATTCCCAACAAATATGAAAAGGAATTCAAGAACTCACTGTGCCATTCATGTCGGCATGGTATACCTCACCGTATGAACCTATTAGAAAGAAAGGATGAACATATATATTAAAAAAAACTCAGAAACAAGTGGAATACTTAAAGCACACTACCAGCCTCCCCAACTATCACATATAAAATGGTATTGCGCATGTAAAAAATATAAAATATTGAAAAGTTAATTGAGCTTGACATAACCATGTTTGCACAAATAGAAATAAAAATAAAATAATCAATTTAAAAATAGGGTGGAGATTACTGCTAGATTAATGATTGATTTGCATCAATTGGGAGCCCCAGTAAATCAAATAGTAAATCAGAGCACTGTCCAATTTTCAGTAAATATTAAGGACGCTTCAAGAAGAAAATGAAAGCAAATCATGTACATTACCTATACCAATTCTTTCACCAAGAAAAAGATCCTCCCATGGAATCTCACATTCACCAACATCTACATCATCCAATATTTGATCCACCCTGTTTGTGATGGAATCAATTGATGAGCTAGGACTCTCTGGTTCCTTTAGTTTGAAATTGTTTCCCAGGAATCTGTCATAAGTATGCTTCCTCCGGTCGTGATGTCTGATTTCGGCATTATCAGGTTCTCTAACTGCCTCCACCATGAAGTTTTGAGAATTTTCCAGACCCCCCTGGCCAAAATCAGCATTGAGATCCTCAATCTGGTTCAGTTCAGGTACAGATGATGAAACTGAACCAGTAACATGTGCCAAAGTTTGAACATTTACATCATTATTTAAATTTGAATTATATAATGGTTTGGAACTATGGTCAACATTTTCAGATGTAGAAGAACCATTGGAAACAAACAAGGGAGGTTTGTACTCATTAGGGTTATAATTAGTTTTCCTGGGGTCTTCATTGTAGGCATGACGGTTCTTCTTCGTCAGTAGTACTGGGGGCCGACCAGAAACAGTGTTATTAGGTTTAATTTCTACGGGTTTGTTAAGCCCAGAGGCCTTCCCCATTCCTTTTATTTGGAATGGGTTAAGATCTGCAAAAAGGTTTCGAGAGTCATTGGAGCTGTTTTGAGTATATGGTACAACATTGACATTAAGTCTCGTCCCATCACCAATTGTATTCATTCCGAGGGTCCCTTTGTACAGAGAAGTACCAGACAGAGCAGGCAAATTCTCCGGTTGATTAGGGGTCCCTCTATTAGAAGTTTTAGAAGGACCAACGCCAGTGTCCCTTCTCAAACCTATGTTTGAAGGCTCTGACTTCTCAAAATATGATTTTCCATTCCAACGCAGTGCATGATCTTTTATCACAGAATTTTGACTACTACCTTCACCAGGAGATGGTTGGATAGGTCTTGAGTAAGAAAACTCCTTATCCTTGGAGGAAGGTAAATTGGGTAAAATCTTGGGATTAAAAGCCTTGTTAAAGGCACTATCCTTGGTGCTCAAAATATCAGCTGGCATAAGTGGGATAAGTGTCCCTGGAGCAGCCATGAGATCAACCAAAAACTCCCTGAAAGCAGAGAAGGAGATATCAGAACCACATAAACTTTCTGGGTAAACTTATAGACATTTAATGATTGCATATGAGAAGCAAATGGACGCACAAATTAGTAAGATAACAGATACATGAAAATACAAAGATCCTTAACCTTTCACCCTCCAACTTTATAATGTTGACAGCATCATCCTCCACACCAGTGTAATGACTACCTTTTACCAGTCTACAAGGCATATTAATGTTGTCAGCTAATACCTGAATGCAGAAAAGAAACAAGTACATTATTACACAGGCAATAGATCAAGAAAAGTTATGCAAATCTTGATAAAATTCATAAAGAATTATAATATGATCCTCTAAAATGCACACAAAAATTACTGAAATTTAACTGGAAGATATATTCTCAAATATCGTATTTAAAACTAGCTTTGCAACTACATCACAACTAAGCCAAGGTTAAAAACCTAAAGAAGCTTTAGTCCTATTGATGAGCAAAGTGAGCCATAAGTTTAATGACTCAATCTTGATAAATGGAGCATGATTTCTCATTTTTTTCAGCTAAGCATACTTAGAGCAAATATACTTCTTAATGCAAGCTCAGGCTAGATTAGTAAGGGATATTTTATCAACATGAGTATTTTTAAAGAAAACTATCTGAAGTACATTTATTAATTTATTAATGTTTTCATTTCAAGAATATTATTGGGTGATATAATTATTTAATACTAATAGCAGATATCATGTTACACTTCTTTTTCTTTTAATGTAATTGTGTCTGATTTTTTTAGCAGATTATGACTGCATTAACCTGACAACAAATTACATTACGGCTAACTAGAATCTAATTACCAATAAAAGCCACAATACTAACCTTGAAAAGCAAAGCACGATGTCTAGAGAGCCCAATATTTAAGGACCCGAGAGGCAATACAATTGTGTGAAGATTTGTCCTTAACTCCGCTCTTGTTTCTGTCCATCTTGCTAACATAATACTAGCATCCTTTACAGGACCACCCATATGACTTGTAACAAGTTCAGCAAGCCTTTGTGCCAAACTAGTGACCGGGCAGTCTAATGCAATACATTGTGCAATTTGTATCAGTTCTTCAAGTGCAGGATCAATTGTTCTATTAACAATGACCACCTCAGAACCTCCAGGATTTGCTTCAAGATCCATTCGAGATGGCATCTTTCCTTGCATCACTGAATCATTAGAGGGCCCGTATACATCATAAAAACCATCTACTACTTTCTCCTCATAGTCAAGCACATTATATTCCTGATCAACAAAATAGGAATCAAAGATAATCAAAACAGATGCAGTTCAAGAAAGGTCACTAAACGGAAAGGTGAAAAAGCATCAATGGAGGTGAAACAAGTTTCATGTTCCTTAACTACATTTTATAATTTTATTATTTCTATCTTGGTGCTGAACAGATAAAAATAAATTTCAGCGACCATATTCACTTAATAAAAATAAAATTTCCAAGACAATGACAGAATAAGCAATACCATGTGATGAAGTGGGTGAGTGTGTAATAATGAGTATAAAGCATATACTTTTACAATTTTCTTCAAATTGCTATGCCGTAGAAAACTAAGGAATTTCATAACGATAGCCACAGAAAGTCATACACACACAACAGCTAACAACAATCAACTGCTGATTATGGCAGAAAATTCGTCGTATCATAGTGTAAAATGTAAACTGTCTAACCAAATGTTTGCCAGTGCATCAGTTTAATAACTCAATCACAAAAGTTCCTTGTTTTTTCAACATCAAGCACACAAATAAGCACCCGGTGATTCTAATAACAGCATCCCACGTTTAAAATTTCTAGGGGTATAGTGCAATTCTACAAAAACCACCCAAATATTCAACATCGTTTGACCACTGCTTGCCCTATCAATCAGATTCTACCGAAGTTCCGTCTACTTTCTGCAGATACCAAATTTTAACTCGCCGATCGAAAACGCATTTCGAACCTCACTGGAGTAGCTAGTCCTAGACACATTTAAAGCCCCGAATCTAATTTCCAATACACAACTGAAGTTACTGCAAGAACAAATAAATAAAAGTCTTTCTAGAGTGAAACCCACTCTGTATAAACCTCTACAATTCACAGCTTTGCCTCAATTAACCACAACGATAGAGCAACATTGCAATAAGTGGATTACAACAACTGAGTAAGACCTTACCCAGTACTGCCTCGACAGCGCCTCGGCCGCATCGTCCTTGTTCCTCGCCGAATCGATTCGAAGCCCTCCTAGACTCAACAGCGTCGCCGCGTGGATCTGATCCTTCTCAGGATCGTCGCGGAACTCCGAATTGGAAGCGCTGATAGCTAGGGCTAGCTGCACCTGAAACTCCTCCTCCGACGAGAAAAAGTCCTGCCGATTCACCACCGGACTCACGCCTCCGCCGGGAGAAACCAAGGCGGTGGAGGCCGACGCCGTGGCCGAGGCCGACGAGGGACTCGCAGGAGCGGCGCCGGAGCTTTGAGACTGATCGGCGGCGCATGACGGCGACGGCACAGGTGGCGAATTGTCATTGGATCGCTGAGGATCGTGGTTGCCACCTATATGAAGCTTCTTGAAGATGTTCTTCATCCTCTCTCTTTTCTCCCCCGTTGGCTTTTCCTTCTTCACTCTCTCACTCATCAAAGCAGCTCAGAAAGAAATTGAAGTCACTTTCCAATTCTAAATAGCAATCGAAATATCTTTCCCTGATTTTCAATTCACCAGTCGATTCCTTTTCTCGCCGATTTCTTTTCTCTTCAACTTTCTCCCCTTTTTCTTCGTTTTTTCTGTGCGGGGTTGCCTTCGAGGGTCAAGGGACTCCAAGGGATAAAAGTGTTAGGAGGGAAAAACTTGGGCGAGTAGAACAAGCGTTGGAAAGGCCGGTAATCAAATGGCCTTCGGGTTGCATTAATTTACGAAAATGACATGCACACTTGGATACGCTACGATCACCGCGCTATATGAACGCGTCGATTCGATGTTGACATGGGAACCTACGTGTCTCCTCAATAGTCTACGTGGAGCTCTCAACTTCTCTTAACTCCGCTTCTTCATTTATACATGTTTTTTCCTTCATCTATAATCATTCAATTTTACTTCGTTTTCTCTTTTCACAATCATTTTTGTCATTTATAGAGATAAATTTCCCTAATATTTCACAATTTTTTTGTTATTTCTATGTTCGTCTTGATTCCCTAATAAGTTTTTTATGTACGTTTTTTTTTTCGTAGATTTAAGGTTTCATGGTAGTTATACAAATTAAGAAAAATAACAAATATATCACTTTTTAAAATGACTTTATTTTTCTGAAAATACCTTATTTTGGATTATAAATTAAGAAAACAAATGAATACTTCATTTAAATGCGAGAATAATAGTTAATTTGGAAATTTTCTATGTATCCGAAATTAATCATCGTGAAAATGGAAGAAATATAAAACTAACTTATAAGTTTCAGATGAAATTATCTTCTAAAACTACATCTAAAATAGTGAATAATGTGATAGTTAAAAGAAAAATTACATTATACTGCACATGGTAAAACTCCAACTTTTCTCTACTATCGAAAAGTTTATGATATACAACAAACGGCACTATAATTTATAAGCATTTATTACGTACAGTATCTCTACTGTTTCAAATTGTTTTTTTTTTAATTATCTATTAATTAACATAATTGGGATAGTCTACAATAAATACTTAGAACTTAGCTCATTATGAATTTGAATTCATGTTGGGAAGTGGACTTGTCGTAAACAAGAATGTATTCAAGAAAATTATTGCAATTGATTTTTCTTCTTTTTCTTTTTTTTTTCTCCTTCTCGGTGCCGTCATACGATGGAGATCGCAACAAAAATTCTACATTATGTATGAAAATAATAAACGAAAAAAAACAAAAAATATTTATTACAAAAGTTAATAAGATTTGTAATGACTTTAACAAATGATTCAAATTCATTAAAAGTTACAAGATCATATCTGAATCTCATTAATTAAATCCGGCTAACTTCTAAGTTTTAGTATTTTCAAAAATAACATAAGAAGTTGACAAACTTAACCTTTAGGTATTGAGTCTATTTGTCTACAGATCGTGTATGATGTTCTCAATTGTTCCATAGTTATTCTCAATATTTTAGATACGTACTATTAGAGTTTTAGTATTTTTTTTTCTTCATAATTACTTATTTCAACTTCATCTTATATATAATTTTTTTTAAGTTTAACCGTTATTTTTACGTATAGTTTATAAAATTATTGTAACAGTTATTTATTTATTTTAATTCATTAATTTTTTTTTTATTTTCTCATTTATTTCAATTTAATTTTAATAAATATATATTTATTTTATATATTTATATTAATATAATATTATATATATATATATATATATATATATATATATATATTTAGTAAAGATGCATGCACATCACACTAATACGTGTGTTTCAGTTTTATCCTTTAAATATAAGTTTTTAAATTAAAATCATTATTTCAACAATTTTAACTTTCAAATAACTGTTATATTTTTTCAATTTTATAATTTTTTCTCAATTTTATCAGTTTTTTTAAACTTAATAATCTTTTAATTAAAAGTTTATTTACAGAAAAGAATAAAAACTCTCTATAATTAAATTATAAATGTAACATCCTTAAATTTTTTCAGACAAAAATTAATATACTTAGCCATGTGATATATAGACAAAAATATGATATATATATATATATATA
>Ga0214543_1005166_pt1 | contig 24232 bp, 30 predicted proteins | sample CNSS2metaG_FD_160094 | JGI IMG/M metagenome (GOLD analysis project Ga0214543, IMG submission 160094) | Root nodule microbial communities from cowpea collected in UCLA plant growth center, Los Angeles, California, USA - CNSS2 | ecosystem: Host-associated > Plants > Roots > Nodule | place: USA... | reverse complement strand
GGGATGGGGATGGGTCAAAAGTTGTATACCCGTTGGGTTTGGGGATGGGGATGGGGATGAATTTTTATTATGGGGATGGGGATGGGATCATGATACCCGTACCCGCCTCGCCCCGTTGCCATCCCTAATTGAAACCTTGCACACAAGCAAACACCAAATTATATATTTGGCCTACTAGCGGTTAGATATAGCAAGGAACCAATTAATCCTCTATATTTGGTTGAATAAACTTGTTTTCAGCTTCATTTGCATCCATAAGGCAGTTTGTAGCAATTGGAGTGATAGCCTCTTTGCAATAATCCATTTTAAACTTTTTCAACAGATCAAAATAGTATTTTGACTGGCTTAAAAATGTCCCATACTTGAGTTACTTCACTTGCAGCCCTAGGAAGTAGGTTAGCTCACCCATCATAGACATCTCAAATTCTCCCTACATAGCTGCAACAAACTCTTCACACATGGAGTTATTATTTGATCCAAAGATTATATCATCTACATATACTTGATCAAGTATTACATCAGTTGCATGCTTTCTAATGAAAAGTGTTTTATCAACAACACCTCTAGCATATCCTTTAGATAAAAGAAAGTGGCTTAACCTCTCATACCACTATCGTGGTTCTTGTTTCAAACCATATAAAGCCTTTTTCAATTTGAAAACATGATTACGATAGAGGTGATCTTCAAAGCCAGGGGTTGTGATACATACACTTCTTCATTTAAGAAACCATTTAAGAATGCACTTTTCACATCCATTTGAGAAAGTTTCAAATTACACATGCATCTATATGCTAACAATAACCTCACAACTTCTAGCCTAGCTATAAGTGCATATGTTTCATTAAAATCAATGTCTTCCTCTTGATTATAACCTTTAGCAACTAGCCTAGCCTTATTTTCTAACAATGTTACCATTTTCATCCATTTTATTCCTAAACACCCATTTTGTACCAATCACATTCATTGCATCAGTTTTAGGAACAAGAGACCACACATCATTCTTACTGAATTGATTAAGTTCATCTTGCATAGCAACAACCTAATGACTATCACATAATGCATCATTCACATTCTTAGGTTCAATTTGAGAAAGAAATGAAACATGTTGAAAGAATGCAAGCTTGCGTCTAGTGGATACTCCTTGTTCTATGTCACCAATTATGTTATCCTTTGATAATCCCCTAGGTTCAATCCACTCCTTGGGTAATATGTTATTTGCAACTTTTTTAGCCGACTGAATTTCCTTTTCAACTGACTGATTTCCTATAGCAAATTCCTTGCAACAGTTTGCTTTTCCAGCACTGTATCTTCTTCATCTGCAATCTTAGACACATTATCTTGCAATTTTGGGTTAGTTTCATCAAATACAACATGTATAGACTCTTCAACAATCATCAATCTCTTATTATAGACTCTATATGCATGACTTTGTATAGTATAGCCTAGAAAAACACCTTCATCCGCTTTTACATCAAATTTGCCAAGACTTTATTTGCCATTGTTTAAGATGAAACACTTACATCCAAATACTTTTAGGTGATTTAAAACAGGCCTTCTCCCTTTGAAAAGTTCATAGGGTGTTTTCTTAAAAATTGGCCTAATCAACCCTCTATTTAGAACATAACAAGCAGTGTTGACTACATCAGCCCACAAGTACTTAGGTAGTGAATTTTCATTTAACATAGCTCTAGCTAGTTCCTCAAGTGACCTATTTTTTCCTTTCAACAACACCCTTTTGTTGTGGGGTTCTTGGTGCATAAAAATTGTGCTTAATGCCATGCTTTTCACAAAAGTGTTCAAACCTTTCCTTTTGAAATTCCCCACCATGATCACTTCGAATAGACACTATCTTAGAACTCTTTTCATTTTCTAGCATCTTGGCAAATCTTTTAAACGCATGAAAAGTGTCATTTTTGGCAGCTAAGAACAAGGTCCATGTGTACCTAGAGAAATCATCAACTATAACTAATGCATAAAGATTGACACCAAGGCTCATGGTTCGAAATGGACCAAATAGATCCATGTGAAGCATCTCTAAAGGTCTTTCAGTTGAAACAACATTTTTGGGTTTAAAAAAGACCTTGGTCTATTTTCCTTTTTGACATGCTCCACACATTCTATAATTCTCAAACTTAAGTTTTGGTAGTCCTTCAACTAACTGTTTTCCATTTAGCCGATTAAAATGTTGCATGTGTATGTGACAAAGTCTCTTATGCCATAGCCAAGTGTCATCTTCTTTTGTAAGCAAACAATGGATGCTAAATGAGGCATTATGCAGATCAAGTAGATATATATTGTTGACTTTTTTTCCTATCAAAACAATACTACCAAATGCATCATATATAAAGCAATTATTTGGTTCAAACATGACTTTAAATCCTTTGTCACATAATTGACTTATACTTATCAAATTATGTTTCAACCCTTCTACTAGTAGCACATTCTTGATGTTGAAAGAGGATCCATTGCCTATGACTCCATTTCAAATTATTTTTCCTTTGTTATTGTCTCCATAGGTTACAAACCCTTCCTCCTTCAACTCCAACTTTGCAAATTTGGTCTTATCTCTTGTCATATGCCTTGAGCAGCCACTATCTAGGTACCATAGATCCTTCTTTTCCTCTTTTATGACATGTAAAACAACATAGTATTATATCGTACCCTTTGATAGTTTGGGTCCAACATGGTTATGCCTTTCTAGATCCTTTTGGGATCCATTTCATAAATCTCTTAGGTACATCATACTTTCTAACATGACAATTCTTAAGAACATGACCTTTCTTCATACAATAGTTACAGGAAATGAATGGCATAACATTTGGCTCACTTTTGGAAAAGAAACTAGAGAACTTCTTGGCTTTCTTTTCATGGATAGGTGTATAACCAAGTCCAGCCTTTCCAAAATCACAATTTTTGAGAGCCAAGAACAACTTCCAAATTTGTTTTTCCTTTTGTGAACTTTGCACAAGTTTTCAAAAGATATTTCACTTGATTTTTCAAAGTATTGCAGTTTTCACAAGGTTTTATAGCCAGCTGTTTTTCAGAACAATTGACTGAATTATTGTAAATCATTTCTAAATTGGCTAACTTTGTTTTCTAGCCAACTATTTAATCCTTTTAGTCGATTGTTCATGACAATAATTTTGTTTGCCTCATTATGCAACTCTTCAAAGTCATGCAACAATTGGTAATAGTCATTCTTATCTTTGGATGACAAGGAACTTACTTGGCTTGATGAGGATGATTCATATCTGGCCATGAGGCATAGATTTGCTTCCTCACTTCCTTTTTGAGATGAAGTGCTTGTTGAATCATCATTTTCCTCCCAAGCTATGTAGGCACGTCTTTCCTTGGCCTTTTTCTTCTTTTTCCTGTCATCAACCTTCTCGTTCTCTTTGTTAACATTAGGACATTCAATCTCGATATATCCTTGCTTTCAACAATTATAACATGAGGATTTAGAATAATTACTTGAATCATTTTGTTTAGAAATGTATCTCCTTTGATTACCTTTTTTGCCTTTCCTCTTGAGATACTTCCCAAACCTCTTGACTAGTAGATTCAAGTTCTCATTATCACTTGATTCAGCAACCTCTTTCTCGGTTTCATCACTTTTCTTAGAGTTAGCCTTCAATGCTATGGTTTTTACCTTTTTCTCACTTGATTCAAGCTCACTTAGCCTTTGCATTTCAATCTCATGCTTTCTTAGTTTGTCAAACAGTGCAGTTGTTGTGATGATGGATAAATCCTCGGATTCAGATATGGCAGTCGCCTTTGGTTGCCAATTTCTATCAAGACACTTAAGCACTTTGATGTTTAGCTCCTCTTTGTCAAATTCTTTGCCTAGACCCATGAGATGGTTGACTGTGTGAGTGAACCTCTTTTGCACTTCAGCTATGGACTCTCCTTTTTACATCTTGAAAAGCTCATACTCTTGAATCAAAGCATGCTTCCTTGCTCTCTTCACTTCATTCGTTCCCTTATGGTAACCTCTAGGACATCCCACATTTCTTTTGCATTCTTACATTGGGAGACCCTAAAAAATTCATCCATACTCAAAGATGAAGTGGTGATGTTCTTGGCATTGCAATCATATTGAGCTCTTCTCCTTTCTTCATCAGTCCATTCACTCCAAGGCTTGTCCACCTGCTTATTTTCAACAACATATGGTCCACTAACTATTGCATCCCAAATTCCTTTGTCTATAGATTCAATAAAAAATTGCATCCTTATTTTCGAAAACTGATAGTTTAGGCCATAAAACATAGGTGGTCTATGAATAGAGGCACATTCAGCAAAAGGGAGTTTACTTTCAACCATTTCAAAAGATTTTTTATCAAACTTGAATACCTTTCAAGAACTTGGCTCTAGATACCAATTATTAGTTTTGAAATGTTGATTTTAGCCAAGAAGGGGGGGTTGAATTGGCTTTATAAAACTTTTTCGAAAGCTTAAACCTCTTTTCAATTGAATCTAATGGACTAGAAAGTTTGGATGTAAATGCAGCAGACCAGTACACTTTCAGTCGATTAAAATATAAATCAGCAAACTAATTTGTTCTTGAAGCAATAAAACAGTCGATTAAAAAGATAAATCAGTTGACTAAAATACTAGAGATTTATCCAAAATGCAAAATTCACAAATTCAACTTAAACAACAATCTTTTACATACAAGACTTGTTCCAATCAATATTTTTAACAAGTATACAGCCTCAGATTACACAAGAACACATTAAATCATACCAAAGATCAAATTGCTTGTTTTTCTTGAGTTTTTAAAAAGATTCAAAGTGAGTGAGATGAGGGAAAGAGAATTGCACAGTTGTTTTTATATTGGTTCACTCAATCACAGAGCTACATCCAGTTTACTAGGACATGAGCCTGGTTTCCACTATATTCAAAATTTTTACAAATCACACACCAAGATTACACTTTTGAACAACAAAACTCACAAGATTTTTGACTCACACAAAATCTACACACACACCCTACAAGAATCACACTTACAAACTTGAAATCACATCAGGCAAACCAACCAGAGGCACAAGAACATCCAAACCTGATGGTGGTTGTCCCTAGCCAACCATACATGTGTTCTTCAACCTACTCACAAGCCAAAATGCCTCCAAGATCAACAAAGATCTTCAAAACACGAGTTGTAGTTGTGTATTGCAGAGAGAGAGCTTTCTAAAGAAGAATGAAAAAGTTTTGTGCACAAAAACTCATATTCGCACCTCTTCTCGCGAAAACACAGCTTATGTTGTTTGATTTAAGTGAAAATAATCGATTAAATTTTCCGTACCGTCAACTGATTTCACTTGACTTAAGCGAAATCAGTCGATTGAAAAATAATTCAATTGACTAAATGCATTCATACTAGAAACTTTATACAACAAGCTTTTTAACCTGTTAAAACTCATTTTAATAGATTAAAAGAGACATACTAAGGTACACAAGACGTCTAACCTATGTCATATAGCCTACCAACATGATATAACACTAAACCATTACATTTAACATGTTATTTTCATATTTATCAAACACCTATGATCTTCATGCACATGGCCATATCAATTCTTTGCTTCAAGCTTGCTTGTGCCAACATTCTACTCCACTCTTTGCACTATTATTGTCTCCGTGAAAGATGATAGAGATGATTGTAAGATCCCATTTCGTGAATGGAAGGGTACTTCATGAATGTAAAGGATGCCTCCCAAAATGTGAACAAAACCGTGTATAATGAGCGATGTTGGTTTCCGTTTTTTTCACGATGTGTCCAATATGTGAAAATGAAGTCATGAGTAGGAGTTGAAGTAAAAGTTGAGATAGGAATAAAAAATCATTCCCTCCAATCTTGCAAACCGTTTTTATTTTCAATTTTTAATTTTTTAATTTCTGAATTTTATTAATTAATTAAAAAATGAAATTATATTTTTTTATTTTTTTATTTTAAAAAACAAAAATATTATTTTACTCAACTCTTAAAAATATAAATGAAAGAAACTTTTATTAATTAATATTTTAATTTTTTTAAACATTTTATTTTTATCTTTTTTTTATTTAACACTTAATTTTTGAATATTTTTTAGAAACAATTTTATTCGTCCAGACGAAATTGAGTGTTGATAGCTGCCCCTTTTTTCTTAGATCTTACTAGAGGATACGAAAAATTAGTCATTTTCATATCATCAGAGTAAAATATAAGAAAATAAAAAAACACTAATTTCATCCAAGCTCTAAAAAGAAACCACATCAAATGCAAATATTAAGAAAATCAATGACCATTTCATCGGAGGGGGTCTGTATATAAACATATGAAATCAATGACCATTCCATCGGAGAGGGCCTTGATATAAACATACAAAATCAATGACCATTCCATCAAAGAGGGTCTTGATATTTAAACACATGAAAATCAATGACATTTCATCGAAGAGGGTCTTGATGAAATCAATGACCATTTCATTGGAGAGAGCCTTGATATAAACATATGAAATCAATGATCATTCCAATGAAGAAGGTCTTAATATAAACATATGAAATTAATGACCATTCCATCGGAGAGGGCTTTGATATGAAAGATCGATGACCATTGCCTTGCAGAGGGCCTCGATATGAAAGCACATGAAAATCAATGACCATTCCATTGAAAAGGGTCTTGATATAAACATATGAAATCAATGACCATTCCAGGAGAGGGCCTTGATAAAAAAAAACGTAATTAAATGTATGATATCCTAGTTTAGACAATATGAATGCATGTTATGCATGAATCACCTAGAACCTTTGTCTTTTCATTTTTCTTTCCTTTTCATCCTCAATCATTCATTCTTCATCATCATTTTTCATCTCATTTTTCATTTCATTTTTCATTTTTTCATTCATTCACCACTTTTTTAAGAAGACACATGTCTCTATAATCATTTGCTTTTGCAATCATCAATTTCAATGCATACTCATAATTTGTTTTTTCTCATTATCACCTCACACTCTATATTAGAACCACGAGGAATTAGGCAAAACTTTGCGTGGAATGAGAGCATTGTATGCCTTACATTCTCTTCTTTGATGCACAATACATCTCATGTATGTTTGAACCCATGGATAGATGTTGCACAACTGAATCAATTTTGTGATAGCAACGTGTTTCAATGGAAAAACTTGTATCGAAAAGGATTGCCCCATTTAAAACTTTTAACTAAATTTAACAACTGACTGAGTTTTTGTTTTGTTTTTTTTTTCTCTCTTTTCCCTCTCTTTTTTTCAATGATGTGTCATAAACCAAATTCTTTTTTGTTTCTAAGTTATTCCCATGAACAAAATCTGACAAACATTTTTCAATTAGAGTGGACTTTTATTAGCTTGTAACGTGGCCTAGGCTTAAGGGTTTTGAAAGAAATAGATATTGGAGGCCCAACTAAATTATTAGTGGCTTTTAAATTTTGTAACAAATATCATTTGCAAGATTATCTGCTCAGCTATCATCTAGGGTCTTGAACTTTTAAATTTCTCTTCATTCTCAACTTTTCCTTCTCAAGTTCTTTTTTTCAGCCATTCAGTTTTATTACTTTATGACTTTCTTTGAATTTTCAATTTTTGGCCTTTTCTATTGAAATGCTTTTCACTTAATTGAATCCATGTAATAGCCTTACAATTCTTGACATGTTGAAGATCCTTATTCAGGGGTATTTTGGAAACGAATTATTATTTTTTGGCTCAAAGATGGTACAATGGAAATATAGTTTTCATCTTTTTTTTCAGATGAGGAAACGATGGCCACACATCATTTTAAAACTTGACTACCCCATTCTCTTCAGAGAGCTAACTCAGTGACAAAAACAAATGGCATCAAACACATATCATTGTTTATTTTTTATTTGTGTGTACAACTCTCTTTTTCTTCTTCTTTTTTTAACTTTACTCAGAACAACCTTTTTAGTCAAACAGGGCTATCAAAATGTGCCCCAGCATACTACTTATGTTCTCTTTTTCTTTGGCAAATCCTTTATCTTGGGGAAATCTTAATGAATTGCAGGATTCAAACAACATGAGTGTAAATGCTTCAAAATAAGAAGTATTGATCTGTTACCCTCATTGCCACAAAACATAGACAAACCATAACTCTTCACTCTAATTAATTCTCTTCACTTTCTTTTACCTTTTCTAGTGATGCACTCTATTTGCAATTGCATAGTCAAACAATTTCGACTTGTGATCATCTTTGTTTATTTTGCTCACTTCCATGACACCCTTCAAGAACCACTTTGGGCTACACTGAATGACTTGTACTTTGTGATTTAAACCCATGGTATCTTATTTCAAATAGCTCAGTGTGATGCCAAAAGACACTTACAAAAGAACATAAAACAAAATTACAAAGAAATAATTGTCAACACCCAATTTCGTCCGGCTAAATAAATAATAGAATAAATAATTATAATTTGTTTTTTTAAGAAAATAAAAAAAAATGAGTAAATAAGTTTTTCTTTGGTTTTTTCTTTGTCTAAATAATAATAATAATAATAATAAATAAATAAATAAAAAGAAAAAAATAGAGACTTTTTTAATCTTTTACGTTTTTTTCTTTTGAGCCTTTGTTTCTATTTTAGCCCAAAATAGTTTGTACACCCACACCGTTTTTTCTTGCAACTAATGGCAGCCCAAAATTTAATTTTCGCACTCCCACTTTATGCTTTGTCGTTTCTGCTCCAGATTAAGAAGTTAGTCTAATAATTAGAAACATAATATGTTCTAATATTTAGAATCATTTACTCTGATTTTGTGCTCTGATGAGGAAAATAGTAATATGTTTCTCAAAAATATCTTTTTGTAATTATAATTAATTTGTCCTGATCACGTTTGATTTTGTGCTCTGATTTTATGACACTTTTTTTCCAGATAAAGAAAGTAGTAAAATGATTCAAAGCAATATCTCTTTTACTAATTAGAATCAATTTTGCTGATCACGTTTGATTTTGTGCTCTGATTTTTTCTGTGATTTGATTCCCATAATGTGATAATATTAAGACCAATTCTTGCCTTTTAAATTTCTTTGTAATCAAGACTAACTTTATTACAAGATTACATTAGATTTATAATGTTGTGTATATAAACCCATCAAGCAAAAGAATAGAGGATTTTTTTTCTCGGAATTTTGGAGACCTCTCTCACCCTAAGCACACAATTTCTTTTAACCCTCGTATATAAAAGACCCACTCACCTTCGATCGCCAGCCACACGTGCTTCTTGGTGTTCCAACGCAACTATTGTAAATCTGATCTCTTGTTTAGATTCACAAAATTATTTTTTGTTGTGTTATGCAGTCTTTCTTGAATTTTGGTTATGATCTTGGTTGAATTTGATGTTTTCACTATTTCTTTTTAATATGGAAAAAACATTATTGTCATGCATTTTTGGGTTCATTAGTTTTATAATTAATGTTTGTGGATCGCATTGGGTTGTGAACGTTGTTTCATGAATAAGTAGGAGATATCATGTTTTAATATTGTAAGAATATGTCGTGCCATATTTTTCATATTAAATGTTTTAAAACTTTTTTATAATAAAATAATATGTTTAATCCAAACGTTATTTCCTAATCTTTTATTTATTTATTTTCCTAATGTTTTCATAAATTATGGACATATAGTAGTCACGTTTTTGGGTATCATGTCTTATTTCGGAAGTTTTTTTAAAGGAAGTAATAACAAATAAATAATTTAAATAACCTTTTAACTTTTAAAATGTATAAGTGCTCGTGTGACCGCTCGCGTCGTCTCAGTACTTAATACAAAATTTTCGAATTGTAAAAACGAGTGATATCAACATCTTCGAACAAATTATTTTTTTCAAAAAGTTTTTCATAAAGAACTACGTGATCCTGATTCTCTATTATGAATGGAGATATGTAGGAGCAAGGAGTAATCCTTGTCGGTCCCAAAAAACAAAAAAAATCTTTTGTGTTTCCTTTGTTTTTCTTTGTCATCTTTATTTATTTATTCTTTATTTTTTTATTTTTTTTTATTTTTTTTTATTCATTTTTTTTTTGTAAAATAAACATTTAAAGGAGACCTCATCAATTTGTATTTTAATTAAAGGTACCGTCTTAGGATGGGCGTTGTAGGGTGCTAACACCTTCCCTACGCGTAATTAACTCCCGTACCCCCAAACTCTGTTTTTGTAGACCTTGCTCCCTTTTATGGTTTTCCATATTTTCCTATAATAACTATGGTGGCGACTCCAAAACTCTTTTTTATATTTTATTTTTGGTTCATCATCCCGTCGCGATTTCGGTTGTGACAATAACAATCTAGACTTGACTACAATAAAGTATAATACAATGAACCATAAAAAACAATGTCAATATTTCCCAATCATTATCAAATCATTACGCATAGAACTTCTTTACTGCATCTGAGTTGACAGGTAGAGGTAACTCTTCCCCATCCATTTTTGTGAGAACTAGCGCGCCGCCAGAAAATGCCTTCTTCACTACATATGGGCCTTCATAATTTGGAGTCCATTTCTTTTTATGATCTTTTTGTATAGGCGAAATCTTTTTCAAGACCAGATCACCTTCATCAAACTCTCTAAGATGAACCTTTTTATCAAATGCCCTTTTCATCCTTCTTTGATACAATTGTCCATGACAAGTTGTTGTTAACCTTTTTTCTTTAATTAAATTAAGTTGGTCAAATCTAGCTTGAACCCATTATGCTTCTTCTAACTGAGTTTCTATTAGCACCCTCAGAGATGGGATTTCTACCTTAAAAGGAAGGACCGTTTCCATCCCATATACTAAAGAGAAAGGCGTTGCACCAGTTGAGGTCCGTACCGATGTACGATATCTATGTAGGGCAAAGGGAAGCATTTCATGCCAATCTTTATATGTAATCACCATTCAAAGGCCCCATTCATTTTCGGACGATAAGGAGACGAATTGTGATGTTGAATTTTGAATTCTTCATATAACTCTTTCATCATTTGATTATTCAGATTAGTTGCATTAACAATGATAATTTTATTAGGCAGCCCATATCAACATATCAACTCCTTTTTTATAAACTTTACTACCACTTTTCTGGTCACATTGGCATAAGAAGCTACTTCCACCCATTTGGTGAAATAGTCAATTACAACTAGAATGAGACGATGTCCATTTGACGCCTTCGGTTCTATAGCTCTAATAACATCTATTCCCCACATCGCAAATGGTCATGGTGCAAATAGAACATTTAAGGTTGTAGGAGCTATATTAATGTTATCTACATAGGTCTAACATTTTTCACATGCATGTAACAGTCATTCTCCATAGTCAACCAAAAATAACCAGCTCTCAAAATCTTTTTAGCCATAGAGTGCCCATTCATGTGTGTACCGAAAGCCCTTTCATGAATTTCTTTCAATATCAACCTTGCTTCTCTTGTATCGACACATTTGAGGAGTACCATGTCATGATTTATTTTATACAAGACATCCCCATTTAGAATAAAACTTGAAGCTAACCTTCTCAAGGTTCTTTTATCATTCTCAAAAGTTGTTTCAGGATATTCTCGAGTTTTAAGATAGTGCTTTATATTAAAATACCAAGGCTTACCATCTGATTCTTCTTCTACAAAATAACAGTACGTCGGTTGTTCATAACTCGTCATTTTAATCATCGACATTTCCTCATCTTGACTAATTTCAAGCATTGACGACAAGGTGGCCAAAGCATAAGCTAATTGATTATCCTATCGTGGAATGTGATGGAACTTAATGGAATCGAAATGCTCCATCAATCCTTTAATGTATATTTGATAAGGGATTAACTTTTGGTCTCTAGTCTCTCATTCCCCTTTTAACTAATGAACCACCAATGTCGAGTCACCATACACCTCCAACACCTTCACCTTCGACTCGATAGCTACCAAAATACCCATGGCGCATGCTTCATATTTTGCAACATTGTTGGTACAACTAAAGCACAACCTTGTTATCATTGGAATGTAATGATTCTTTGGCGAAATGAGCACTGCCCCTATTCCATGTCCAAGTGCATTAGATGCTCCATCAAACAGTAATATCCAAGCCTTTTCCTGATGGCCACCCTCCTTTTCACCAAATAGGGCAAGAATGTCCTCATCTGGGAATTCAAGTTGCATAGATTGATAATCTTCAATGGGCTGTTGAGCCAGATATTCTGCTAAAGCACTTCCCTTAACGGCTTTTTGAGTCACATAGACTATATCATATTTTGAAAGCAACATTTGCCATCGAGCCAATCTGCCAATGAGAGCAGGCTTTTTGAAAATATACTTAATTGGGTCCATCTTGGATATCAGCCAAGTAGTGCGACTCAACATATACTGACGATATGCTACCCATGTTAATGCTTAACAAGTTCGTTCCAACATAGAATATGTAACATCCCGGTCGAATATTACTAATTTAAATAATTAAAATAGGGATATAAGTATAAAATCGCATTTATGATAATTCATTTTCCCAAAACGCTGGAAAATTTAAAACTTTTATTTCAAACACGCCAAACTAAAATAAACTCGCGATGTTCAAATTACAACTATAAAATGTTTATAAAACTAATACAAATAATTGATAATCTGCCTATAGAAAACCAGTGAAAATCCCCAAGTGTTTCCCACTCCGTCTCTATGCATCCACCTGCTCACCTGCATCAATCTCTTCTCCCATGTAACAAGTTACATGATCATAGCCAAGCACACACAGATAGGGTGAGCTCATGTAAATAAACAAATAAAACATTACATTAAGTAAAGCATCTCAAAACTATAAAACATGTTATCAAATTTCCCTTTTTCTTAGTTCCTCGACTTTCAACTCTTTCATTAGACGTCTATTGATTCTACACCCTTTGGTGAGTCCACTGATTGATCTTTGCTGCACGAGTGTCTACTCGCCCCTCCAACTACAGGCCACCACCTAATAGTCCACACGTGGGAATAAATTTGCCACAACCTCACACCGCGACACCAAGTGGAGTTCCCCAAAATGAACAAGAGTCCGTAGTTGTTCCCAAACTACCAAACTCTATCAGATGCAATGAAGAGGGAAATCATCCGAAACCCTGTCGTACGAGCCACAATCTCGCACACTCCACTGAACTTCCTAAACCACCAGGCTACAACCTAGAGTGGCCACGTGTTACCCCAATACAAGATACACTCGTAATTGGGCCCCCAGCCAAAGCATAACATCATGAACATCACCTAAAGCTGTGTAGAAATCCTCCTCGCGTACCAACTCTACACCAAAACCACCTGGCGTGCCTCTCGCGTCGCTAGGCGGAACCTGGTTCAGACCGCCTGGCGGGCATCTCACATCGCCAGGCGCAACGCGCCATACCAAAGCCTTGTCGCATTGTCACCGCCTGGTAGTCACCTCACGATGCTAGGCGCCACACACTCTCTAGCGCCTCTACCAGATCTTTTCTGCTTGGCGGGATCACATTTTCCACCAAGTGCCATGCGTTTCAAGCTTCTCTGGTTTTCGCTTATCACCTGGCAACACACCCCAAGCCGCCAGGCAGCACACCCCAAGCCGTTAGGCACCACACCAATAGCGTCACTACTACTGGTTTTTGGCACTTTGAAGCAAGTTCCAAAGAACCCCAAGCCGCCAGGCAGCACACCCCAAGCCGTTAGGCACCACACCAATAGCGTCACTACTACTGGTTTTTGGCACTTTGAAGCAAGTTCCAAAGAACCCCAAGCACTATACATACAATCCATAACATGAGATATGCTTATCCAGTCATAATCACATGACTAGATCATAGTCCAACACAATCTTGAACAACCAAACAATATACAAAAGTAGGAAAAATACATAACCATTGCCCCAAAATACCGCACGGGTAATAAAACAATAATAATAATAGTAATAAAAAAAACAATAACAATGATGATGATAATAATAATAATAATAAAAAAAAACGAAATAATACAAAAAATAATATTAATAAAATAAAATTAAACAATAATAGTAAAACAATAATACTAAAAAGATAAAATAATAAGATAAAACAATAATAATAAAATAACAAAAATAAAAATAAGGCAATGATAATAAAATCATAAATAAAATAAAACATTGATAACAATAAAAATAATAATAAAATAATAGTAAATAAAATAAATAAAATAATAATAATAATAAAGATAAAGATAATTATAAAATAAAATGAAATGAAAATAATAATAGTAAAAATAATAACAAAATAATAATAATAACAATATAAATAATAATAATTATTATTATAATTATAATAATAGTAATAACACAAAATTTTAAAAATAAAAATAAAAATAAAATAAAATGAAATGAAACAATAATAATAAAACAGTAATGTTAATAAAATAATAATAATAATAATAACATAAAGAAATAATAATAAAACAATAATAATGATAACAAAATTATCAATAAAATAAAACAAAATAATAATAATAAAAATAATAAACAATAGTAAAATAAAATAATAATAATAATAGTAAAGATAATTATAAAATAGTATAAAATGAGAATAATAGTAATAATAATAAAACAAAATAGTAATAAGATAATAATAATAATAATAATAATAATAATAAAATGAAATTTTAAAATTAAAAATAATAATAAAAATGAAGATAATCATAAAATAAAATGAAACAATAATAATAGAACACAATACTAATAAAATAAAATAATAATGATAAAATAAAGCAATAATAATAAAACAATGATAATATTAATAAAATCATCAATAAAACAAAACAATGATAATAAAAAAATAATATAATAAAATAATAGTAAAATAAAATAAAATAATAATACTAATAAATATAATTATAAAATAAAATGAAATGAAATTAATAATAATAATCAAAATAATAATAATAATAAAATAAAATAAAAATGATAGTAATTGTAATAATAATAGTAAAATAAAATAAAAAATAGTAATAATAATAAAAATAACAGTAATAATAATAGAAATAATAATAATTATTATTATTATAATTATAATTATAATAAAATAATAAAAATAAAATAATAATAATAATAGTAGAATAAAATAATAAGAATAAGAATAATTATAATAATAATAATAATAATAAATAGTAAAAATAAAATAAAATTAATAATAAGAATAATATTAAGTGTGTTGTATTTAGAAGAAAAACTCTAAACATCTTGTCAAGCCAAAAAGAAGAATCATGGTAATCATAGGTCACAAAAGCCAAAAGAAGAATCATGATAATTGTAGCAATGATTGAGTCACAAAGAGAACTCAATACAACGAAAACCACAAGCACACACATACTCTCTAAAATCACCTACTACAAATATCAAGAAATTAAACGATACATGAATTTGATTCAGGAGAAAGCTTTCATGCATCAATATATAACACAATTGCATATAATATCATTAAAACAAGAAATTGTATCTCCCCTAACTTGGTTTTCTTAGCTTATTTTTGGACTTGTTGTGAGTTCCCTCTTGATCACCAATGATCTTCCTTTGACTTTATCTCAATACCCCTCAATCCTCACCTTACACTCTCAATTTTCGTATACTTATGGCTATGCAACAATTATAGTCCCTAAACTACTCTTTATTTCTCTTAATTGGTGGTCTTAATGAGAGGTAAATGGTATAAAACGAAAATACCATTAAACTTGAGTTTAATTGTCATTCATTGGCTATTCTATGATGGTTTTCCAGCCCCCTTGTTGTTAGGGTTTCCTTGCCCTTTCACCTTCATGCCAAAACTAAAATTGACAAAAAGAAAGCCTAATTTGGTTCTACCAAGATTCAAACTCATAACCATGCCAATGTTCAATTTAATACACAACCATCTAACCAATTCATTTTTCATGATGACTAATATAATTCTACGATTATATTATCACTCCACATGATCAACCATATTGTCAAAGTAATAATAAATTAAATAACACACAAAATGGCATACTTAGGACTCAAACACAAGTCCTCTCACCTAACTAAGTACTCTCAACCACTTGAGCTAGTACTTTTCCACGTCACATCAATCAATATTAAATGTCATAAAGGCTCCCACTACCCGCATTTATTAATTAATTATTTATTTAATTAATTAAATTTCACGGGTCTTACAGAATATCTTTGTCCACAACGGTAAACCTTTTACTCAAATAATAAATTACATGCTCTTTCTTCCCTGTCTCATCATGCTGCCTTAAAACACAACCCATCGATTCATCCAACAATTAAATATAAAATGAGGGGCCTCCCCGATACCAGCGGATGTTGTATGGGAGGATCCTGCAAATACTGTTTGATTCTATTGAAGGCTACTTGGCAATCTTCATTCCATTCCATAACTTAATTTTTACGCAATAATCTAAATATTGGCTCACAGGTGGAGGTTAATTGGGAGATGAATCTAGCAATGTAGTTTAGTTTGCCCAAAAACCCTCACACCTCTTTTTAGTATTAGGAGCTGAAATTTCCGTTATTACTCGTACCTTATCTGGGTCAACCTCAAAAAAAAAATTTCACTGACAATAAAACCCAATAACTTTCCTGATTTTACACCAAAGGTACATTTAGCTGGATTCAATCTGAGTTTAAACTTCCTTAACCTCTCAAACAATTTTCTCAAATTAACGATGTGATCATCTTCTGATTCAGATTTAGCAAGCATATCATCCACATAAACCTTGTTTTCTCTATGCATCATATCATGAAAAAGAGTCACCATCACTCTTTGATAAGTTGCCCCAACATTTTTAACTCCAAATGGCATCACTTTATAACAAAATCTTCCCCAAAGTGTAATAAATGTGGCTTTCTCCATATCTTCTGACGCCATCTTAATCTGATTATGACCAGAGAATCCATCCATGAAAGAGAACAATGAAAATCTAGCAGTGTTATCCACCAAGATATCAATATGTTGCAAAGGGAAATTATCCTTAGGGCTAGCTCGATTCAAATCCCTATAATCAACACACATTCGAACTTTACCATCCTTTTTTGGCACAAGGACAATGTTAGCCACCCATTGAGGATATTTTGCTCCAGCCAAAAACCTTGCATCAAATTTCTTCTTCACCTCTTCTTTAATCATTAGTGACATTTCAGGTTTCATCCGCCTCAATTTTTGTTTAATTGAGGGACATTCTTCTTTAAGTAGAAGTTTATGTTGCACTATATCAGTATCCAAGCTAGGCATATCTTGGTATGACCAAGCAAGCACATCTCTTAACTCTTTCAACAAATCACATAACTTCCCTCGTACCTCCTTACTCATGTTGTTACCAATTTTAACCTCCTTTTCCTCATCTTTATCCCCTAGATTAAGTATTTCAATGACTTCTTGATAGGGTTTTATTTCTCTGTCTTCTTGTTCCACTAACCTTAACAACTCAAAACAAGGTTTCCAATCGTCTTCATGATCATCATCCATATTATCAATAAGGTGTTCAAAATTAGGAATATTGACATCATTATTTTCAAAATATTCATTGTCATATCTGCATTATTTGGATTTATAAAAGAAAATAAATAGACAAACAGAGTACGTAATGAAAACAAACATAACTGAACATCACATTGAACAAACAAAAGAAAGAAAGATAAAACCAGTCCATAAAGACAACCTAAAGTGTATTTTGGAGAAAAAACAAAGGGTTAAGTATGTTTTTAGTCCCTAAACTTTGACTTAAAATTGGAATTCGTCCCTGTTCAAAACTTTGATAAATTTTGGTCCCTAAACTTTAAAAATGAATGAATATAATCCTTTTAACCCAATTTTGTTAACTATTTTTTACATTTCAAACGCATTTCTCAGTAAAAATTGAGTCGAGAATGTATCAAACGGCGTAAACAACTCCAATATTTACTGAAAAATGCGTTCGAAACTTAAAAATGAGTTAACAAAATTGGGTTAAAAGGATTATATTCATTCATTTTTAAAGTTTAGGGACCAAAATTTATCAAAGTTTCGACTAAGGACGAATTCCAATTTTGGACCAAAGTTTAGGGACTAAAAACATAACAACTAGACAAGAAGAAAAACAAGCATTACATTTGATTGAACTTAAACACCACGGGTAAATTCACGGTTTTCCAATTATCGATCTCTATGTCTAGAGGACAAGGTTGTACCAAACTAGAACTTCCTTCCCCAGATTCATCTTCAATGGCTGCCACTTGACTAGTATTGATCCACCCAACACTACGAAAGCTCCTCTTTAAGTCACAGATAAAGATCTTTCCTACCCTCAACTCCCAACCTTGCAAGCAAGCTAAGCTTCATTCTTTCTTTTCCTCCATTAGTCTTCTTTTGTCCTTCTTAGTAGGCTTGTACCCCATGTCGTATCTATTCTTGTTCTCAACAATTTTTAGTGAAAATACTCGTCCCTGTCCGACTTTGCCTAGGCCTTTTCCATATTCATAACCTCCTTCTCTCAACATAACCCTCGCCATCATCAGCGAGGCACATGATAAATATGGCTTTATTTGAAATGGTTCAACATATGCATTCCCCACAATTTCCAAAGCTTGAAAAGTTGTCTCAAGAGCTTTCTCTGTTGTTTCAATATATCGAGCAGATGAAGGACTACTCACAAAAAAATCTTCTTCCCCTGAAACTGTTACCATATTATCCCTCATTACATACTTTAACTTTTGATGCAAAGTGGAAGGCACCACCCCTATAGAATGAATCCAAGGTCTACCAAGTAAACAACTGTACGCTGATAGGATGTCCATTACTTGAAAAGTTATTTGAAATACACACGAACCAACTTGAATTGGCAATTCTATTTTTCCCATCACTTCTCTTTTACTACCATCAAAAGCTCTCACAATCATAGTACTTGGCTTCATATGGAATTTACCACGTCAAAACTTCTCCAGCGTCACCTTAGGCATCACATTTAGGGAAGAACCATTATCAATCAACACACGAGCTATAACATGGTCGAGACATTTAACAGATACATGAAGAGCCTTATTGTGTCCCCTTCCTTCAACGGGTATCTCATCATCCGAAAAAGTAAGGAAATCACTAACGGTAATATTGTTAACAATCCCTTCAAATTTATCCAGCGAAATATTTTTCTCAACATGAGCCCCATTAAGTATTTTCATTAGCAATTTTCGGTGAGTTGTCGAATGCATGAGCAATTCCAAAAGCAAATTTGAGCCGTCATACGATTCAACTAATCCACCACCTTGTATTCGCTTTGTTGGATGAATTTCAAGAATTCACAGGCCTCTTCATCTGATATTTCCTTTTGTTTATCCTTTCTGCATTCTTCCTGAACTTGTATCATCTTTCCTATTAATATCTCTTTTGCTTTTTCAATTCCATCATTTACTTTACTTTTCTGGCATCCTTCCTTCCTTAGATCGGGTGTTGTAAAGAAACGACCACTCCTTGTTATCCCACCAAGACCTGATATATTTTCAACAATTGGACCTTCATGCACAGAAGTGTTTTCAACTTGTTGTCCCTCACCAAGTTCATGTACTCCATATTTCCATGGAAGAACCCTGTCACTTTTATAAGGAAAAGATGAGGGTGTTTTTATCACCATGGGTTTCCTTCCTTGTTCCATGAGAGAAGGTACAGGTCTAGTGAAATGAATCACTAAAGGTTCTGACGTGGTTAAATTGGACTCTTCATCAGTTTGTGCCAATACCTCCTCATCCTTCTTTCCATGAAAAACTTGCAAGAAATGCTTATCAACTAGATTTTACAACTTTAGCTTGAACTCCACACAATCATCAATAGAATGTTTGGCACTTGGATGGAATGCACATGCATTACTTGAATCATATTCACCCTTTACTAGCCCCTTCTTCAATAGTGCTCCTAGGATGAATTTCATAGAGCTCCGAATTTCACTCACTTTTCTTACCAACCTCTACTCCCTTACCTCAATAGCATTTGTTGAAGTTTTCTCATGCCCGGACAAAGGGTCATGTTCAATACTAGGTTTATCTTCTTTGAATGTCAACCACCCTAAATCAATTAAAGATTATACCTTGTATCTAAGAGGAATACACCTTTCTGTCAAATGCCCCTTTGCTCCCCCATGGTAGTCATATGTAGCATTTGGATCATAATTTTTGGACAAAGGAGGTTGTTGTGGCTTCATTGGAAAAATTGCAACAAAAGATTTACGAAGAAGCATCGGTAACAACTCTGTGTTTGTCATAGGAATGGGACTAAAATAAACAAACTTCATTTCCCTTCTTGTATTGGTACTTTGACTAGGGTTCTGACTATCACTAGCAACCTCTTTCTGAGGTTGCAACTAATTGTTTGAAACAGGCTACATTTGGTAATTAACAGGTGAGCGGTTATCCCATACAGATGCGGCATGAACTTCTACTTCTTTTTTCTTACTTTGATTGAAACCTGGTTTTTTGGTATTTGTAGTCGTGGGTGGGCCATATGCAATTTTACCATTTTTATCTCAGTCTCAATCCTTTCACCTATAATAATGATGTTCGCAAAATTAGAAGATATATTCCAATTCCCAATCATATGCTCATAGAACGGAGGTTGTAGCGTATTCAAAAATATTGCAACCATCTCCTTATCATATAGTGGTGGTTCGACCTGGGCAGTTATCTCTCTCCAATGTTGGGCATACTATTTGAAAGTTTCATTTTTCTTCATTGTCATATTTTGTAATTGTATTCTGTCTGGTGTTGTATCCATATTAAATTTATATTGTTTTATGAAAGCATCTGCTAGATCCACCCAAGAATGAATATGAGTCGGCTCAAGGTGCATGTACTAATTCAGCGCTGCCCTAACTAGGCTATCTTGGAAAAAATGGATAAATAATTTCTCATCATGAGTATGGCCAGCTATCTTTCGACAGTACATTGTTAAATGGCTCCCTGGGCACGTAGTCCCTCTATATTTCTCAAACTCAAGCACTTTGAATTTATGGGGTATCACCACGTTAGGGACCAAAGATAAGCCTACAACATCACCAAATCCATAACTTTTATTCCCTTCAATAGCCCGTAGTCTCTCCTCCAATATCTCTAATTTTCCCTTCTTATTCTCAATCGATGAAATCACCTGAGCTAGTGTCTTTTCTTGTAAACCCACACCTACAGTCGGAACATGTGGTGGAATCGATACATTAGGATTTGTATAGGTTGTGATTTCAACCATATTTTCTCCTAGGCATACCTGATTCCTAAAATCAATCGTCCCAGTTGACACTTAGAAATGCTCATTAGGTAATGAAACAAGTGTGCTTGTATTGCCACCAGAAAATTGATTCTTAACTTGCTCTACATACTCTGCCATTGGTGGTGTGTAACCCGACGGTAAGCCATAAGGTGGAAAAGCTTGAGATAATGTCCCTTGACTCATTTGATGATGTGGTGGGTAAACCGTATATCCACTTGATACATAAGGATGAAAGCCTAGAGGGTAGGAAGTACCACCGTCAACTGTAAGACCCGAGAAAATTAAATAGTTAATTAAATAATTATTTAATAATTGCGGGTAATAGAAGCATTTAAGGCATTTAATGCAGGGAGATATGACGTGGAAAAGTACTAGCTCAAGTGGTTGAGAGTACTTTAGTGTATGAAAGGACTTGGGTTCGAGTCTTATGTATGCCAATGGGTGTGTTATTTTGATTTATGCATTATTTTGATGATATATTTTGAATGCTTGATGTGATAATAAAATCCTAAAATTGTAGGAGTTATCACAAATATGAATTGGTTGATTTGGTTATGCATTTGACTTGATAATTGATGGGTTGTGGGTTCAAACCTTGTTGAGAATTAAGTTACTCTCTTTTTTGCCAAATTTTTCCTTGGCGAGAACATGAAAGGGTTGGAACCCTAGCAGCCAAGAGTGGCAATCCAGAGGGCTGAAAATATTCAGTTAATAAGTAATGAATACCCTTTTAAGCCACATTTTTAATGTAATTTTTGTGTGGAGTGTAAAGAGCAATTAAGAGAGGAAGTGTAATTAGAGAGAGAGAGATCTGGAAACTGAGGAGGAACCTTGGGCAGAAGAATTCTGGTATTGGTACGTACCGCAGAGAGAAATTAGAGGGGAAACTAGTTTGTGGGTGCAAGGAAAGAACGAGACAGTTTTGGAGTGAAGGGCACAACATCTAATTCGCGTTTTAGCAAGGAATTCTAGGTAAGGGGAGTTTTTTTTTTTGCGTGTTTTTAATAGCAATTGCTATGTTATACCTTGTATGATCGAAATTGCATGATTTCCACTCTGGTTGCACTATTTTATTGGAGTTTCTGGATTTTTCCCAAAAACCGCTTGGCGGCCCAACCCTTGCCGCTAGGCGGCACATCAAAGGTGTGCCTTGTTCTTGATTCTGCCATGAACCGCCTGGCGACGATGAAGATTTGCTAGGCGTAGCGACGTTGTTCGCGTGTTTCTTTTGATTTGCTATGTGCGCAGGGGTCATTGGGACTTCTGATTGTGATCTTGTGCTTGATGCTATGTGTTAATAGTATGAAATTGTTAGAATTGGGGTTTGTTGGTGCTTTGAGAATACTCTTTATAATTTATCATGGATAGAGTTGGGGTGTTGGAATGGGCAGAATCCAAATTGAATTATTATGGTTCATAGTATGTACGAATAGAGGCTTTAATGTCAAAGGAAATTGGGTCATTTAAACTATGAGTGAAATATTGTCTGGTATTGAATTTGGAGGCTAGTTGAGTCTTGAGCGTCTTGAGCATGTCGCGGGTCCAGTAGCCTGGGGTTTTTCTGGGGTTCTGGTGTATCGCCTGGCGGCACTTAGCTTGCTGCTAGGCGATGACGGGGGCAGTGGCACAATGTTGCATTGTTTCCGGTTGGTCGTGAGGGAAGAGGCTATGAGTGATATTGGAAATTAAAGGAGGACACAGTAAGAAATAATATACTTAGGTAAGTGAGTATGGGAATGGAAAGAGGTTTGATGGTATGACTATGTGATGGGTGGTTGATAGTCGTGTTAAGGAAGAAAGAGGAAAGGATAACAGTAGTTAATGGTTCAGGGTTTGAAAGCCTAGTACTCTGCATCTGTGTTGTTAAATATTTGTGATTATGAATTATGGGCTTTAGGTGTCCTTAGTGACTTGTAAGCTTAAATATAAGACATGTGATTATGCAATATTGTGTGGGACAACACTCATGGCAGTATAGTGCGAGTGGCGTATGTTGTGAGGAGGTTTGATATTATTCCTGAACAGTGGCATTTAGGTAGCGAATGGTGTGCCTTGGATACTGGTGTGATAATTAATATTGGTAGAAGAATGAAAGAAAGTACCTAAATGGGTTTAGCATAGGCATAGGAGCTATACGTGGGGAGGTATATGGCTGGAAACTAACAAACCCTGATAAAACAAAGGTGCAATATATTGTAGAGCATTTTGGATTGCAGAACCAACCAATTTGAGTGCCAAAACCAGCAGCAGGGAGTTTTTGGTATGGCGCTTGGCGGCCTGCTGATACCTGTCAGGCGATAAGAACTGTAGGAGGGATCCCTGCATCGCGTGGCGCCTGGCGGCAGGGTGAGCTCCGCTAGGCGGTGACTGAAAAACAATGGCGTTGGGAGGGCGCTGGCACCTGGCGGTGGGCTGGTACCACCAGGCGGTCTGGACCAGTTTCACCTGGCGGCGCTTGGGGTTACGCTGGGAGGAAATTTAACAAACTATGACTTGTGTGTACCGCTTTTTAGCGATGATTCTATACTTGGATCGGGAGATGTTGTGCCATGAGCAGGTAGGTTCATGGATGGTGGATAACATGTGATGATATGAGTGGGGAGGTTCATATCAAGTTACTCTCGCGTGGGGATACGAGCGAGGTAGGTTCATATGTTCCGTGCTCACGTTTGAGAGATGCCATGTGAGCAAGAAAGATCATAACCAAGTTAAAGCATGGAACTAATTAGCCAATATCACCCAATTCTCAAGTATGAAAACTAGTAGCATAACACCTAGCGAAAAACATACTTTTAGTTCACCAAGGAGCAAGGTTGCTCTCGATTTTTAGGCAAAAATTGGTGCAAATTTTTCTTCTTTCACAACTAGTTTCATAAAATGGTGAGAGAGTTTTAGGTGGCTTGGACACTTAGTTCCTCAAGTTTTAGGCCAAAATCAATTTCATGGAGCATACATCAAGCAAGACATAAAGTGAAAGCAAGATTCAAATACTTGGAAAAACAAGAATAAGAA
>Ga0214543_1005165_pt1 | contig 24236 bp, 17 predicted proteins | sample CNSS2metaG_FD_160094 | JGI IMG/M metagenome (GOLD analysis project Ga0214543, IMG submission 160094) | Root nodule microbial communities from cowpea collected in UCLA plant growth center, Los Angeles, California, USA - CNSS2 | ecosystem: Host-associated > Plants > Roots > Nodule | place: USA... | reverse complement strand
ATATATATATATATATATATATATATATATATATATATATATATATATATATATATATATATATATATATATATATATGACTGTGTTCAGAGCATAGTGCATTATTGAATGATTTAAAACACCACAAAAGTTACATTGTTGTTTGTGCTGTCTTCTTTCTAGACAATGTTCATTATTACAATCATGTTTCACCTTCCAACACCTACTCTTCTAGCATTGCATTTGTTTTCGACGAAATTAAAAATAAAACATTGTTTTATTGTCTGTCGGTTTAGGTGAGATATAATAAGTTGTTTTTTCATTGCAAAAGCCACAATGTCACCATATAATACATGTAGAATACTAACAAGTTCTAAGGACATTAATTAAAGAATTATTAACGTGCATTAGTATCATTATTTTTATATTAAAAACTAAAATAATTAAATATATTAATTAAAATAGTATAAATATATATTATAGATTTTTTAAAAACAAAAATACCCTTTTAACTTTTAGACAATAATTCTTTTATACAAAATAAGGATTTTGAAAATTTTAAAGTCTCTACTTAAATTGATATTTTAATTATTTTTTCGTTTATAATTTTAGATGTTCAACACTATTTTTTTTCTTAATTTTTCTATTAATTTAAATTTTCTTCTGTTTAATTATATTTAACTTTTAACAATATTAAAATATATTTATTTAATTATTTAATTATTTTTTAATTTTTATTGATGAACATTAAATAAAATATTAAACACACATGTATATACATTTATGTGCATTTTTGTCATTTAATTAAAATAAAATTGCATTAAATGATTGTTGGGTCATATTTTAGTTAATATCACACTTAATTATGTACTTTTTTAAGATTTCATGTATATTAACTATCCTTAACTAGTGTCTTTAGGGCATAGGTTAGCAAGATCCATACATATAATATATGATAATAATCTATAACAATATATAAAATATAAAGAAGATTCACTTTTTTGTGTTCACATTTCATAATACCAATTATACTTTTTATAATATAATTATTTATTAAATTTTTTAAAATTAACGGTTACTTTTACCTATTTTTTATACAACTGTTTATCTTTTTTTCTTTTTTTTATTCATCAACAATTATTCTCTCTATATTCATTTTATTTTATTTTTAATATATATACATTTATTTTATATATTAACTTAATAACATTACACTATTGTTATCTACTAATATAATATCATTCATATTTAAAAAAATGCGTACACATAGACGCAATATCGCGCCTGTGTTTATGCTAGTTCAAATAAAAATCATTCCAATAGTTTATAGTTTTGAAATCAAGATTTTCAAAGTTAACTCTTTAAACTTTGAAGAAAAATAACTTTACAAAATACATTGGTTTTAGTTTTTACATATATTACAAAATACTAAAAGTTTATATATGCATTATATTAAATTGAAAAAGGTTTTGTAAAAGATTAATTTATTAATTTTAAAAGAATCTTCTACAAACTTAGTAAAAAAAGAGTTAAATTGTAAATGACTAGATATTAAAATATGGTAAACCATATATAAGAGTAACAAATGAAATAGAAGGTTTAACATTTTAAAAACTCCAAGTGAAACACCAAATGAAAATTATAATAAATTATAATGGATCAACGATATGGGTGCTATCACATTTGTTGATATATATATATATATATATATATACACACACACACGTTACACGTATATATGTTACTATAATTTTAAGAAGCAGTTAAGTCATTGTTTATTTTGCACAAAAACTTATATTATATTTGATTGGCCGTCCACTTGTTCCCTTTTTGAAGATACACGTATATTACCCCTTTGGCAATAAATAAATAGATAATCCCTTCTTCCATTCATTTTGACAAATATTGTTGATATTTAACTTTTTATGTGCTTTTCACCATACATATGTTAATAATAACATAATCATTTCTTATACGTACGAATATTTATTCTCCTCTCCTTTCTCTCTTTAACTAACTTCATTCTCATTGCATTTACTCAGAAAAAGCACATCAACAATTTGATTTTATTCCTGCTGATAAAAAATCTCAACCAAGGGTTTTACTTTTTCATGATATAGTGTTAATTTATTAAACATAATCTATTCTTGTGCACTATTTCGTAGTTTTTGGAATCATTTTGAGATCCCAACCTAAATCAGATGATAGCATATCTCCTTTTTATTATCCATTATATATAAATCATCCGTAAAATGTACAGCTAGTATTTATTGAAAAAAAATATAGCTATTATTTCTCATTTAGAACGAGTCTTATCACATAAAAATATTACGCTTGGCTTTTGCATATCAATCATTTAGTACTGTTCTACCTGGACGGGCCTTGTCCGTAAAAGCAAGAGAATCGTTATTCATTTATTTATTGAAAAGATGTTAAATGATAAGAAACGAATAAAAGTATAAAGACAAATGAAAAAAAATACTATATGTTTTATCAGTTTCTATTGCTACTATTTTATTTTCTTTGTACCCAGAATCATGCCAGATTGTTTTATAATTTATTATTCATGGAATTATATGACATCAATCAATTGATCTCACACCTTTTCTCTTTGGTATCACTAGTACAAGTAATGAATATTTGATCTTGCAACACACTTAATTAACTATATGAAATTGAATGTTCTGGTGCAGCTAAGTTTTTGGGACTCAAATCGCCTCTTCCCTACAAATTTAGGAAATTCATTCCACAAAATTTGAAATACGGAATGAACTTTGCATATGGTGGTACTGGTGTGTTCGACACATCCTCCAAAAACCCAAACATGACAATCCAAATCGATTTTTTCCAAGAGTTAATCAAAGAAAATGTGTACACAGCTTCAGATCTCAGCAAATCCGTGGCACTTGTCTCTGTCGCAGGAAATGATTACAACTTCTATTTGGCAAGAAATGGCTCTATTCAGGTAAAGCCAAGTCCAAAATATGCGATGTGGTGTTACAATTATGTTACAAGAATTTTAACATCCTATTTTTCTGCAACGACAACTATAATGTGCTAAAATCTTCAAGTTATTAAGATTCACTTTTTCATTGAATATATATGCATGTAGGGTTTTCCGTCTTTCATCGCTTCTGTGGTTAATCAAACTGCAACCAACTTGCTTCGCATCCAAAGTCTTGGAGTGAAGAAAATTGTTGTGAATGGTCTACAACCACTTGGATGTCTTCCTGAAACCACAGCCTCATCTTCATTCCAAAAATGTAACAGTACTTTCAATGACCTCGTACTGCTCCACAACAACTTATTGAACCAAGCTGTGACCAAGTTGAACCAAGAAACCAAGAACCAAACAACATTCATAGTTCTTGATCTCTACGATAGTTTCTTGTCGGTGCTGAACCACCCTTCTAGCAATAACATCAAGGACGCACTCGAGCCTTGTTGCGTTGGGATAAGTAGCCAATATTTTTGTGGAAGTGTGGATGAAAACAATGTCAAGAAATATAAGGTGTGTGATAATCCCAAATCAGCTTTCTTTTGGGACCTTTTGCATCCAACTCAAGCTGGTTGGCTTGCCGTGTACAACGAGTTGCAAACCACAAAGGCTCTTCAACAAATCCGATACTGAAGAGCTGTTGCTAGGGCTCTTGTTTGTTGTGTAATAATGATGCACCCTCATTTCATTTCTCAATTTGTCCACAAATTGTGTTTTGGTTGTATTTTATTCAAAAATGTGCATGTTTAAATAGACTGTTCTTTTTGTGACAGATGTTGTTTAGATTAATAATTTGTAAGGATTTTCAATTATGTATTCAAGTTATTTAAATAGGAAAAAACTAAATTTATAAAGTATTGCGATAGAATATGTTATTTCTTTAAAATGCAAATTAAGGTAACGACGAGTTCTTTAACCTGGTCGCGAGCCGAGCCGAGATGGTTCACCATCAAAGTGTTCTCAACGGGCTGAGTAAACCATTTCCACTCTTTTGTTCTTTGCACTCTTCTTAACCAGTAGTCGTCTCGGTTCCAAACACTGTGGAGTGGATACCTGCAAAAAATACTCCTAATCGGTAGGTTAAGATAAGTTTTTATAGAATATCATAGAACTCACGGTTGATCATTACTAGATTTCCTATGTAAATGGAAGTGGAGGCTATAGGAACGTAAAATGAGGGATTGTGAAAGGATATAATAGAGTCTAAGTATAGGTCAAGGAGAGATCTTAATAATACGTGGTTAGGGTGAATCTTGGTGGTGGAGAGACTAAGAAACACTTGTGGGCCTCAACAAAAATTGGTTTGAAATGAATGTGAAATGGAAGATTGGATCAAGATCTTGGATAAAATTCTGGAAGGATAAATGGCTTGAGGAGGAGACAATGGTTTGAATGGGAAGAAACATAAGTAATAGAACTAGAGATCTCAAAAAAATCCGTACTCGCATGTATCCGCAGATAAAATCCACAACGGGTAGAAAATGGATACCCGAGGATAACATGTACATGTATTTTTAATGCCCGCATGTTAATAGGACGAGTACAGGTATCATAGTATTCATACCCGTGGATACTCGTATCCGCTATACTCTAATTTAAATTAAAAAAATAAAAAAAAACATGATTAATATATTAATACATTGATTTTGAATGAGTTATTTCTTTATCAATTAGTTTAAAAAAAATTGCATTTCTTTTTTTGTAAATTGTCATTCAACATTATTTAAATGGGTTATTTGGATTTTGTTTGAAATTTATGAATGTTATGAATTGTATTTTATTTGAATTTACAATTAAAATATGTTATTAAATATTTATTTTTATTTTTTTGTAAATACCCATGGTACCCAGGATATTAAAAAATTACACAGGTACCCGCATAACGGATACCCGACGTATATGGAGAAAAATGAATAGAGAATAAAGACTTACCAGGAAGAAAATCTGGTCAAAACCTTTGAGAACTAAAACCAATCAAATACATAGTGATTGAGCAGAACATCACAGGAAAGAGGTTTAAAGTGAAAAAATTTTGTGAGAGAAATTCATATTTTTAAGGCCATGTTTGGTTACATGGTATTGATGAAACCTTATCGGACATAAGTACTCCATATGGACATGGCACAAGACAATGGACAATGAAGTAAGCACATTATATACGAATATAACTTGTGTAATTAATCTAATATGAAGAATTATGAATATCATTATTAGGATTGAAATATATAGGAAAGGAGTTTTTGGATTGCAAATGTAAGATATTATCCTATATCATGGGGACAATCTATTTGAAAAATATTTTACATAATTTTGTATATGGATTGAAACACCCCAAGTTCTCTCTCTCACACACACACATATATATATATATATATATATATATATATATATATATATATATATATTTATAATTTGCTGATAAAAAAAACTACCTGTATTTATAAGATTAGATGTTAATAAATAAAAAATTACAAGAATACATTTCATTTTGATCGTAAAATTTAAAAATAAAAATTTATTTAAGAAGAATAATATGTCTTGGAGATGCATGTGGGTTGTTATTATCCAGAGTATATGAAATCATAAGAATAAGATTATATTCGGAGCGGGCATGATAGATGTAGAGGAAATTTTCAAAATTTCATAGCTAAAATACATGGATTTGATTGACCCATAAGAACAAAAAGATTAATTTGTCTTACTCAGTTTGGTGTCTCAACCCCTCACATGTATAACTTCCATTAAGTAATCTCGTAGTTTGAACTTAGGCAACTTATCCACCTAAGGAAATCTTATAGTTGTTTTCAATCTATCGATCATGGTATTCTTAGTCTTCTTTATATGTCTTAGGAAAAGGGATAAAGAAGAATTACACTATAAGAAAACATCTCATTAACAATCAATTTTAGTGGTCAAATTATTAGTCACTATAGTGACCAGTTTAGAAAATAAAAATTTATTGGTTACTAAAATAATCACTATTATGAATAAAAAATGATAATTGGTCTTTAAGTTAGTTTATAAAATTTAGCTATCAAGGTTTTAGCTACAAAAAGAGATTAATCACTAGACATTAGTTACCAAGATTTTTGCTATCAAAGAAATTGGTTTCTAAATTAGTCTCTAATTAATTAGTGACCAATTTAGGAACCAATTATAATTTTTTATTTTTGAAATGTGTTGTTAATGAAGCATTTTTTTGGAGCGATAATATATGAGAATTGAAAATATACATTATGCAGAAGCTTATTACAAGGATTTAAGAGGATCGTTTACGAATAAATGAAACCCACACCATTCATCTTTCAATTGTGGGGAACTAAACAAGTTACATGACGAGATAAAAGATTCTTTTGAAATGTATTTTATGTTCTTAAGTTGGCTTTTTTGTATTTCAGGGTCCATTTGACCACATAATTGTAAAATAAATTCGGTTGACTTTTTTTTTTTTAAATTGTGTCAAATCGTTATGAGGTAGGACGACATTCAGGATGAAATCGTCTTCCACCCTGCCGTTTTTTTTAAAGTAAGTGTCGTCGTTGGAGAGGATGACTTTGTTTGAATTGAGAAGTGAAGTCGTCCTCTAACATGACGACTTCACTTTTAACTTTTTTTTTTCAAATTTTTCAGTTTTAATTATTTTTAATTTTTCATTTCAAAATTTTCATTTTTCATTATTTTTTTTAAATATCTCAGATTTTTTTTTTATTTTTCCTTTTTTTTCAGATTTAACAGTTTTTTTTTCATTATTTTTCCTATTTTTCAAATTTTTCTTTTTTTGTTAATTTTTAAGTTTTGATTATTATTTTTTTTTAATTTTTCAGTTTCATTATTTTTCCTTATTTTTTAAAATTTTTTCAGTCATCAACTTTTTAAAAGAAAAAAACAAAAAACAAAAAAGAAAATTGAAAAAGGAAAGTCGTCATATATGAGGACGACTTCACTTTTTTCAAATAGAAAAAACGTCATCTAACAGGACGACATTACCTTTAAAAATAAAAATAAAGAAACCGGTCGGGAAAGGACGACTTCACCTCCAATGTCATCCTCCACCCTGACGACTTGACCCATTTTCGCAAAAAGAAAAAAGAATTCATTTATACAAATTTGACTTCCAATTGACCCCAAAATACAAAAAAGCCTCTTAGGTTTAAAAGACAGTGTTAAAATAGTAATCGTATACTTGAGTTTGTTAAGCCCAATAGGCCAAGGGGTGTGAACGTTGGAGGGTTAAGGATAAATGAGCAAATTGAAATGATTTAAGTATCAGAAAACCCACATTCATCTTGGCTGAATGTAAAAGTAAAAACAAGAAAGGTAAAATTAAGAAAAATTTGAATGAAAGTAAAAAAAAAAAATGCAAAACATCTTGGCCCAATCAATGAAGATGCCCTTTAATATTTGAATTTTGAAATTTATTTTTTTCCTCCATTAGCTTTGCAAATTTGAGTTGAAATGCCAAAATGAATTTTAATCCGTGAGCTAAAGGTCATGGGTACGAGCTGAATTAGGTTGATAAAAATTTAGATTTTTTAAAAGTGAGTTGAACTGAACCCGACTTACTTAACCCACGTGTTAAACGGGTTCGAACCCAGGTTAAATATGGGTTGACTCACTTAACCCATACACATTATTTTACACTTTCTTTTAATTTTTTTTGTTATAATTATTTACTACTTCTAACTATATAAGTTTGCAATTTCATATTTTTAAATGTTAGAATTTGTTCAATATTATTTGAATAGTTTGAATGTTTAATTAATTTGTTTGTCAAGTTATATATACATAGATACTTTAATCTTTAACTATTATCTATAAAATAATATATCAAGAATTAGGTGAACACTTTGATTCCAATATTATTAAAAATGAATTAAGTCAGTTCACTGTCATTGTAATGCAATAAATTTATAAAACTCTTGTTCAAAAAAAAAAAAAAAAATTCGTAAGTGAGTCAACCCACTAACCTACCAACCCATGGTAGGTTGGATCAGGTTGTAAAATTTTTGACTTACCAAAAGTGAGTCGGATTGAACTGACTCTTTTTAAGCTTAATTCGTGGTGAACCAACTTGTGTGAGTTAGATCTCACTTTGACAACCCTAATTCTAATCTTAGATAGAGACTTACACACCTTATGGATTAAATTCGTGTTTAATGATTGGATACTAGATATTCATGTTTTTATATTGTAAATCATGAAAAGATAAAACAATTCAAATTTCATAATCTCTATATAAACTAATTGAAGTTAAGCTCATCATCAACGCAAGATTAATCCATTAAATGTAAGAGATGGGTTAATTTTGTATGACAACCTCGATTAGTAATTTATTTTGGAATCCATTGCTAATTGCATTCTAATCTCTAATATTTTTATAAGTAATCCATCGCTACTGCATGTATTTTTAGTTTAATTTGTACTTTTGCTGTTATTTGTTGTTTCTATTACTAATTTCATAATTATTTCGTTGCTAATTCGCTTTTGTGTTTGTATTCATATTTTATCCACGAATGATGTTGATTTATAAAGAATGTATAATGTTTCATATATAATATTGTTCATTGACTCTATTTGTCTTTATATTTGTCTTTAGTATGATCTAACTTTTTTTTTTGTCTGAAGTTTTCGGTGATTTGTTCACGTTGTCCTAAAAAACGTCTTCCTTTATATTCCAGTGTTTCAAATATTTATTGCAAGAAGCATAGTTTTTACAACAAATTCTACTTGATGTGTAAGTTTGATTGTGAACCTCACATATACAAACGTATACAATGAAAGACTTATGCTTCTGTGACACATAGGGTGATGATTTTTTATTGAGTATTTATAAAATAACACTTGCAGCAGAAAAAAGCTCATTTACTACCACTCGTATACTTTTGGTTAATCTTATCATAACAAGTTGTTTCTATTTTCTTATTCCTTTAATGAAAATCATCACACAATTAAGAAAAAAGAAAAAAAAAACCCCTCAGTGATACAAAACTCATCATATCTAGAGGAACACATATATGTGTAATGTTTATTGCTTCAATAAATTTAGATGCGAAGGGTGTATTTCTGTTGCATGTGTTGAAAACTTGGTTTAATCTTGAGTGACACCTTATCTAATTAAAGGCAGGAGAACATATGAGCCCATCAACAACTGCAAAAACAAACACATAAGTACTTACTTTATTAGATAACTCTTTCCTTTAAATTATAATCTGGATATTAAACTAATCAAATGGAAACAATTTTTAAGAGAATAATTACCTTCCACATAAATGAATAGAAGGATCTACCAGAAGCTGGATTTGTCACATCTACGTATTTGGTTTGGTACCACAGAATTGAACCAAGAGCAACATTTCCCAGACTCTAAAACATAGCACATATTATGTTTAAATTTTCTTCATAAGTTTAAATAACTTCATGTTCATTTATAATGATATGTAAAAAACAATAAACCTATGTTTGTACTAAAATATTGCTTATTTTAAAGATCAGTTGTACCCTTCACGTCGAGATTAAAAAGTTGGAATAATCTGCACCATAAAGACAAAAACACTTTTCTAGAGAAATCTTTTGTTTATCTAAATAAAGATATATGGCATATCATTACCAAGAAATGTTAAACATTAGGGATGTTTGTTGAACTCCAAGAAACTTTGTATGAATGGAGAGGTTCAAAGCTTGAATCCCTGTAGAGTAGCTAACACTTATTTCAAAGTGAGATAATTTTCATCAGAAAGTTTTAATGAGATAGAGTGAAGGTTTGAGGTGTGAGGGGGCTATTGAGGAAGAAGAAATTTTTTAGGCTGACATGATGAACAAGAAAAGAATAGCGAGAAAAGACAGAGACACTATATTAGAAGAAAAGAGATTCAAAGCATCTCTTTGAATATACAAAACATATTAGACAAATATACAAAACAAGAAAAAAATATGCTTAGTGTATTAGAAAGAAAACATCAACATTAAAAGAATATACTCAGCCAAAACAGCGTATTTTTATAAGACTTTGTTCATAAAAATCAACCTCCATGTTGAGGAAAAAGAAACAAAGAAAGTCTGCATACCTAAACAATTCCAACCTATATATATACGTATAATAAAAGTATGTTACCGTGACAAATTTAATCCAAAAGGGAGATGAAGATGATGCTGCTGCCAGAAAGGCAACTCCAAATGCCATTTCAAAAAGGAAGACAGAAATCCAAAATACCTATCAAAGATTTTTAGAATCAGTCAAATGTTATACAAAGAGGGCATAACAAAAGAAGAAAACATTGAATTTAAGAAACATATATATACTTTTTTCTGGCCCAAACGTGCGGCGAAAGAATCAACGCCATGTTTTATATCTCCTTCTACGTCAGGTATATCCTACAAAAATCCAATACAAGCTTTTACATTATTTGACCAAAAGCTTGATGTTGGAAAATTAATACATGTCTGAGAAAATAAAGACACTTACCTTGGATAATGCTAAACCAATAGAGTAGAAACTCATGAACAGCAGAGAAACAATCAAAGATCTTGTAAACACAAGTGGCCTCTTCAACACAAACGTCTGAACATTTGTTACAAACAATTAGTAATTTAATAAATCCATTTCTGATTGGTGTATTCAAATGGTTGATTTGTTATTATTCTTTGAAAGTCATAATAATTAAGTTAAAACATGCTTATTCAAAACTAACATCTATAAGAGCCAAAGATTAGTGATAGGGCAAAACCTGCATATGAAGGAAGTATGTAATTGGAATTAAAAGTGTCCAACAAAAAAACATGAGTAGTGATGTCTGCACCGGATTTTTCTTCCATCGTAAGAAAGGCAACTGCAGAATATATATATAAGAATAATCAATGCACCATTACTTATACCTTAAAACATAATAAACACTTAAAATGAAATTGAAAAGAACTTACATTGACAGAATAGCAAGTCCATAATGTAACGCTCAACACAAAGTTCCAAATCAATGCAGGAGAACCTATCATCAAGTTAATCCCTAAACCCTGTAAAACAGAATAAACCAGTAACTCTTATTTTTCTATATGAAGCTCGTCTTAAAATCTTTTATTATAAAAAGTGATGGATCTATATGGCACCAAAATTGCAGATAAGGCAACAATAATGGCGCAACTTCTGAAGGATATTTTGCCAGAAGCCAATGGAAGATATGGTTTGTTTATCTGCAATAAAACATGTAACATAGATTACTTCTAAGAAACATCCAAAAGATTTGTAAACTATAAGAAGTTACATCCTTTCACCATCCTATCAAAGGATATGGTAATTATAGGAAGACTTCCGAATCAAAATTATAAAGGGATTTTTTTTTTTTATAAGAAATTATAAAGTGACCTGTTAACTATTATTCTCACCATTTACAAGGTTAAAGTACATTAATAAACTGTTCCAACAATCCAATATATTTTCAATTATTTTAATTAATTCGGTAATATATAAAATATATGTAAAATTACTATAATATGTCCATAAACTGAATTAATTAAAATAAGAACAATAGTTAGGTTTTTGGTCAAATTTTGGGTGCTCCCATTAATAAAAAGGTAGGAGTACGGCAGTAAACCTCAATTATGGAAAAGGAGTTTGAAAATACAAATTATATAAATTATTCAAATTACTGTGCATGTGACGTTCTCGCGTAAACTTAGTCTCTATACATGTTTCTGAATATTTAACTCTAGATGAATCTTATACAATAAACAAATGAAGAAATAATTTATCAATGATCCATAGTATTTTATTCATAGCATACCTTGTCTATTTCAAAGTCAAACAATTGATTAACTCCATTGACGTAAAGAAGCATAAAAGAGTGGGGTAACACAGCCTGCAACATTCGAAAAAACAACTCAAAAGAATGACTTTTATTGAATTTAACGGGTAATTTTAAACTGTGTTTCAAAAAAACAATATATTTGGAGTGTCACCTGCAACAAACCAATAAAAAACAATGGAGATATATCTGATAGTTTTTCTACTGCAAGCAGAGACGCAGAAATTGAAGCTGATGTCTGTAAAATACAGATTAAGTTAATTTAAAATAGCAACGGTATTAGTCATACAAATAGGTATTTAATACAAAAGAACAAATTGACAATAATTTTGAAGATTGAGAATCATAGAAAAGTTTGTACTTACCTGAGCAAATAATGCGTAAGGGTAAATAAATTCGTACAAAACGGCCATAAAAGTTTTGACAGAGTTCACAATATTTTTGGAGTTGGAAGATTCAGATTCTGACTCAGAAGATGGAACAGAGTCGGCTTTCACAACATAATTTTTATTGGTTACTTCACATGTTGCTCCTCTATCAATGCTTTTGTAGTTATGATTAAAAGGTGATTGTTGAAACCTCAAAGGATTATACTGTATTTCAGCTTTTATACTGTGCTTAGAAGCTTTTGATCCATCAGAACCTAATGTACCTAGTGTTCAAAGTTGTAGCGTGCACAACGAAAAGGTATATTAGTTTAAAACTATTGAAACTAAACCATGTCAAGATGATGAATAGATAAAATAGTAAATTTCAAAATTGAAATTAGAAAAATCGTGCTAAAAAACACTGTAGGTTTGTTTGTGTAAAAAAAGAAAAATCCTATTATTATTATTTTTTTTATCAGCAATAACTTATATATATAACCAATTATTATTGTTCTTCTTACTTTATGAAGTATATTTTAGTAAATAAATAAATTAAATGTAAACTTATATATTCATAAGAATTTATTAGTATACTTAACTTTTTATTTAAATATATTACTATTGATTTATTTGTTATTAATATTTTTATAAATGAAATAGAACAGCATCAAGTAACTTGTTGAATAGAAATGGTTTGTAAAATATATAATAAGTAAGAATAACATGAGAAATTGGCTTTTATTATTTTCTGATGACTATTATAAAAGTCAAGTTTCACTTTACACAACATATATCTACAAAAAAGTATTTAACGTAAGTGTCAGCTTTTGAAGACCGTCTGACACAAATACATATACTACAAAAAAGTGTTTAACGTAAGTGTCAGCTGTCTCACACAAATATTTACTGTTTGAAAACTTCTTAAAAAGAATTATGTTATGTATAGTAAAAGATGATAATTAAAGGTGATTCTTTCCTCTAATTAACCCACTAATAGAGGTACAAGATATTATTAGAGAGATACTCAGATAGCTAACCAAATAATAAGTCCCCTATTACATCCAGTTATTGAAGACTATTGTAAAGTTTAAATCAACATGTGCACTTTTTAATTTTATAACAATTTCAATTAATATAGATCACCAAAAAGATGTGAAAGAGTGAGATACTCATCAGAAAGTTAATTAAATAATTAACCATGATAAAGGTAATTAGTTGAAGGAATAAGGTATAAGTGATGAGGCATACTTTGAAAGTAAATAGTGTTGAAGGAGAGTTTCCTGCCCCAAAGATTTGAACCTACAATTACGATGCATGCTTCCACATATTACTCACAAAATAAGTTTGCAGAGAAAAATGAAGCAAATTAGAAGACGGTGAGTATATATATAAGTACCAGTTGTGAGTGAAGAGACGTTAGGAGAAGATATAAGATGTGCCCTAGCCATGGAAACCGATCACACAGAGTAACACTAAATTCTGTAGAACAGATAAGAGATACCAGAAGACAAGAGAGGAATGAGAAATTTTATAGGCAAAAAGGGTCAATGAAATGTTTTTTTTTTCTTTGTATATTTTATTCTTAAGGAGAAATAACGTTCAAGATGTTTGTGAACACTTCAACTATTCCCTTAATTTCCGTCTATACGGTGTATATTAAAAAAATGTTATGGTCATGTGAATTGTTGAACAACATTTTTTTTCTTCGTATATTTTATTTATTTTTCATTAGAGTTGAATTCAACTTTTTAGTACTAAAAGAATTTATTTAATTAAAATGTAAAAATGTCAACGTATTTAAAATTTTAAATTGAATAAAGTTATATTTAAAAAATATATAAAGACCAAAATAGCTAGATCTGAAATAGTAATTATATATTTTGAAAAAATTATCGTAAAAGACGTTTAGTGAAATTTCTTGCAAAATTATTAATAGAAAAAATATATGTACAAATTTATTTTCACAAGAAAGATTACTTGTGATTTTTTTATAAGAAAATATTTGCAAGTTTAAAATATATACAAGAAAATCACTTGCAAAATTTAAATTTGCAGGAAAAAATAAGTTGTTTTATAAATTGAATTTCTTGTAGAAAAAATTGTTGCGAATATTACTACAAAATTTTGTAGTTTAGACTATACTAAATTAGACAATGACTAAATAATTATCGCTTAAACATATGATAAAAACAACATTTTTATAAATGTTGTATAAATATCATGAAAGTCCATGAATATTTAACTATTGCTTTAAACTATGTGGACAAAATTAGTAAAAATGTGGTCTAAAAATGTTTGTGACGTCTAAAATCAGCCTGAAAAACTGTTGTCTATTGTGAGAATTTTAAGCAACGGTTCTAAGAGTATTGTCATACTAAAAACCGTTATCTATTACCTATAACTATACTTACCTATACCATACCTAAAAAACTGTGGTATAATCTTTAGACCGTGGTTTTTATAATTTAGATCACAATTTTATACCATTGTCTAAAGTGATTTTTGTTGTAGTGTATCTTTCATAAAATTTTTATAATTTTTTTTATTTTTAAATTTTACGATAATCAATTATTCAGGAAGTATTATCTATCGATCAAAAATTTTCTATAAAGCTCATCTTAAAATATTTTATTCTAGAAAGTGATGGATCTATATGACCAAAATTGGGGATAAGGCAACAATAAAGGCACAATTTCTGAAGGATATTTTCCCAGCAGGCAATGGAAGTTATGGTTTGTTTATATGCAATAATTTAAACATCTAACATAGATTACTTCTATGAAACATCCAAAAGATTTGTAAACTTCAATAAGTTAGATGCTTTCACCATCCTATAAAAAGAATATAATAGTTCAGATTTAAAATTATAAAGGGATTATTTTTTTACAGGAAACCATAAAGGGATTTATGAAGTATTCTTACCATTGTCAAGGTTCAAGTACATTAATAAACTGTTCCAAACATCCAACTATATTCTCAATTATATATTTTGATTAATTCGGTAATATATAAAATAGATTTAAAATAAGAAAAATAGTTAGGTTTTCGGTCAAATTTTCAATGTTGTAGTTTAAAATAAGAAAAAGGAGGAGTACGTCAGTAAACCTCAATTATGAAAAGAAGTTTGAAAGTTTCATATATCTATTTCAAAGTCAAACAATTGATTCAATCCATTAACATAAATAAGCACAAACACGTGAAGCAATAAGCAATACAGGTTCTTTCGCAAGCCAGGAACATACCAAGTATCAAAGGTTCTAACAATGCCATCATACATTTTTATCTGCACATCGCCACTTCCTTTCACACCAAGCTCCTCATCATCACCCAACTTTACATTGCCATTCTTTAAATGAACTGAACAACTCCTTGTTAAGAGTCATGTGATAAGAAGCATTGGTATCCATGACCCATGTATCAGCAGAACCAATAGTATTGACCGTCAAAACATCTCCGCCATCTCCTTCATCTGAGCTCTCACCTGAGACAACTGCACTAGAACGAGCAACAATTGCTTTGGCATTATTATTTATTTCTTTCTTCAGTTGTGGACAATTCTTCCTTATGTGCCCCACCTCTTTGCACATGCAACATCTCACTTTCTTTGACTTTGAAAGTGAATTACTGTGCGTATGACCCTTGCTACTATTTCCTCTTTCCATGCTTCTGCCTCTGCTAACTATCAAGCCTGCATCATCCCCATTGGAACTAGAGACTCTTATCTTCAGTTCTTTAGATTGCAAACTGTCTTTCACGTTGTTAGTAATACTATCCCTGCCATACAACATAGTATCAATAAAATATTGATATGATTTTCGCAGAGAACATAACAAAATAATAGCTTGATCCTTATCATCAATTTTAACTCCAATACTATGTAGATCCAAGATAACTCGATTAAAGTTATCAAGATGATCTCTCACAGATATATTCTCAGACATCTGCAATGTATAAAGATGTTGTTTTTGATACAACAGATTGGTTAGAGATTTTTTCTGGAATTTATCTTCCAACATTGTCCACATCCCTGCAACTGTTGTCTCTTCATCCACCTCTCTCAAAACTTCATCAGTCAAACTCGAGAATCAAATTGTGTGCTTTTTCCAACATCAAGTTCTTCGCATCATCAGTCATAGTCGCAGGTAATTGATCTGCACCCTCTAGTGCTGCAGCGCACCCCTGATGCACCAGAACTGCCTTCATCTTCAATTTCCACAAAGTGAAATCATTCGATCCATTGAATTTATCAATATCGAATTTGTACAAAGACATTGCGTTTCCTAGATTAGGTCCCTAGCGTAACCTAGAGCTCTTGATACCACTTGTTATGACAAGATGAAAAAGAAACAGATTAAGAGAAAAAAAGACACAAATTTACGAGGTTCAGTCAATGTGACCTATGTCCACAGGACAGTTCAAGAGTTTCTTATTTCTGAATAATAATAGAGAGATATATGATACAGATGCTTTTTAGCCTTATAAAAGGATAAAAAATAACAGCCCCTTTAAACCTCATTACAACTTATAACTATATTATAAATATATGAAGTAAGGGAGATAAAGGGACAATGTAACATTCAAGGTATCTTAACAATATGCATGCTAAACTCCCACCTCAAAGTCAAGGAGGATCTCTTCTTCGATCATCAGAGCAAAACCCACCAAGGGAATGGTAGAAATAGAGCCGTTATGGAGGGTCTCATTGCAAGACTCTTCGCTGGGGTCATCACCATCAAAGCAGCATATGCAGAACTCCAAATGGCGCAACACCCGTACAACAATGAGTCCATTCAAGTCGCGGATCAAACCGTGGTGGATGAACTCAAAGCCATATCAGAGTTGAATCGGAGATTCTTGAAAAAAGAGGTCGATCTTGCACCCCAAGTCACCATTATGCTCGCGGAGATTCAGGAACAACAAAGCCTGATGAAAACCTACAAAATCACCATCAAGAGGCTCGAAGCCGAGGTTGATTTCAAGGAGTCCAACATCTCATCTTATCTATTATTTTAGAAAAAATAATAGATGTCCTTGTATGAATAGAAAATCAAGTAATGTTAGTGTGTAGAAAATCAAGTAAAAATGAAGTGTCCTTGTGTGAATTATTTGAATGAGAGAAGATCGGATGTTCTCAAAATTAGAGAACATCTTTTGTGCAATGGATTTCTAAAGAATTATACATGATATGGCATGGTGAATTGTTGGACATTCCAAGTATGTCTGAAACACATTAATATGTTGATTGGTAATGGACGGTAAATTAAAGAACATGATTTGTGATGGATTATAGTCCTACGCTGGAGTGGTGTATGAAAATATGTTTACCAATGGAGAGACTTGTTTCTACTCCAACCACCTTACATCATCAAGCTACTATGAGAATTTTACGTTACCTAAAGCAAACTCCAGAAAAAAGAATATTTCTTGCTGCCAATAGTGAAATCCAACTTAAAGGGTATAGTGATTCTGATTGGGTAAGATCTACCAACACTATAAAAAGTTTGTCGTAGGATACATCACATACCTTGGAAACTCTTATTTTTTTGTGTTCTAAGAAGCAATCGACTGTTTCAAAAAGTTCCTCCAAAACTGAGTATATAACATTAACAACTACTACCTATGAAATACAATGGTTAACCTTTCTGCTAGATGATTTGAAAGTCATCTACAAAAGACATGCTCTACTATATTGGGATAATCAATCTGCATTCCTGATAGCATCCAACCAAGTTATGCGTAAAAGGACCAAACATTAAAATCGACTTCCCATTAATTAGAGAAAAGATTATTAGTGTTGGGCTTCTAAAACTTTTTCATGTTGCTTTCCTTACAACTTTCGGATACTCATACAAAACCTTTATCTCCAATTGTGTTCAATAATATTTGTTCCAAACTTAGAATGTTTTATTTTCTTTGTTTTTAGTTTTTATTTTTATATATTAGCGGTGCTTTAGGTTTTTTTATGTACTGTACAGCCTTTACTTTCTTCTTCGAAGATATTCATTAATACACGTTTTCTCTTCTGCACTTCGAAGATTACCAGGTTCTGATTCTGATAGAATGGGATATTTTACAGGCAAAAGGACTCTTTTAAGTTTGATTTTTCTTTGGGAGACATAAAATTTGATTGGTGCATAGAAATTGAAAACGACGGTCGAACACAACGGTCATGCATAACAAATATTTAAAACACTTTTATATCAGGATTTAGTAGTTTAGATTTTAATAAAGTTAGAAAAGGTAAAGATTCGGAAAGACTTTGTGAATTACATCAGTATGTGTAATGTATACTCAAGAATAATGATATTTTGACTATTAAATTTTTGATAGTTTTATCTTATAATATGAAGTGATATTTTTTAAGTGATTTTAGAATATTGAGAATGAGAAAATGAAAAAATAGAAAATCACTTAAAAATTGACACCTAAAAAGAAAAAATTATTAAAATCTAATAGTTAAAACATCATTTTACTATATTTAAAACTACAAAAACCCCATTAATGATAGATATATTATAAGGTTGGACAAAAGAATAAAAAAAACAAAAGAAAATTGAAACAGTTTTTTCAACCAGTTAATAATTTATTGATGGTAGCTTTCACACGTATCGACGTGGCTTAAATATATTTTTGGTTATTATTTTTTTTATGATTTTATTTTGGTTCTTATTTTGATTCATGTCTTAATTTTTGTTAATTTGTGGTCAATTTTATCTTTTTTGATAACTATAATGTCTATGAATAGAACATGTTATGTGTCAGTTCATAATATTTTTGACTTTTTAATAATTTAAAAAATATTTAAGTGTCAAGTTAGCATTGTATCACATGTCAATGTCAGTGTCACGTATAAGTTTATGAGTATGTCATTGTCTTTTATTCAATCCAATCGTCATGCATTCATTATTTTTGTTCAATTTAGTCATAACTTTTATTAGAATAGAGTAATTCTGTCTCTCCCAAATTAAGATCAATTTTAATTTTGATATAAATGGTATACTAATTTTTACTAAATTTGAATTTTTTATTAATTATTTTGGAAATTTCATTATAAATTATTAGGTTTAATTATAAATAAAATATAATTTTTAGATTCAATTATTAAATAGATTATAATTATTAGAATATTATTATTAAATATTTTATTCTAATAATTATATTTTAAATATACTAATATTTGTAAAATTGTCTTTAAAAATATTATCAATACTTTAAAAATATTAAATTTATATTTTACTTGAGATCTAAAAATATTAAATTTATGTTTTACTTTACCTTTATAAATATTAGAAATATTTTAGAAATATTAAATTTATATTGTTCTAATAATTATATTCTATTTAATAATAGAATATAAGAATTATTTTAAATTTAATAATTTATAATTAAATTTTAAAAATAATTAATGAAAATGTTAATTTTAATAACATATTAATATAATATTTAAGTCAGAATTAAATCTAAATTTATAAAAAAACAAAATTATTTCATTTCAATAGAAATCTGAATTGATAATAAAATAACGGATATAGAACTCGATTAAACAAAATGAAATAACAAAATTAAGAATTAACACATGAGATTAACATTAAAACATGACAGGATCATGATTTGATACGTGAACACTTTTTTAAATTAAAACAAATATTAGGAGTTGACATGTAGCTTTTACTATTCACATATGTTAGCCATTAGAAAAAGGATCCATTGATCTCAGAATACACAGAAAAATGAAACTGAAAATATGGACCCAACGTAGCACTGAGTTGACCAAGGTCTTGCACTCTGTATTAACTTGGGCCCATCAAACGTTCCACCTCTTTTCAGCTTTTTCTGCCTTAAGCCTCTCTATATATATCTCGTTACTTTTTCCTTTTGTATCAGAACTTCTCTTCTCTTAAGAAATAATATTCTTCTCTTCCTTTCTCTTTCTACAAGTTTTCATGTTACCATGCATAGATAAACGTATGCTTTTGTCAACACGTTCATACAAAAACTCGAAGTCAGGTTTTATCAGCAAAACTAAGATGGTATATTGAAGTGCTCTGCTGCGCATCTCTGGTTTTTCTTCTCTTTCGTATTCTTGGTTCCTAATCCTATTTCTTGCTCTCTTCTTGATCCTTTCTTTCATCATGGCTGAGGCTTCTTCTGTTCAATCTTCAACACTCGCGTTCTTGTATCTACACCCTAGCGAGAGTCCTGCAACTCCTTTGGTTTCTCCGGTGCTTGATGTAAATAACTATCACTCATGGTGCAGATCCATGATGACAGCCCTGAGCGCTAAAAACAAAATACAATTCATTGATGGCTCCGCTACTGAACCCGATAAGAAGGATCCTTTGTATCAAGCTTGGAGGTGTTGCACCAACATGATCGTTTCTTGGATAGTCCATTCGGTCGCTCCTTCCATACGTCAAAGCGTATTATGGATGGACAAAGTTGAAGCGGTTTGGAGTGACTTAAAGTCAAGATATTTTCAAGGGGATCACATGTGTATTTCAGAGTTACAAATGGAAACTTCATTCATAAAGTAGGGAGAATTAACGGTAACTGAATTCTTTACAAAACTAAGGATCATATGGGATGAAATTGATAATGTTCTTGCACTGTGAAATGTTCTTGTGGCATGATTAGTTTGATTAATCAAAGAAAGAGTGAGGATCGTTTAATGCAATTTCTTAGAGGTCTTAATGAGCAATACACTAATGTTAGATCCCACACGTTCTTCTGTTAGACCCCATTCCTCCTATCAATGAAATTTTCTCATATGTAGCCCAACAGGAATGTCAAGTTATGGGTAATAACCTTCATGCATAGTCAGATGTTAAAATCAATGCCACTAATTCCCAAACTTGTAACTTCTGTGGGAAGAATGGGCACAATGAATCTGTGTGTTTTAGGAAGAATGGTTTTCCTCAAAACTATGAAGGAAAGAATTTAAAGAACTATGTCAAAAAGACTTGCACTCATTGTGGTAGAAATGGGCACACCGTAGACGTTTGCTATAGAAATCATGGTTTTCCCACTAGACATAAGTTCTTTAACGGCAAGGCTAACTCTATCAAAGTTACTGATAATAAGCATGAAGTCAAACAAGAAAGTGCAGGTTCTGATCAGGATATGCGCCTAACTCAGCAACACTTTCAGACCCTATTAGCCCTGCTACGATCCAAGGAAGAAAATGCTGAAGATCCTCATGTGAATCAAATTAACACTATTACTGATCTGTCTCAACTAGGTAAGCCTTTCATTGGTTCTTATACTGTTTAAATAATAAAAATGTTTGGATTTTCGATTCTGGAGCTATTGATCATGTCTCATGCTCTTCGAATAATTTCATTTCTTATAAAGCCATAAAATCTATCTCTGTTAGTCAACCTAATGATGCTGAAGTTACTGCTACTCATATAGGTAAAGTGAAATTGAATGAAAATTTAGTTCTTGACAATGTCCTTTATATTCCATCTTTTGAATATAATTTGATTTCTATATCCAAGCTTGCTTCTGACCTTAATGTTGAGATCATATTTTCTTCTAATCTTTGTATCATTCAGGATTCAAACATGAAAGGGAAGATTGGTTTAGCTAAGTCTAAAGGAGGCTTATATGTGTTTTGCGAATCTGAGAAGTCTTTTGTTTCCAATATTCCTTCTTGTAATAGTCTGAACAACAACTTATGGCATGATAAATGGGTCATCTTTCTGATAATAGGCTTAACATTTTGAAGCAAAAGCATCCTTATATTTGTAGTGATAATGGTGCAGAATTTAATATGAAAAAATTTTATGACGCTGAGGGAATCGTACACCAAACAAGTTGCGTTGAGACACCTGAGCAGAATGGAGTGGTGGAACGAAAGCATCAACACCTCATGAATGTCACTGGCGCTCTGCTCTTTAGGTCAAGTATTCCTGTTCAATTCTGGTCTTTTGCTGTTTTGCATGCTGCATACCTGATAAACCGCACTCTTACACCTTTTCTGAAAAACTCTTCACCTTTTGAAATGTTATATAACAAGAATTGTGATTTAAGTCACATCAGAGTCTTTGGATGCCTTTGTTATAATAGCACTCTAATTGCCAACAGAAATGAACTTGACCCCCGTGCTGATATTGATGTGTTTCTTGGTTTTAAGCTGAAAGGATATGTTGTATATAAACTTAAAACTCATGCCATAACTGTCTCTGGTGTGTTTTATGAAGATGTTTTTCCTTATTCCAAGCAACATAATGAAACCAGTAATCAGGTTCAAAACTCTCCTCCTCCCATTTCTCAAATTTATCAAGAAGAATTGAACGAATATAATTCTGATGATAATAATATTGTTGATACTAACTCTCGTGATGAAGATGATACCAGTAATATAGCTTCTACAAATAACAAGCTAGTGATTTAAATGAACGAAGTGTTAGAAGAAGAAATCCTCCCTCGTATTTAAAGAACTACCATTTTGTTCTCTGCCTCTTCTAAGAATATCAGGTATCCCATTGAGAATTTTGTTTTTTATGAAAATCTTGCTCATAGTTTCAAACATTTCATTTGCTCCATCGATAGGAATAAGGAACCTAATACTTTCGAAGAAGCAATCAAAAATAGTGATTGGCGTGCTGTTATGAATGATGAAATATCTGGTTTAAATAGAAATCACACTTGGACATTAACCACTCTGCCCAACAGTAAAACTGTTATAGGGTGTAAATGGATTTATAAAATAAAGTATGAAGCCGATGAATCCACGTATCGTTGCAAAGGGGTATACTAAAAAAAGAGGGATTGGATTTTCTTGACACTTTCTCCTCTGTTGCAAAGCTCACCACTGTATGTGCTTTGCTTTCTTTGGCTGCTGTCAAAAACTAGCATATCTGAAGCAATTAGACGATAATTAATAACGCATTCCTTCATGGGATCTATGCCAGGAGGTTTACATGGAGCTTCCACCAGGTCTGAAATCAGTTGGAAGTGACCAAGTCTGCAGGTTACACAAATCCTTAAGCAAGCCAGCCGACAATGGTATGATAAACTATCAACTTTTCATCTGTTGCATGGATATAAACAGACTAATGCTAACCATTCTCTCTTTACAAAATTGATCAATTCTAAGATGACTGTTCTGTTAGCACACACAGAATAATCCTAATATTGATTCTAAAGATTATTCATAAGCAATATCTCATACTCATAAACATGTGGTAATTTATAAACGGAAGCTATAATAATGATGTTCCCTTCTTTAGAGCACTACTATTCCACCTGATCTTCTTACTGTAGAGCATCTTTATTTTCCTTTGGTTTTCTCTCTTGATGGGGATAAAGAGAAAGGAACAGGAACTTAAAGGGGACCATAACCATTTTAAACTGTTAATTACTTAAGTTTTAGTATTTCTAATTTGGCCCCTCATCAAATTAGAAATTACTTTATGGCCTCTACACAATATTTATTTGGCTTAATAAATAATGGCCCTAATACATTTAATTATGTGTCATATATATGCATGACCCAAAATTGCTAACAAGTTCTTCTAGTTTACATTGATGATATAGTTAGAGGTGTCAATTTGGCCCTAGCCCCCAAAGCCCCCTCTCTAGTGGGTTAGGGCTTAGGTTAAAGTGGGTTAGGGCCCCCAAATAATACTACATTAAGCCAGAGTCAAAGATCCAGTTGAGCTACAGGCCCGACGATCCGAACGAGCCCGATGACCCAGACAGACTCGACAACCCGGATTGGCCCCGACGACCCAGAGAGGCCCGATGATCCAGAGATGCCCGACAACCCAGACGGGCCTGACAAACCAAACGAGACCTAAATGAATAACTTATCCATAAATTATTTGCCCGGGGTTTAAGGTTTATATACAATTAATGCAAATTGGATTTTTATTTCTATTCTAGAATATGTTTCCAATACTTTTTCTGGACATATGATAAGAAAATAAAAAAGAGAAGTCACTCAATTGAATTAGGATGTTTTTAAATCTCAACTTTATTTTCTATTTTATTGAGAAAGCCACTAATAGACGTTCAAATAGACGTTCAAAATGTAAGGAACCTTTATTTTCTTCCACAATTTTGGATTAACTAATTAAGGAATGTAAAATA
>Ga0214543_1005161_pt1 | contig 24253 bp, 15 predicted proteins | sample CNSS2metaG_FD_160094 | JGI IMG/M metagenome (GOLD analysis project Ga0214543, IMG submission 160094) | Root nodule microbial communities from cowpea collected in UCLA plant growth center, Los Angeles, California, USA - CNSS2 | ecosystem: Host-associated > Plants > Roots > Nodule | place: USA... | reverse complement strand
TATATCTCTATTTATAAAAAAAAAAAAAAAAAAAAAAAAAATATATAAAAAAAAAAAAAAATATATATATATATATATATATATATATATATATATATATATATATATATATATATATAATCAACTTGAAGCAAAAACATAACATTTTTATGCGTACAAATGAAAAAACAACCATAATATAAGATCAAATAAGATTGCACTAAAAAACTTTCAAATCATAATATAGGAAGAAACAAAACTTTCAAATCATAATATAGGAAGAAACAAATGATTTTTCATATTCACAATACACAACAGTCTCAGATTAAAAATTCAAACTTCATAATTAGAATTTCTAAATTTGAGAGAAAAATATATGGAGAGAGTCACATTTCAAAGTCATACTCTATAGCAACTATGATGATCTTCTAATAGTTATTATTGTTAAACTATTCATTAGTCCAATTAACGATGATTTATCTTTTATTATTAATTTATTTACCTATTCATCCCATTAATTAATAAGTCGAGAGATAAAATTTTACACTTTTTTTCTCAATACAATGGTTTGTCCATAACGTGAATAGATAGATAAAATATTTTGTTGAACGTTAATTCATTGTTATACACTAGTATTGTAAATACAAAATGCAATGTGTATTTGCAATTTTGTTGTTGTTGAACTCAAATTTTAAAATTATATGTTAGTGGAGAAGATAAACCTCATGATCTCTTTCATCATTCTTTTAAAATTTTAGCATTGAAGCAATCTTATAACTCCGGATGATTTAGCGAGTAATTAAATCCTGGCAGCTTGTGTGTGTGTTGGTTGTATAGGGATCGGTGCTAGATAAACAGATGTAGATATCCAGAATTGTGTTTGTGCGTTAGTGTGTGGTGGGTCAAAGAAACAGAGTTAGCCGACAGCAAGAATCGTGGTGAGAAAAAAAGTTGAGTTGTGGGTACGAGCCTCTGCAGCTGCCCCTCGTGCGGCCATCTTCTCTTTTACTGCCTCACGTCAAAATCAGCATCACACTCACTGTTTTTCCCAACCATTTTCGTCCTTTCCCTGCGCCTCCACCACTCCATTTCCATCTAGATTCCAAACAATTTTGGGTCCTTCTTTGCCAATGCAATGGGTCATTCCATATATGTTTTCATGCTTCTCATCACCCATACTTCACGTGTAATTTCCAGTGTACTATCTATGGTTGTTAGAAGAGATGGTAGGGGCTCGGATATTCGGCCAAAATCTCCGACTCTTTATATTAGCATATGCATATACACGCATCACACAAAATGTTCATCTCATACCATTTCCTTACAACTATCAAACACTTTAATAAGAGTATTTAAGCGGGTGCAATTTAAATGTACGCAAAAATTACATAGACTATAAATAAGATATATTTATAATATTTAAGTGAGTATTACATAGACTAGAAATAAGATATATTTATAATATTTAACTGAGTGTAAAACTCATATTATAAAATTAAATTACACTTAAAATTTATTTCTTAAGATAATATTAAAATTAAAATAATATTAAAGTCATTTGAAATTTATCTTAAAACGATTTGTTTGTTGGACCTATTGAGCCATCGATATTTCCCTCTATCAATATTATTTTAGATGATGGTGACAGTGTCCTCTAAATAGGGAAAACAAATAATATTTGTGTCCATGGATATTTGTTGGAAAAAATTTGTTACGAATAGTTGATACCTATGAGTATTTTAATACTCGCTTATAAACAGGCCGGGTGTAGGTATCGTATTATTTATACTCGCGAATATTCGTTACCTGTTAAAAATAAAAATAAAATAATTTTAAATTCATATGTCATGTCTAAGTTAGATTTTCCACTTTTGTTTAATTGAATAACTCTAACCTAGGTTAATTAGGTTAATTGCAACCTCATTCCAAAAAATAGTTGCTTGCTTTTCATCTCATTTTAACGCCTCATTCGGAAAAATGATTTAATCCCAAAGTTATTCACCTTCCTATTCAAACTATTGGTGATTAGGTTCACACGCTTTATGTGACTCTATTGCTTCATTGTGTTGTTGCTTCACGTTTAAAAGGTAAATTTTTTTCTTGCTTCACTGCATTGCTTGCTTCACACCAAATCCAAATTAAAAAACAAGAAACAAATATTGCATGAATGAATAGAAAAGTGGGGTTTGCAGTTAGTCAAATCATGGAATGAATGAATGAGTATGGTAAATATTGTATGTATATAATATGATGTATGGTTCATGTATTATTTTATTAGTTTTTAAAGAAAAATTATGTTGTTTATGTTTCAGTGACATTGAATAAAATCATATATTATTTTATTAGTTTTCATAAAAGTTTAGTTCCATGTTACTATATAATACAATTTTTCATGTATTGAGTGCTTTCTATGGGATTACACCACCAATCCAATTTCTATTGATATTTCTTTGTCTTTCTTTTCTGAAAATTCATGAAAATATTAAAAAAAAAAGATGCAGTTTCTTAATTGCTTTGTCTCCAATTTTGCCTAAAAAAAAGATGTGATTTTTAATTGTTTTGTCTCTCAGTTGTAGGATTTTCGAATTATACCCAACCCCACTCTCAATTGTGACCAACATTAATATCCATTCAAGAAACCTTTACTCTTATTCCTATGGATGATCGACAAGAACAAGAACAATTTGAAGAACCAAATATGGGTGAATCAAATCTGAAGGAGCAAAATGATGTTCCTATAAATTGAACTCCAGGTGAAACAAAAGCTCAACTCCAACTGTGAATTCAAAGAAGTTAATTTCAGATGTTTGAAATGATTTTAAGAGACCAAAAATAGATGGAAATTGGAAAGTTATGTGCAATTATTGTGAGAAAAGGCTTTTGGGTGATGGAAGACAAGGTACATCACATTTGCAAAATCATTTCAAGACTTGTAAGCTTCGAACAACACGAGACATCAACAAGCCTTTTTAAATACTCAGAAAGTAGAGAATGAAACCATGGTTGTTGGGAATTATGTGTTTAACCAACAAATAACTAGGCATGAACTTTGAAAGATGATAATTTTACATGAGTATCCAATGTCAATGGTTGATCACATTGGTTTAAAGAGTTTTTCTGCTGCTTTACAACCTTTATTCAAGGTGGTTTCTCAAAACTCTATAAAAAATGATATTAGGAAGGAGTATAATGAAGAAAAAGAGAAAATGAAGTTACTAGTAATCAAAATAGAGAATACATGACTGTAACAACTCACTTTATTGATGATTTGTGGATGCTACAAAGTCAACTTGTGAGATAATAACATTATACCACGATTTTTACATTAACTTTGTTTTCTTACTTCATTATTAAAATTTAGTCTTTCAAATTAAGTTTATGTTTGTGCCTGCTGCTCTTACTAGTCAAGTTCTTGCTGAAGTGTTTGTTCAATGTTTAATGGATTGGAATCTAGATAGAAAGGTTTCTACTTTGACAGTTGATATCTACAGCTCAAATGATTATATGATGAATGCATTTTAGATAAGATTTCACCTAGGTCTCTTATCTTGGGTGGCCAATTATTTCACATGCGATATTATGGACATATATTGAATTTAAGTGTGAAAGACGATTTGTCCATAATTGGTAATGTCATTGAAAAGGTTAGAGTAAGTGCTAATTATTGGACAACAACACCTAAAAGAGAAGAGAAATTTATAAAGACGTGCTCAAATGAGTATTCCATTTAGTAGAAAATTGGTTCTTGATTGCAAAACTAGTTTGAATTCTACATTTTTAATGCTTCAAGTAGTCATAAAATACAAAAATATATTTGATCGACTGTCAAACCGAGAGAGTCAATATAAAGCTTTGCCTAGTGCACATGATTGGCAAATGGCAAATGAAATCTGTCAAAAGTATAAAATATTTTATGATGTCACACTCTTGTTCTTTGGTACTTCATATCCAACTGCTAATATTTTCTATTCAAAGGTATGCAAAATTAAGTTGGCTTTGATAGAATGACTTGACTCTCTAATTTCTATTATTCATCAAATAGTTGCATCTATGCTTTTAAAATTTAACAAGTATTAGGGTTGGATCAGTGAGATGATGACTATAAGTATTGTGTTAGACCCCAAGTACAAATTGATTTGTTGGATTATTTCTTCCCTAAGATATATGGAGAGGAATCTGATTGTGATATTGAAAAAGTGAAGACTCTTTGTAAGGACTTGGTAAGAAGTTAGTTTCTTCATGTAAAAATCCAAACATATTCGTGTAAAAATCCAAACATAAATGTAGGCCAAAGTCTTGATGGAAGAATAGATGCTTGGAGGAGAGATTTTGCAAAACATCAAATTGCAAAGAAAACCCAACCATCAAATTATAAGTTAGAACTTGATTATGACTTGGAGGAACCAACACTACTTGATTCAAATGAAGAATTTGAAATTTTAGTTTGGTGGAAGGCTAATGGGTTAAAATATCCAATCTTGCAAATGATTGCAAGAGATTTCCTAGCCATTCCTATCTCAACGGTTGCTTCTGAGTCTTCTTTCAGTACCGTTGGTCGATTTCTCACTCCACATCACTATAGATTACACCCAGACACTTTAGAAGCATTGATGTATGTTCAAGATTGGTTATGGACTGACATAGAACGTAATTAAATTAACATTTCAAATTACATATTTATGTATATTCATATTAATTGTTATGATGAATGAATTGATTTTCCTTTTTGTGTTCTTTCAAATTGAAAGTGGACAAGATGAAACATAATACAATACTAGAGGAGATTGATGATGATGTTAGTAATTTTTTTTAATATTTCATTCTAATTTTGCTATTAGTGTCACTGTTAGGGATGTATTGATTACTTTATTTGTGTGTTATTTGTTTCAGTAATTAAGTTGTCAAGATGAAGACAATGAGGATAAATCTTAGAGTATTGTTTTTATAAGAATTGTTTTATAAATTACTTCTATTTGAATTTGAATGTATGTTTTAAGTACTATTAATTGGGATTTATCGGCAGGTAGTGGGTAGGCACTATTTATGCCCAACCCGATCAGTTTCCATCCCTAACACTAACTTTATAAATCTGTGGATTTAACCCTTTATACCAAATTTTATTAAGTTTATTGATGTTTCAAACATGTTTCGTGATAGCATTGAAGTTGATTACACTGTTTGACACATTTTTGCTTCAATGTTAGCTGAGAAACGCATTTGAAACGTCAAATAAACTTAACAAAATTTGGTTAAAAGGACTAAATCCATGTATTTCTAAGGATGAGGGACTAAATTGGTCTAAAGTTTCAAAGAATGATTAATTCCAATTTTCACAATTAAGGGATAAAAGATATTTAACCCATAAATAAATTACTAAGGATAAAACATAATCTGGTAAATATCTACAATAATGGTGACTAAGGGTAGCAAAATTGATTGCCCAGCCTGCCATCCTGACATAATTTAGGCAGTTCAAGTCAATTTTGTAAACCTGGCCCACCTACCCCCCATCAGGACACAGGCAAGGCGGGATGGGCCAACTCACCAACCTATGTTTCCATATCTTGCCGAATATTGTTCTTCTAGACTTTATAGCTTCTACAGAAATGGCCTAGATTATTGGTATGAGTAAAATTAATTAGACTTTGTTTATACCTTCTTGTAGAGGAATGGTCACATGTTTAATACCCAAATATATTAATAGTTATAATAACAAAGAAGCACATGCTTCTGGAGTTTCAATTTTTGTCTCATTTAAATGTTTTCAAAAACATAAATTAAAACAAAACAACCATGACTGCACCTTCAACTACCACCAGCAACCACATAAATCATAATCCTTTCTTCTCTTCCTTGTCCCCAAATTAGTTGTTTTGTTCCCTTTAACCTTGTGCTTCCTCTAAATCTTTCATTCTATGTTTCATTCTTTCAATTTGTTTCTCTTTCTCGCCAACCTTCTCTCTCATTTCCTCCTCCACGCAAACTCTGTTGCACTACACCTTACTCTCTCACACTTCCAGAACATCAATCATCCGCTCCAGATCACATATTTTCATCTCGCTCTTTATGTTCATCTGCTTTAGAGTCTTTGTCTCCCTCTTCAAAAATAGCAACATTCTCTCTCGATCCTCTAACACGCTGCTCAGCATCATTGCCTCAGATCCGACCTCCTCAACGACATTCATCCCTAACTCCAGTTCCTCTTCTTCTCGCCATAATGACTTGATCTCTATCTTCAAATTTTGAATCATTTACTTCTTCGACTCATTATTTAAATACATTATATAAAATAAAATGAAAAAACTGGCAGGCCAGCACGCCACCTTGCCAGTAACGAGACAAGTCACACTTTTCAACCTATTTTCCCTAGTTAGGTTTGCCCGACCCAAGCCAATTTTAACGAGCTAGCCTGCCCTTCGGGCCAAAATAGGCCAGATTGGTCTGCCTTTCCACTCATAGCGGTGACCCAAATTGTTACATTCATCACTAGATTTGCCATTTATCCTATTTGTGGTGGTCACATGTTTGAATTGTACCCACAATTTGTCACCTCTATTTTACATTTGAATAACCTGATTATATTTCCCCCTCTTTTTTTGACAGTTACGAAACAATAAAATAAAAACAATCGTCCCAAAACTACCCATGACATATTTGTTATGCCTACTCAACCTTTGTTTTGTCGCAATTACCATAGCCCTTTGATTAAAGATATTTATATTGCTGCTATTACATAATGATATGGAGAATGAAAAATCATATGTATAAATCTAGATTTTGCCACTCACTTGATACATTAAATTATCAAGTAATGATTCCAAAAGGTCTATGCATAATTATATGATTGACTTTTCTATTTTCAAGGTTTTTGGCATTTAAATCAGACTTGTGATGGAAATTAGACAATAGGAAAATAATCTCTTTAAGAGAAAGCACATTCACAAAATAAGAGCATAAATATAAATAAAAATACACAAGAAATTTAATATGCTTTAACACCTCACAACTTACATGCAAAAATACTCAATTAAAAATATTATTACTCAACATTAATTATTTTTGGCAAAAAACTGCAAAATTCATACAATTTTTTTACACAAAAGTGTAAATCCTTCTCATATAATTTTTTGTAAACAAAATTACAACTATGACACACAACTACCTAAGTCTCTCGTACACTTAATAGATCTATTGAGTTGTGGTGATCCTTCTCAAATCAACTTTTCATTTTTATAATAACTTTCTTATGTTCCTCTATCAATTTGAAGTGAGGTAGGAATACATTGCAATTTGAAGAGAAAGAAGGGGAGAAAATGGAGAGAATGCATATTATTGGTGTTTCCTCAATGGCATAATTTTTATGATCTACGTTTGTGTCTCGGGTATCATGTTGCTCTCCATTATTATTATACAGCATTCATGACATGATATGATGTGCTTTTTACCAATTATTGTGCCACTAGTGCTTCATATGATTGCCAACAAAACTGGTCCTTCTTCATTCACTAAAATAAAATTGTCTTTGGTTTATATTTATAATAATTGAGAAGGTACTTGTGCTTATGTGATTTGATATTTGCATATGCAAGCGTGCAACCATTATTTTTGTGGTCTCATATTGGAGTCTTTCAATGTGCCACTTTCCAGGGGGCAAGCTTTGCATATTTATAGATGAAGTTTTGATATGTGGGGCTCTTTTGCTCAACAATATCTTTCCATTGATGTGGCTAATTGTTGGCATGATTAAGTTTTTCCATGTCACTAAAAATTGTGTCTGTCTCGTTTTCAAGGACAATGTTTATAGTTTTTCTAATTTTATGTGAAAAGTTTTGAAGGTTTCAAAAGAAAATTTGTTACTTGATTTTGACTCAAACTTCAATTAGGTGTTATGAGAGACAAGAAAGATTTAGAACGGGGTTACGACCCGTTGTCCGTTTCATTTGAGTTTCCCTTGTCCACATGTATGTGAGAGGCAACCTCCAAAAAGAACTTATTAGAGTTGGAGTAGTTTTAGTTTTTTTTTTTTTTTTCAATGTCCGATTTATTATTTTTGAAGTTTTAAAAATGTAGTTATTTCGTATAATCTGTTTACCTATAAGATCAAAGTGATATAAAAAGAGAAACTCATTCGTATTATATTTTGTGACTGACAAAGAATAAATTCTAATATTATATATGGATAACTAAATAATTTGTACCGAAAAGTTAATTGATCAATTTTAGTGAGATTTTTTATCTAAATATTAGTCTTCGAAATTTAGTTAGTTTTACATATTTAAAATTTGTAATATAAGAGATTTGTTAGTTTCTCTTTTTTAAATGTGTATCAAGGTGAACTTTTGAGTTTATATTTCCTTTAATTCCTTATCTTCTTTTTATTATCTTTATGCTCGCTTTTTTAATAAAATATAACTATTGAACCACAAAACATAGAATGAATCAATAAACATACATTATAACTTCTTTTCTTTATGCGAGCAATTTTCGTAATATAGGTCGTTTAAATGACATTTATCCTCTGTGTTTTAATAGAACATTCTATTTATAAAAAAAAAAAACTTCAAATATATAACTTGACATAAAAGCTATAAATTTTAGTTTTTTGTGTTATACTTAATTTTGCAAATTAAATTTACGAAGTACTTTTTATTAGTGACGGATCTTGACTAATAAGTTTAGAGGGGTCAAAATAATATACTCAAAATTTATATATATAATCAGTGTCACTAATATAACAAAAGTACATAATTTAGTATTGAGATCTCTTTGGATATTTCTCCTTAGAAAAATGATAGTTTTGAAGTTATTTGATATGGACCCTATTTTAAATAAATTATTCTATTGTTTCATCTCTCCCTTTGTATAGATACGGACCCCAGTATAGATATGTTGTGATCTTTCTACTGTTTCCTTTCTCCCTTTGTATTCGTTTACAATTCTTGTATCAATTGAATTCTCAAAGTAATTGCATAATGATTTCTGAATTGAAACAATTTAAAAACCAAAGAACTAAAAGAAAGTGTTTCTTTTAAGAAAATGTTTAGAAACCAATTCACCCTATATTCAATTAACAAAGCCATCCAATTTTTGTTTTTTACATTTATTGCTCTTATTCAACCAAACTTCATGTATTCTTTTTTTCTCTTAAACAACTTGGTCATTTTAATTATTTTATTGATCTTGAAATTAAATATTGTAACCAAACCTGCTTAGAAAATTGATAAGAACACAAATTATATAGGATTTCCTTAGGCGTGTAAAAACACTACCTTAAGGATTTATCTGTAATATATACGCAAACCCCCCCAAGGTACAATATGAACTTCTTAGACTTCTTCAAGGTATCAGAACTAGCAAGAACAAGTCTCTTATAGAGCAAATATAAATCCAAGATAGAATAGTAACAAGATGCACTGAAGAAAAGATAGGATGGAAAACTTATTGTGTGTGTTTTCCTCTTTTCAAGAGGGAGATCTATTTATTTTTTTAGTGAAAGTATGAGAGAACCTACGTTAAGTGTGAAAACAGTTTTTAAAAAGGAGTTAAAAATTGTGAATAAAGTTCCTTGAAAATCTCCTATTTTAGTGGCAGGTGACATGGAATTTGGATGCAATTAAGATGAAAGATAAACCTTTCGGAATGAATACCCATTTTTCACAATAATCCCCCACATATTCCAAAAGGTCAAAGAGAGAGAAAGAATGAAAGAAGAGAATCCTAGGTCTCACATAGGATGCAATGTATCAGAGTTGGTATAACAAGCTATATGAACCAGTCCTAAATTGAGAAACTTAACACACAATGTAATTAGTATAACAAGTTATATGAACCAAAGACACTTGATGTGTGTTAACGGTTTATCAATCATATTACACCCCCACAATTCTTGTTGTTATTGTTGTGTTGCACTTACTAAGCCATGTGTGTGCCCAGTATTCATGAGTGCTCTAGAGGTCATGCCAAGATTTCATGGAAGCGGCCCCACTCAACACTCATATAGGTTATTTTATCAAGAGTATGCTGCAAATCATACACCACTCGTAATGGATATGAAAATCATTAAATCTTTCTTTAAACTAAAATTCTTACACCTTAGAGAATTCTGATCACAAAGTTTAACGTTTCAATAATGTAGTCTCTAGCATTTTCACACACACCATAGGAATGGACATAATTGATTTAAAATCAATTTAGTGCTATCAGAACTAACAAGTAACTTGTTTTTACCTATATGAACCTTATTCATGGGATCTCAAATCACAAAGGTTGGGTTACCATCACTTGTTTGTTTCAAGTAGCTTAAGTCTCATTCCCCTTGATGTTTCTATAATTATATTTCTTCCTAGGGTTTTGTCAAAGGATTTGGAAAATCCCATTCTTACTTCACACAATCAATGGAAATTGTTCCACTCTCTAGCTAGCTATTGGTGATTGATAATCACAATAAATTGACACATTTCATTCCTAGTGGAATGTTAGCTAAGAAGTTCATCAACTACTCAGCTTCATTACTAACCATTTTCAAGAGCAAAAAACTCATATTTCATTGTTGATCTAGCAATCATGTTTGCCTAGTTGATCTCTATATAATCACATTACTTCTAAATATGAAAATACATAACCTGGTGGATTTTGTCTCATTTGAATCATAGATCCAATTAGCATCATTGTACCCTTCTAGTACAATGGGAAATCCACTATATTCGATGGCATAATTCATTGAATTTCTTAGGTATCTCATAAGTCTTGAAAGTGCATCTCAACATTCATAATATTGTTCTTGGGATAGTAATATACTATATCACTTCCTTATGATTCTAACATCTAAAATCACATTAGTTTCACGTAGAAATAACTTATATTTCAAAGTTAGATTCTAGAAACAACTTAGTTCTAGAGACTATTTTATTGCATATATGAGTCATTAGCACGTCATCCACATATAAATATATAATGACATATTATCTATTTTCAAATTTAGATTACTATCAATATCATATGTGAAAAACCATCACAATTAATTATCATTATTTTATCCCTTTTAGTAATTAAGTAATATTACCGTACACCACACAATATTAAATATTAAGATTGAAATAATAACCTGGGAGAAAGGCCCTCAGGAGGACATGAATGAGCCACTCAAGTGTCCGATCTCGATCCAAAGCACCAGGTTAACAATTTATTTCTCTTGGTCCATGTAGGGTCAACTTATTCAAAATGCATAAGGGTTCTTCTCCCTTAAAAATGAAAGCTATAAGGAGGAGAGGCCACCCATCATCAACTTGAGATGCTCCATATTCTCCATTGTAGTTCTCATGACCACAACGTCAGTGCCCTCGACGGTAGTGCCAAAGCCATCAAATGCATCATCGTTGTGTTGTCATCAATATCCCTCTCATGAGCACTCTTTGGGTCACTTGAATGTGAATGTGCCTTCCCATTCACCAGATTTTTTTCTCCATGAAAGTTATCTAGAGGTGTTTGGCAGCATCGTTGTAAGACTCGAGGAATTTAAATAATTAAATAAATAATCATTTAATAAATGCAGGTAATGGAAGTCTTAATGACATTAATTACTAGACTTTATGATGTGGAAAAGTACTAGCTCAAATGGTTGAGAGTACTTAATCATGTTGAAAGGACTTGTGTTCAAGTTTTGTTTATGCCAAATTGTGTGTTATTTTAGTGATATGTTTTACAGGGGTGCGTGATATTATATTCCTAGAGGTGTAGGAATTATCACAAAACATGTATTGATTGAATTAGTTGTGCATTGAATTGACATTGCCATGGATGTGTGTTCGAACCTTGACGAATGCGAAATGAATTCTTGTTTTTTTTCAATTCTTTTTTTTTTCATGGATGGGAAGGGTCAGGAACCCTAGCCATTAGAGGGGGCAGATGGAGAGGGCTGAGAAACACCATTTAATGACTAATGAAAAGCCATCAAGTCTATTTTAATTAACTTTTTCGTTTTGGAGAGTAGATGGAAATTATTACTCTAGTAATTGTGATAGAAAGGAGTGATATTATATTCCTAGAGGTGTAGGAATTATCAAAAAACATGTATTGATTGAATTAGTTGTGCATTGAATTGACATTGGCATGGATGTGGGTTCGAATCTTGAATAATGTGAAATGAATTCTTGTTTTTTTTCAATTCTTTTTTTTTTCATGGATGGGAAGGGTCAGGAACCCTAGCCATTAGAGGGGGTAGATGGAGAGGGTTGAGAAAGACCATTTAATGACTAATGAATAGCCATCAAGTCTATTTTAATTAACTTTTTCATTTTGGAGAGTAAATGGAAATTATTACTCTAGTAATTGTGATAGAAAGGAGTGATATTATATTCATAGAGTTGTAGGAATTATCACAAAACATGTATTGATTAAATTAGTTGTGCATTGAATTGACTTTGGGTTGAACCTTGACGAATGCAAAATGAATTCTTGTTTTTTTGAAATTCATTTTTTTTTGCATGGATAGGAAGGGTCAGGAACCCTAGCCATTAGAGGGGGCAGATGGAGAGGGTTGAGAAACACCATTTAATGACTAATGAATAGCCATCAGGTCTATTTAAATTAACTTTTTCGTTTTGGAGAGTAAATGGAAATTATTACTCTAGTAATTGTGATAGAAAGGAGTGGTAGGAGTGTGTAAACTGCCATTTTGAGTGCACTGTGAAAGGAGGTGATCAGAACAAGCATCTACAACATAGACATAGAGTGTGAGGACTAAATTGATGGGGGACAAAGGAGGACTCTTTTGGATCACAAAATAAGCTTGGGATTTCAAATTTGAGCAAGGATTAATAGGTTAGGGGAGCTACTCCTACTTGTTTTTTAATTTTCGTAATGCACTGTGAATTCCATGACCCAATTGCAAGAATCCTCATCTTTTACGTTGTTCTCGAAGGTTTTTAGGTTTCTGCCCAGAAACCGCCTAGTGGTGATGAATGTGCCGCTAGGCAACACATCCTTTTGACCCAGTTTTCTAGGTTTTATTATGAATCGCATAGCGGCAAAGGGGACCCGCCAGGCGACGCACGGCGATTGATCCTGTCTTAGTTGTGTTTTATGGATTTTATGATGTGGGGATTTCCTAGTCCGATTTTCATGTCTATACAAATGCTTGAAGTTATGTTTTTTTTTATTACTATGATGCTTGTAAATTGATTTGGAGATGTAAACATGAAAAGTTCATGTAAAAGTTAGTGAATGAATCTGAATTTTTGGCGAATAGGGGTAAACTTTATTTTGGTTGGGTTAGTATGATGTTGTGGGTTGAACATGTGCCAAGAAATTGATTAATTGTAAAAGATTGGTTAGATGGTGAATGACTGAATTTTGAAGGTTAAAATATTGGTGTTCGTAGGCACAAACAACCTGAGTTTTTCCCAAGTACTGATGTGCCGCCTAATAGCATCTTATTGGCTTCCAGGTGATAGTGGTGAACCAGTATGGTTCTAGAAAATTGGCTGGATGGTTGAGAGAGAAATACTAGTGAGATGGGTTGACAGGGAATTAGGCTTGACAATGATATAAAAATAATTGAATAGTGGATAGTGATAGACTAGGTATGCATGGAAAGGACATGGTGCGGTTACGGTAAATGAATGTAGGGATTGGTAATGAATCCTTGGTGATGGCTTGATAATCTGAAACAAGGAAAATGGGAAAAAAAAGGATAACCAAAATAGAAACGTTGGTTTCTGTACTTGTGAAGTTTAATAAATTTAGAGATAGTAATTGAATGATGAAAAGATATATTCAAATTGGTTAAGTATAGGATTTGATAATGAGTTGAATTTGGATATAGAGACTGAGGTAAGAATTTGGTCCTGTCATGAGTTGTAGGTAGCCTATGTTGTAGTTGTTTTCCAAGTTTCAATTTAGAGTTAATTCGAATTGGATAAAATGGGTGTGTAATCGAGGCTGAAGCATATATATGTGTAAGGCATTGGGAATTTGACACTGTGAATTGGAGGTATGTGTTGAGTAAGTTAAACGACATAGGCAATGTGATGGGGTGCTAAACCAGTAAAAATTGCAATCATTGGAACTTGAGTTGCTTGGCGGTGAGGTGTGAACCACCATGCAGTATCATTAGAGTAGGGGTTCAGGTTTTCTTCTGGCGCCTGGCGGTGGGTATGTCTCCGTTAGGCGGTCTGCGTAGTATTTTTGCATGGCAGCGCTTAAGCAGCGTCGGGCGATAGCGCTGCAGGCAGTGGGTATTCTTGTATTTGTTTGTGTGCTGTGATGTAAGACTTGGATCAGGAAATGTTGTGCCATGAGCGGGTAGGTTCATGGATGGTGATGAACACATGATGATATAAGCGAGAAGGTTCATATCCTAATACTCTCGTGTGGAGATACGAGCAGAGAGGTTCGTATGTTCCATACTCACACTTGAGAGAGGCTGGGAGCGGAGAGGTTCGTAACTGGTGGATCACGTGTGTTGGACTACGGGCGGGAAGGTCTGTAGAGTTGGACTACGAGCGGGAAGGTTCGTAGAGGCAGGACCACGAGCGGACAGGTTCGTGGGAGCATCATATATCGTGAGTCCATGGTCAATTGTTGTATAACTTACAGGTTGAAAAACCTTGGGGTATAAGGTCTTGGCCAAAAACTAATTAGAATAAAATAGTTGGGTATATCTTGATTTCTTATTAACTTAAATGTTAATTATTATGAGCTCACCCTTTTTGTTTGTGTTTGGCGATGATCGTGTGACTTGTCACGCAGGAGCAGATGATATTCCAGGTGATGTTGTTTATGCATATCGACGGAGAGAGGGATAGCATGGGACCTTTGGCTAGAGATTTTGATTATGTTTTATTTTCATGTAGTCGGTGTTTTGGAACTTGTAATACTTTTATGAACCGGTTTATTTAATTTTAAGCACGATGAATAATTTTCAAATTTTCCTGCATTTGGGAAGAATAAAATTATGACATTGTTTTTCTATTATTAATTATTTATTTCATTTTATTTTATTCAAGTAATTTCCAGTAGGGACGTTCCAATCGTGAACGTGTTGTTTTGCATCGTGTAACCGTATAACTACGGCGAGAACGAGCGCATTGAAGTGGAGCTTGAAGTGGTTGCCAGTGCAGATGCCATCGGAGATCTCAGCAACCCAAGAGGTCATATGGAAAACTTGCGAGTAATATGGGTCATTCTCGCATTCACCGTGCCATCGTTGGTTCAACGTTAAGGTCATAGAAGGACACTAGTTTTGTTCTTTCTTCTAAGGAAAAGAGTAATTGACTCACTCGGAGTGACCATGTTTCCAATTTATTCTACTCCCACCCTAATCTCAATCATGGCTTTGGGTTGGGTTGTCTTGGTAGCAAATAGACCTTCCACAAGTGAAGATAATCGTTTTCATTGCAGCTAAAGTTTAAAAGAAAAAACATTGGTATATTCTTGTCAGTTATTGTGATTTAAATTTCTCCAATAGGGAGAAATGAAAATTTTGTGAACATTGGTATATTTTTGGATTTGGAATGAAATATCCAAGTTTGAAGCTTCTAACTCGATATAAGTACTTATGCAGAAAAGAACTTTGCAGGAATAAATAGTTTGATGGCAAGCTAATAAATGAAATAAAAAAGTTGTCACATTCGTTTGCAACCACGACCTATTTCCTTCTCTCACGTTGCAAAGTTGTGGAAAAGAACAAGAAGCCCTTCACACGTAGAGAATCTGTCATAAGTCCTCCTATGTCTCTTCTCCTCCATAGGGTCCAACGTGGGTGCACATATTTGTTTCAATACTGCATAGCTTTTCATGCTTGTTCCACGTACAGATCCTATAATTCCTTGTTTTTTTTTCAAGTAAATCCTTAAGATTGTTGGGAAACCTGCTTGGAAAACAGATAAGAACATAAATTATAAAGGATTTCCTAAGGCGTGTAAAAACATTGCCCTTAATGATTTATCCGTAGTATATGTGCAAAACCCCAGGGTACAGCAAAAGCTTCTTGGACTTCTCCTAGGTATCAAAACTAGTAAGAACAAGTCTCTTGTAGAGCAAATATAAATCCAGGATAGAATAATAATAAGATGCACTGAAGAAAAGATAGGATGGGAAACATATTGCATGTGTTTTCCTCTTTTCAAGAGAGAGACCTACTTTTTTTTAGTGAAAGTATGAGAGAAGCCACATTAAGTGTGAAAACATTTTAAAAAGGGAGTAAAAATTGTGCATAAAGTTCCTCGAAAATCTCCTATTTTCGTCGCATGTGGCATCAGATTAGGCATCACTTTTGGATGCACTTAAGATGAAAGAGAAACCTTTTGGAATACCCGTTTTTTTACAACAAATATTTTCCTTACCCACTCATTACTAACAGAAAGTTCCATTAATAAAAGAAATATCAAAATTTGTTACTAATTTTCTTTGGTAATTGCATATTATTGACAAATTTTCATTTGTCGATAAATTTTGGTTGGTAAATTTAGTATTTCTAGAAATAATTTAAATAATGCTAATTTCAAATTTTAAAAGTAATTATAACAGGTATAGAGGCATTCACTAAATCTCGCCTTTCATTTAATTGTTTAATTATGTTTCGAACTTAAAATCATAAAGTTAAGCCTCTTTTCTTTTTTTCTCTGAAAATTGGTTACTTATGCCAAGTATTTGTAGTTTTTTTCTTTCTTTTATCACATAACAAGAACCAAGTTAAAAAAAGAAAGAGAAAATGATAGCAAAGTTCAATATCTTCAAATTAGGAGGAACATTAATGTTGAATATTTTCAACGGATATTACCAATGGAAAGTTCTGTTGATAAATGAAATATCAAAATTCGTAGATAATTTCCTTTGATAATTGCATATTATTGAATAATTTTCATTTGTCGGTAAATTTTGGTTTGTAAATTTAATATTTCTAATAGTGATTCAAATAATGCTAATTTCAAATTTTTAAAGTAATTTTAACAAGTAAACAAAATTTCACTAAATCCTACCTTTCATTTAATTGTTTAATTATGTTTCGAACATAAAATCATAAATTTGATCCTCACTTCTTCTTTTTCTCTGAAAATTAGTTATTTATGCCAAGTATTTGTAGTTTTTTTTCTTTTATCACATAACAAGAACCAAGTCAAAAAAGAAAGAGAAAATGATAGCAAAGTTCAATATCTTCAAATTAGAGGAACATTAATGTTTAAAAGTGGAATTAAAAGGAATTAATCTTAATGAAAAGTCAAGCCAAGTCAGTCTAGACCAAAAATCAAGTTGAGTTGTCTTCGGTCAAATGTTAAGATGAGTATGCCTGAAGTAAAGGTCCAAGTGAGTTAGCTCGAGTCTATGGTCAAAGTGAGTTGCCCATATTGAAAGTCAATCTGAGTTAGCTTGAGCCGAAGAACCAAGCCGAGTTAACCTGGTATAAAGTTCGAGATGAGTTGGTTCCAATTGAATGTTCAGATAAATTTTCTCTAATTGAAGGTCAAGTTAAGTTGATCGAATCAAAGATCGAGTCAAGTCTACTTGTATCGAAAGTTGAGACAAATTAGCTTTGGTCGTAGGTCGAGACGAGGTTGTCTCATTAGAGATTGAGATGAGCCGATCCCGAATAAAGGTTGGGACGAAGTTTCTCCAACTTCAAACCACCACCAAAATTGGTTGGGAGCTCTACATAACAAAATTATAAAAGGGGATCCAACATTCAAATAAAAGGCTAAGGGTAGAATGATTATATTAAAAGTTATGGAAATGAAAATAGTAATTGAGGGGTACAAGAAACAAAATCCTATCCATATATTTTTTTAAATATTTTTTATTTTTATCAACTAGGTTTCATTAATGTTTAGAAATTTAATAAATGTTTTGGTTCTCATGAAATTTTATTTGGTATTCTAATCTACAATGTAAACAATTATAATTTATTTCAAAGTATTTGACATCGAAGAAACAACCATCTTCCTAATACTGAACATTTGATAATATTATGTTTCTTTTACCGTAATTATTTATTATTTTATAAAAATTAATTAAAATTAATATTGAAGTAGTAAGAAAACGGGTACGGGTGTGGGTACGAGATTATACCCGTTACCTGGTGGGGATGGGGATGAGACAAAAGTTTGATACCCCTTGGATTTGGGTATGGGATGGGGATGGATTTTTTCTACGGGGATGGGTATGGGATAACGAAACTCATCCCCGCCCCGTCCAGTTGGCATCCCTAGGCAAGACTACTCTCGCTTAGGCGAGTGGCCTTCGCTTAGGCGAGCCCTCGAAACAGAGAGGGGGGCGAGCTGCTGTTGTTCTTGCTCAGGCGAGAGCTCCTCGCTTAAGCGAGAGCTTTCGTTTTGGGCGACCACCAAGCTCACCTGGGCAAGTTCAGTAGAACTCACCTACTTTCACGCATGCAGCCACTAGATTCAACTAGAAATATACACCATATAGTATTCATACCATCACAACAACATTTTAAACATACAAGAACACAAAGACAGTCCAACAACAGGCAAAATAATCATAAGGACATGAAACCCTAGCTTCCCTTACCTGGACAGAGGATAACTAACAACACAAGCACCCTACAGAAGAGTACCACAACAGTTTGGTGAGCTAAAAATACTAATACCAGAACAAAATGAGGTTACCGAGAGGAACCCTAGTTGGAATCACGAAAATCAAGCTAAAGAGGAGAAAGTATGAGTCGAGGACCAACTTACGTAGAATAGAAGTGGATTTTTGCTAGCTTGACGAAGAACGAGATCCAAACCCTAGCAGAGCTCTGTTGGGGAAAAGAGAAGGGAGAAAAATGTTGTTTTTGCAAAGTGAACAGAATGGAAAACGAATAGGCTGAAAGGAGTCTTTGGGGCACCTTATGGGCTGGCCCTTAGGCCCAACATATGAGATTAGACCCTTAAATATTTAAGACAGAAAAAAGTGGGTCTTACCGTTAATATTTGTATTATTTTGTTAATAATATTATTTTTATTTTATATGGGTCATGTTTCATAATATGCATATATGTTTACTTTAACAACACTTTCATCATTCGCAATACATCTACATTTTAATCTTATTTTCTATATACATCCTACCTTTGTTTATTACGGATCACATTTCAAGATACTTTTATTATTATTAATATTATTAGTAATAGTAATAGAATTATTATTATTATTAGTATTACTATTATTAGTGTCATTAGTATTATTATTATGGATATTATAGTTAGTGTTACTATTATTTTTAATAATATTATTTTTATTTTGCATGGGATTATTATTCACAATATCTATACATTTCTCCTTTAACAACACTTTCAATATATCTTAATCTTTTTGTCTTTTAAGCTATCTATATTATATGCTTTTATTTGAAGATCAAATTCATATTATTTTTATTTTGAAGGGATCCTTCATGTTTCACAATATATCTACAATTTAATTTTATTTTATACATACGTTTTAGTTTATTTTAATGTGGAATCACATTTCAATTACTTTTATTATTATGTGTTGTATTAGTATTAATATTATTATTATTATTATTATTATTATTATTAGTATTATTTATTTTTATTACATAGTATTAGTATTATAGTATTTATTATTACTATTATTTTCATTATTATTATTACTTCAATTATGATTTTTTTATTATTGATATTATAATATTTTATCATTTAAATTAATATTAGTGTTATTAGTAATATTAATATTATTATTATGGGTTATTTTATATTATTAGCATTACTATTATTACGCATTTTAACATCAATTTTGTGTTGTTTTTTATTTTTTATGAGATCGTATTTTATAATATGCTTACATTTTTATTTTTACAAAACCTTCCAATATATATCTCAATATGTTACGTTGTTTATATCTGTATGTGTTTCTATTTATATCAACTTCATGTTATATTTATTTTGTATTAGATCATTCATATTCTACAATATACTTACATTTTAATTTTATTTTGTATTTACTTTCTACTTCTATTTAATATGAGATCGCATTTGAATTAGTTGCACTTTTTTCTTTTTTATTAGTATTATCATTTGTATAATCCATTAATATTATTAGTTGTATTTCTCTATAATCTAATACTTAACTCCAATTATAATTTTTGTTTAGAAAATGATGTAATTGAGACAAATTTTAAAACTGAAACTGAGACTCAATTTAAACAAAAAATTAAATAGAGATAGACCTGAAACTTTTCAACTAAATTGAAAATTAAATGACTAATTAAACCTTATTTATATAAACATTATATAAAATGTTTTTAAATCTATAATCATGCACTAATATACAAAATATTTACATATAAAAATATTTTAATATATATTATATATTATAACATAATTAATTATTATTTTTATATTATTCAAATTTTTATTTTATAATATACTATGAATAATTTTAATAGTTAAATATTTATTTTTTAGACAAATATAATAATAATTATATTATTAAAAGAATTATAAAGAAAACCCGTGCGTATGCACGAGTAACAGTCTAGTTTTTTTTTTTTTTTTTAAATTCACTTAATTAGATTATTTTTTAAAAACTTAGAGGAGTTAAGTTGAATGTTGTCTTTTTTTCTTAAATTATAGGAAATACAACTAATAATATCAATACTAATAATATTAATAGATTATATTGATAATAATACTAATAAAAAAGGAAAATCGAAAGTAATTAAAATATGATTCTATAATAAATAAGAATAGGATGTATGTGTAAACTAAAATTAGAATGAAAGTATACCGTTAAATATGGAGTCGATTAGAATGGAGGTATACCGTGAAATATGAAGTTGATGTTAAAATTTGTAAATTGAATCACATAATAAAAATATGGCTTAAATATATATTTGGTCTCTATTATTGTTGTTTTTATTTAATTTGGTTCCTATTTTCGTTTTGTGTTCAATTAGGTCATCATTTTCGTCAAATTATGGTCAATTTAGTCCTTTTCACTAACGGTGATTAAATAGTTAACGTTTTTGAACATTACATGCCACGTGTTAGTTCCTGGTTTTTTTTATTTTTTAAATTTTTTAAAATTTTTTTTAATTACCCACGTGTCAAGTTACAATTGTGCCACGTGTCAATATTAGTGCCACGTGTCAGTTTGTGGTTGTATTATTTTTTTTTGTTCAATTTAGTCTCGATATTCGTTATTTTTGTTCAGTTCAGTCCCTATATTCGTTATTTTTGTTTAATTTAGTCCCAAATTTTGTTAAAATAGAACCATTTAATTTTTAAAATTGACATTATTATTAGTTATTTTTTAAATTCAATTATAAATTATAATATTTAATTATAAATTGAATATAATTCTTATATTCAATTGTTAAATAGAATATAATTATTTAAATATTATTAAAATATAATTATTAAAATTTTAAAAATATATATTAACATTTGTAAAATTCACATTTAAATTTAAAATATTTAATGTTTTTTATTGTATTTTAGATATTAAAATATAAAATATTTTATATTTAAATGTTAATTTTACAAATATTAGTTTACTTTTCTAAAATATTTTGAATATCTAAAATATTTTTATATATCAATTTTAAAAGTATTTTAGAATATAAATATTAGAAAAAAATTAATAACTATAATCTTGTAATATTTTAAATAATTATATTTTATTTAGAAAAAATATTAATATAATTTGTATAAAAGATATTAAATTTAGTGTCAATTTGAAAGGAACAAAATTGATTTATTTTAACAAAATTGAAACTAAACTGAACAAAAATAACGAATAAAAGGACTAAATTGAACAAAAAAATAATACTACCACAAACTAACACGTGGCACTAGCATTGACACATGGCACAATGACTTGACATGTGAACAAATTTTTTGAAATAAAAAAAATAAAAATAAATAATACCAGTACTACTAATAACACTAATATTAATATTAATTCAAATAAAAATATATAATAATAATAATAATAATAATAATAATAATAGTAATAATAATACTACTACTAATAATTTTATTACTAGTTGTTTTGTTTCCAAGTCTGACCATAAAATCGATGTCAATCATCATACATCCGATTGTATTGTCTGTTTTGGAGTGTGTGCTCCATCACAGTTTTGTCCTTAAAATGCATCTCAGAGGAAGGAGAAGAGATATTTAAAAACCTAATAATACTAATACTAATAATAACTAAAAAAAGTAATTAAAATATGATTTCGTACTAAATAAAAGTAAAATATATACAAAATAAAATTAAAAAGTAGGTATATTGATGAGATATTAATAATCCCATGCAAATTAAAAAATGTAGTCATAATGTAAAATATGATCCCGTAAAATTAAAAGCATCACGAATACTAATCCTACTAGTACTAATGTTAATAATAATTCAAATAGTACTACTAACAATAATATCAATAATAATAATAAATAATAATAAAAAATAATAATAATAATAATAATAATAATAATTCTAGGCACTTATTTTCCAATATTAAAAATAATGAAATAAAAAATAATATTAAAACTTTAAAACCCTTATTTTATTGAATAAAGTACAAAGGTAAAATTTATTACACATTTCATTTTTCTATTTTTCTTGAGATATCCACTTTTTCTTCATATTGTTCCAGTTAAGCTCAAAAGCTTGACTAATCTCTCTTGCAATTTTATAAACTTCACTTTTGAAAGGATATCCCAATGGATAAGAGAACACCTTCCTCATGTCATCCCCAAAGTCATCAACTTTTGAATACTCCGATCTTTTCAACTTTAACTCAATATTCCGCAAACTCATTACCTTTTTGTTTTGGTCATTCTTCTTAAAAATCCATGCATATTTTCCCACCATCAAACGCTTCATCATCGTCCAACACTACATCCTTTTGCAATTATCCATTCTCATTGCAACTTCTACCTTTCGTTTCTTCTCTCTTTTCTTCCACTCTTTCTGCATTATTTCCTTATCTTTTGTCTTATCACACTCCTCGTACCCAACTTTTTGATTACTCTCACAAGATTTTGATGCATTTTTCACATCAACCCATATTGCTTTTGCATAATATCTCTTTTTATTCTTCAATTCACACACTCCTTCATTATTCTCAGGACATGAAGAATAAATTTTTATGATGAGTTTTTTTCGAGATTGTTGTGTTTCTTCCATGGAGACAATGAGTGTAAAGAATGAATAAAGAAAGTATGAAGAGAACTCAAAATAACAAAAGACTATTAATGGAACAAACATGACTATACTTTGCGTTATTATAGAGAGTATTATAGATATGATAAAATTAATTATCTTATATATTTAAATCTACTTTAATTAATGATGATAGTAAATTAAATTTGGTAAATCATTCATCATATCTAATCTAATTTATCAAGATATTTTAACAATTAGTCAAATTATATTCAAGCAATTATCTTAGCTAATCATATTCAAGTATATAAAACTTAATTAAAGCATTAAATTAATATCTAATCTAATTTAACGATATATTGTAGCAATTAGTTAAATTATATTCAAGCAATTATCTTATCTAATCATATTCAAACATTTAAAACTTAATTAAAGCATTCAATTAATGATTAAGTGTAACGAAATCTGGTTTAATTGGATATACTAACAATTAACTATATCTTAATTAGGTAATTACCTTACTTATTAAATAATGTAATTGTAGTAACATGATATATTATCTAATGAAATCTAATTTAAAAATTGGATATTAAGTAATTATCTTTCCTATAAAAATTAATTTTATTTTTTTAATTAAGTCATATTAAAAATATTATTTCATCCGGCGAAATCTAATTCAATAATATACAGTGATAATTACATTTAATCATGGGTAACTTATGAATTTAATTAAATTATAATTGATTTATTCACATGTTCCGGAAATAAATTGTGTATTATTTTGTAACTTTTTTATTCACATGTTCTGGAAAATATTTTTATTTGTTTTGAATAATATTATAACTTTTTTAATTTTTCTAAAAATTATTTTAATTTTTTAAATATATATATATATTTTAATGACATGGAGGAATTTATTCTCTAAGTAACTGTTTTCATTATTTTCTTTTGACCAAAATTTGTTCTCATTTATTCTGTGTGATGAAATTTTTTCACGCATTACAGTTATTTAGCTACTTTATATTTCAAAGTTAATAAAGAAAAATATACCAATTTATAAATTTTATTTCATGAAGGTGATTCAATTGTTATTTTTTATAGACTTCAAATTTTGTTTGCTTAGAGATTTGATTTCGAGTCTAATTTAT
>Ga0214543_1005158_pt1 | contig 24268 bp, 17 predicted proteins | sample CNSS2metaG_FD_160094 | JGI IMG/M metagenome (GOLD analysis project Ga0214543, IMG submission 160094) | Root nodule microbial communities from cowpea collected in UCLA plant growth center, Los Angeles, California, USA - CNSS2 | ecosystem: Host-associated > Plants > Roots > Nodule | place: USA... | reverse complement strand
ATGATTGACTTGATCATCTTGTGAGAGGCCCATGTGAATCTTTCTCATCATGCTTCTAGTGATTGGGCCTTTATGTGGGCTTGGGCTTGTTGATGCATTTGAGGTTGGGCTTGTTGGGGTCACATCACTCTTCATAATAGATGAAAAGAATGCAAGATATTTAAGAATAATCCCCTCTTAAGTCTTCTATTAATGTTCACTAAGTACAGAGCTAAGTGTTGACAAAAAGTTCTAAAAAAAACCCTTCAAAAAGTCTGTTAAATAGGGGTGCAATTCCGGTTTTATAAATTGTCCAGGGTGGTGCTCAATAGTGCACTTATGGCTCCACTTGTAAAGGTTTCCTTCCTAGTTGGGTTTCCTTTGTGACTCAAGTCTTATGCTTTGATATTATAGCTCCTAAGTGGGGTGCAAATCTCACCTTACAAGCCAATTTTTTGGGTCTGAGTTAGACTTAAAGTCCACTTCTTAACAATAACATATTTTAGAATTGGATTATACGTATTCTAACATGTAAAAGAGATCAAATGGAGCCCATAAATCAAATTAATCTCTCAAAATGTTTAAACTATGCAAATTCGTTAGGGAAGTCAACACTTGCTAAAGCAAAATTCTAAAATTTAAAATTAATAGAGCTTAGATTGTTCTACCCACAAGTAGGGATGACAAAAAAACTCACGCCCACGGGTACCTAGGGATAAAATCCATTGTGGATAGTTGGTACCCGTGGGTAGCGGGTAGTAGGAAGTTTAATACTTGTTCCTTAACTGGTCGGGATCGGGTATCATACAACCCGTACTCGTGGGTACTCATTACTCGTTAAGAAAATGAAATTGCGTATTTATCCCTATTAGGTTATGAGATATTAGGTTGATGCTGAAGTTCATTTCTTTTTTTGGCTCACTATTGTCATCCAAGTGCTCTTTGCTATTTGCTGAAAGGGATTTTTGAATAGGTAAACGCCTACTTTTTCTTTCATTTCCTCTCTTTAACACTTAACATTCATCTCCAAAAATTGGTCTTGCTATGTCCAAAGCTTCGTTTTTACTCAACAACCCTTTTTGGGGTATTATCCTTTTCGTTAACCCATTTTTCTTTCATTATCTACTCCCAATTTTGATCTAATCTCGTACTGAATCTTTCGAAGTTAGTCCTCCAATTGTTAAGAAAATGAAATTACATATTTATCCCTATTAGGTTATGAGATATTAGGTTGATGTTGAAGTTCATTTCTTTTTTCAGCTCACTTCTATCGTCCAAGTGCTCCTTGTTCTTTTCTGAAGGGGATTTTCGAACATGTAAACCCCTACTTCTTCTTTCACACTTAACATTCATGTCTAAAAATTGGTCTTACTCCCTCCAAATCTTCGGTTTTACTCAACAACCCTTTTGGGGTATTATCCTTTTCGTTAACCCATTTTCCTTTCATTCTCTACTCCCAATTTTGATCTAATCTCGTATTGAATCTTTCGAAGTTGGTCCTCCAATCCTTCAAATTTTGAGTAAAGCTCCAAAAGGGGTATGTTTTCTTTCTCTTATTTCAATTCTAGGTTAATACATGAACTATTCATGACTATGATAATTTCTTATTGAATAAACTAAATTATCCAGTTATTTTTTCATGTCGGATTAAGTTAGTCTCTGGGTCTGGGGACTCTTGCTCAAGAATTCTAAACAAAAAAGATAAGGAGTGAATATTGTAAGGCCCACTTTTTATGTCCTTAATGTTTAAGGGCCTAACCGCTTCTGTTGGGCCTAAGGCCAGCCTAATGGGTGCCCCAAAACCAGCCCTAACCCTCTCACTCTGCCCATTCTCAGAAAACTATTCCTCTTCTCCTCCCACTGCTGAAGCAACGAGCTCTGCTAGGGCATAGTTTTTCCCCTCTGAATCTGCTAAACACTTCCTCACCGGGTAAGTAGGACTTGAATCTCAAGCTCTTTTCTGTTTCCAAGTTTTGGTTTCACGCTAGTCTCTATCATAGCTTCATCTTTGTTCACCTATATGTTGTTTTCAGTTTCGTTAGCCGCTCCTGCTTTAGGTGCTAGTCTGCTAAGGATCTCATTCTCTTCGAGTTAGCGATTAACCAAGATAAGGGAAGTTATGGCTTAACTATTTTTAAATTAATCTGCCTGTTTGGTTTGTTTTACGTTTGGGTGCTTGATGTATATTGTTGGTTGTGTGATAACATGTTTCTACTGTTGTTATGGTTCGAATCGGGTTTTGCATGCTTGAGAGCGGGTAGGTTCTGCTGAACTCACCCAAGCGAGCTGGGTGGTCGCCCAAACAAAAAGCTCTCGTTTAAGCGAGGAGCTCTCGCTTGAGCGAGAACACCAGCAACCCATCTCCCTCTCTGTTTTGAGGGCTCGCCTAAGCGAAGGCCTCTCGCCTGAGCGAGAATAATCTCGCCTAAGCAAGATGGGCTAGCTTGAGCGAGACATCGACGTGTCCTCTGTTTGCAGTCTCGCCCAGGCAAGAGCTGGTAGCTTGAGCGAGGGGTTCCTCTCGCCTGAGCGAGAATTCCTTAGCTTGAGCGAGATTGACAAAGTTGATTGGATACGTGTATGTTTCACATGATTGGATGATTTGTTGCTTTAAACAGTTTAGGTATGATGCTTGTATGTTCTATATGATATATTGGGATTTGAATTGATGAGATTGGTATGAATAAATTCATGAAGCATGATTGGGTGGTTGGCTAGATATTAGCATGAGATTGTTATGCATGATAAATCTATGGTTGGTTAGTGAGACATGGCTATGGTATGAGATTGACGTAATTCCATGAAACTCTTGGTGAGATTTCATGGTGGTGTTGGATGTGATGGACGTAATTCCATGAACCTCTTGGTGAGATCTCATGGTGGTGCCGTAGTGTATATAATTAGGTAAGGATTCAAGTAAGGATTGCATCCTGAAACTCTAAAGAGTCAATTAGTCTCACGTAGGGCGGACTGACTCAAGTGGTGAGAGTAGCAAGAGGCCCTAGTCTTTGGCAGGATAATGGTCTTAGATGTTTGAAGGCTAACCTTGTGCGTGGTAGGGTGAAACCCATTGGCAATGGCTCTGCAAAGCAGTAGAGGCCACCACAAGTGCAAGCATTCGGTGAATCCGACCGATTATATGTATCCGGATAAATTGAGTCTTAAAGTCTTGTTGTTTGCTATCACATGCTTGGTTGATTGATGTGTTCTTGACTTTTAAATTGCATGCTTAAGTGTATGATAAAAACCTTTTACTCTAGCTTACCTTTTGTGTTTGCTTGTGTTTGTCTTGTGTGCGGCTTTTCCTTTTTGCAATGATCACTAAATTCCTTGGTGTGAGCAGGTATAGGAACCCTTGGAGATTGTAGTGACGATGAGAATGTTGTAGCGTAGTTGGTCATGGGTCAATGTTGGGCTCATGTTTGAAGGACCTTGTTGTTTTGTAATCTCTTGCTCTATGAGCACACTTGTGGGAAACTGTTGAACTTTCTTATATTTTGTTCATGGCATCGTGGTGTGCCTAATCTTTTCTTCTAGTATATTCATAGATAACTATAATGGTGATACATATATACTTCATGGTGTTGCTCTTTCATATTATATTAAGTGATGTTTCATTTATAGAATTTATTCTCTATTAAATGGGACGTTACAAATATGCCTATCGCGTGCAATGTATTTAGTCACTAATTTGGTACAGACTCTCAGATGATTCAAAAAACTTTTGAACTCACATGAACCTAGTTTTTTCACTGTTTCAATTCGAGTTCCCTTCATTTTTTTATGCATGAATGATTCCTTCAATTAGAAGCAAATGTCAAATCATTGAAATTTATAATTTCATTGTCAATACCTTTAAATTGAAAGAAATGTCCAATAGACTTTCAATCTTTAAATTTAGAAAACTTAGTGAACATAGAAAACTTAGTGAATAAATTAATGCCTAAAGTATCTTTGTAGACTTTCAATCTAGTTTAAGCTTATTCCATTATAGTATATTTCACTTTCTTTTATATTAAACATGAATGGGTTTTTTCTTTTATATCCAAAATTTAACTTTTTTTTTGTTGTGTTTTAATATGTATAGACTGTCTAATCAAGATACATTTTCCCCTATGGATGATGGCCAGCAAGGACAATTCGTAGAACCAAATACAAATATAGGAGATTCAAATCAAAATTATGTTCCTATAAATTCAATTCCAGGAGAAACTGAAAGTTCAACTCCAACTGTTAACTCAAGAAGATTACTGTTAGATGTTTGGAATCACTTCAAGAGACAAAAGGTAGATGGAAAATGGAAAGCGATATGCAATTATTGTGCCAAAAGTCGTTTGGGTGACACGAGGCAAGGTACATCACATTTGAGAAGTCATTTCAAGAGTTGCAAGCTTCGAACAACACAGGACATCAAACAATCTTTTCTAAAAACTCATAAAGAAGGTGGTGAAATCGTAGTTGTTGGCAATTATGTGTTCAATCAACAAACAACTAGAGATACACTCTGTAAGATGATAATTTTACATGAGTATCCAATGCCAATGGTTGATCACATAGGCTTTAAAGAATTTTGTGATGTTGTACAACCTCTATTCAAGGTGGTTTCTTGAAACACCTTAAAAAAGGATATTATGAAGGATTACAATGCAAAAAAAAAAGAGAAAATGAGATTAATGTTGTCAAGGATTCAAAGTCGAGTTGCAATTACAACTGATATAAAGACTGCTACTAATAAAAATAGAGGCTACATGACTATAACAACTCATTCTATTTATGATTTATGATTTAGGAATCCCAATGCTTAAATGATAGACCAACAATGCTAGTAGGACCATAGTTGAAAACTGAACATGGATGAGTGCACCTAACTAGTGAGAAGAGAGCAGCCAAACACTAAATTGAGAGCTAAGTGAAAACACCTTGAGGATTTGCCACTAGTTTTGTTTTAATTCTCTGAAAACTTTCAAACACATGAAAAAGCATGGAAAGGATAAAGGCATGTTCTTTGTTGAATATCCATACCTAGAGCCAAATAGCCTACCTCGAATTGAATTATAATATCCTTTTTTGAACCTTAGCCTCACAATGCACACCTTAGCGCAAAAAAGTACATCTTACCTTTTGTCATTGATAAGGAAGATAAAAACATATGTGATGGAATAAAAGGCAAGGATGAAGGCTAAATTGCCTAGGGAAAACAACAATGCAGTCCAAAGGACTGAATCTGATGTGAATACAAAACATAGAAAAAACTAAAGAAAAAATTGCATCAGAGTTTGAGGTGGAAAAGAAAGCGCAGTAAGATAGAGCTAAGCTGAATAAAAGTTGAATGACTCATGATATGTACATGTTGTTTTTAACTCTTTTCATCAGTGAGTCTTGCTTGTCTTGTAAAACAAAGTTCCTTCACAGCCTAGCCAAGTTATAAGCTCAAGAAAGCCCTAAGTGATCCATGCTTATTGTGTGTAGATAGTGCTTGGAAATGAGATACAAAATAAAGTGAAAGCTTGAAAGGTTGTTTGGAGTGTAAAGATACTTAAGCTGGGGAGATCATTCAATATAAACCAGATTGAAAAACATGAGTGAAAATCCATGTAGGTTCCAAAACTATGAACTGCTATGTGTGGGTATTGGTTTAAGAATGGGTGGATTATTTTATTTTTCCTTCACTTACCTTTAACATGTTGAAACTAGTTCTTTGACAACCAATAAAACTCATTTTTCCAATTTGTCTTGTTATGCTTTGCTTGAGGGCAAGCAAAGAGCTAAAGTGGGGTGTGGTGATAAGTGTTAAGAATAAATGAAATTTCCATTTGAAATTGACACTTATCATGTATGAAATGATGTTATTTATATACATAATGAGATATTGAGAAATGAAGTTTTATGAATTGTAATGGTATTTTTCTATTTTATAGTAAAAAAAATCAAGTATGCAGCTGAGCCACAATTTTGGAACTAAGCCATGGAAGTAGAAAAGACAAGACAACATATCTGGACTTTCTGATTGAGCACAAGAAATGGAGTTGAGCCTCGTGAGGAACCCTCTTTGCAAGGAAACCTTGAGCTCAAATCCATGAGGCTTAGCAGCCAGGAAAACCCTTCCAAGAAGAAAAGGTCACGTGCTAAGACCAGGACAAAGGGCTAAGTTGAGAAGGAAACCAACTTGTGAAGTAACCCTTGTGGCTGAGCACTAAAAGTTGTGTTGAGCACCGCCCAAAAATTCTTGTAAATAAAGACCTTGGACTTCATTCTAAGCATTGAGTAGAGGCTCCACAATGTAGTAGTAGGATAGAATATGGTCTGTGAGGCACGAGGGAGGTGCTTCTAGTGTAAATCTTATGTGTAAATGTTGTTGAATTGCATTGTAATATTCTATGAGTAACTGAACTCACTCGTGTGCAGGTTTGATGTAATCAATTCTGATTCTATTCACTTATACTCCTTGGGTATTTGTCTTTGTTTTCATTCAGTTGTTTGTGGTTTGATTTATGCTTAATGATGACTTGATCACTCATCTATTTAAGTGGTTTGGATTTTGAGTTTGGAAATCGGTCTCAAACTATGATCCAATAAAATCATCATACATGTACTAGATGCTCCATGGCATACCAGAGTTGATGCTAGAGGAGAGAGTCTTGCACATTAAAGCGATGACTCATTCTACCAGGAGTTGAGGAATCACACTACGTTTGGAGTCCTTAGGTTCTAGTGTATCAGGGATGAACCTAGATCTACATAGAAAGGGTACTTCCAAGAGATTGAATGATTTGCAAAGTTAGTAAACAAGATGGTAGTGGTGTAATAGAAGATGAGTTGAAATCAATCCATAGCCTCTACTCCACTCAATCTATCTCATAACTACTATCTATTTTTACTTGCATTCTCTATCATAAACATAAAACCCAAAATTCAAACTACCAATATACTTGCTAAATCTATGTGGATACGACATATGTTGATACTACTACATACCAGTACACTTGCTGGGAAATGGTTGTTGAGAAAAACTCATCAATGATTTGTCTATAATTGCTAATGTCATTTAAAAGGTTAGAGACTGTGCTAATTTTTGGATAGCTATATCTAAAAGAGAAGAGAAATTTATAGAGACATGCTCAATTAAATATTCCGTTTAGAAGAAAATTAGTTGTTGATTGCAAAACTAGGTGGAATTCTACATTTTTAATGCTTCAAGTAGCCATACAATACAAAGATATATTTCATCGTTTCTCACAACGAAGAGAGTCAGTATAAAGCTTTGCCCAACACACATGATTGGAAATTGGCAAATGAAATTTGTTAAAAGTTGGAAATATTTTATGATGTGACACTCTTGTTTTCTAGTACTTCTTATCCAACTGCCAACATTTTCTTTCCAAATGTATGTCAAATTAAGTTGGCTTTGATGGAATGGCTTAACTCTTCCAATTCTATTATTCATCAAATAGTTACATTTATGGTTTTAAAGTTTTATGAGTATTGGGGTGTGATCAGTGGAGTGATGGCTAAAGTTATTGTGTTAGACCTCATGGATAATATTGATTTGTCGAATTATTTTTTCCCTAAGATATATGGTGATCAATCTGATTGTGAAATTGAAAAGGTGAATAATCTTTTTAAGGACTTGGTAAGAGAGTATGAAATGAACATGAAAGGTAAGAAGTTAGTTTCTTCATGTCCAAATCCAAACATAAATGTATGTCAAAGTGTTGATGGAAGAAAAGATGGTTGGATGAGAGATTTGCAAAACATCAAATTACAAAGAAAAGTGAACCATCAAATTATAAGCTGGAACTTGACTAGGAGGAACCGACACTACTTGATTCACATGAATAATTTGACATTTTAGTTTGGTAGAAGGCTAATGGGTTAAAATATCCAATTTTGCAAATGATTGCAAAAGATTTTCTAGCCATTCCTATCTCAAAAGTTGCTTTTAAGTCTTCTTTTAGTACTGGTGGTCGATTTCTTACTTTCCATGTAATATCTTGGACATTTAAATAAAATAATACTAATAATAAAATTTTATTTAATATCAAAACGCTGGAAAATTTTAGCTTTCTTAAAATATCGCAATTTAAAATTACATAAGCTTATCTCAACTATTACAATTTCAAAGTCTAGTTATAAATAAACTTTACAAAATAATAAATATAATTCATATAAAAGTTGTCATGTTGTCCCTCTCCGACACTATGCCTCACCACCTCCACATGAAATATCCTTTGCTCTCGTGTCACGAGTTACACGATCATCGCCAAACACAAGCAAATAGGATGAGCTAACAAAATAAACAATAATAATCATCATAAGGTAAAGTGCACACACACTCGTCAGAGGACCTCCATCCTCCAGTTCCAGCAAACATCGTTTGGAGACATCAAGACTAAGTTTGTTAACTCAAGTGATCAGTTAGCAGATATTTTTACTAAGTCTTTATGGGGGCCTATAAATGATTATATTTGTAACAAGCTTGGCACATACGATTTGTATGCTCCAGCTTGAGGGGGAGTGTTAGATAGTGTTTGATATTATTAAGATATTGTTAGATATTTTTAATCACAATATCAAACAATATCTTCTATTTACTCTATTTATTTTCAGTTACTCTTTTTAATTGTACCCCTCTCTATTATAAATAGATTACCCTATGTGTGGTTTATACACAAGGGAGATTAATATCAAACCCTATTTTCTTTATTCTCAACAAAAAGTGAGACACTCTATTAGTCTCTAGTAGTGAGCTTGAGTGTTGACTTCGTCTGTAAGTTTCTCTAGGAAAGCAGTGGGAAGGGTAACTTTGTGTAAATGTGTTGGAGGTGGACTTCATTAGGGCTCTCGATAAGAGTAATGAGAGATTATGTATCTCGTCGAGGCTCTCGGTATAAGTAATAGAAAGTTGTATACTTTGCCGGGGGCTCGCTATGAGAGTACTGGGAAGTGGCATCCTTGCTAAGTTTTGTGCGAGAGTTATAACTCATGGTTCCTTATGCTGGGTTGCATAAACTGTTGTTGTAGTTAATGAGGTGTGGTCATGTTGTAGCATGACATGTGAATATGTTTTGGTAATCTTTGCGTAGTTGTGCCGACAATGTACTTTGTCAGGGCTTTCGAGGAGAATAATGGAAAGTGCGACACTTGTGTACTTTGTTGGGGCTCTTTAGGGGAGTAATGGGAAGTGGCGCCATTGGTAATTTATGCACGAGAATTACAACTCGGTTCTTGATACCGAGTTTACTGGTAGTTGTATCATTTGTGGTTGTAACATGTGTGGATTGTGTGGAACACCTAGTGTAATTGTATGACATTATGAGGCAATGGCTATGTAAGGATTTGTGATGTTTTGATTTGTACCTTGATGATGTTATTTGGATTGGGTGAAAACCTGTTTGGCTAATTGATGTTATTTGTGATTGATGTCAACTCACCCTTTCTCTTGGTTATGTTTGTGCGATGAACGTATAATTTGTGTTATACGGGAGCAATGGATGATATAGGTGCCATTGATGTTGATTAGACAAGGAGAGATGCATTGGGAAAAGCTTTGGGATTTTATTTGGATAACTTTTGTAAAAGATTTTGGAAATTGTTTTATGTTGAGTTTTGGAAATTTTGTACGACTTAAGTTTAATTATATTAACCATTGAGGTTAATTTATAAATATTTTTGTACAAAATTTTATTTGAAAGAAATTAACGGGTATTGTGAATGGAAAGTTTTAAATTTTTCCTATGTTAATAGGATGGTATCAGATGTGTACGAAATGATTTTAATTGAATTTAAATTGTACCAAGTAACATCTAGACAAGATGTTACAATTAGCAATTAAGTTTCATAGGTAATGAGAAACCATAATCCATTATCCACTCAACATAATCAATACTAACTGAAGTCATAATAATCTTTGATGATTCATAATCTTCTCCCACCAACGTTGTTGCACGAGACATTCACAATCTATCAATACTAGACACTTGACTACAAATAGTCATATATATCAAGATTGTTAGCTTTCTTTTTTCTCTCAAGACAAAACCCTCTTATGTGACCTTTATTCTTGCAATGGAAATATCTGATATTTGATGCTCCTTCGTCATTGTTAAGACTTGAATATTGAACTACTTCCACCTCTTCTAGTAAATGTTTCCTTTTTTTACAAGAACATATCTTAAATTGTTGCTATATTATTGATTTCGCCTTTATAATAAGCAAAGATAAACTAAGAATCACACCAAATATGAAAATTAGTTTAGAAGATAGTGAAAACTCACTTTTGAGTTGAATCCTTAACTCTAATACCATTATATGTATTCCTTGAAAAGTGGATAGGTCAATCAACTTAAGGGTTCTTGTGATGATAATTATTTTCTTTTTCTTTTAGGGGTTATAAGTTTTATTTTAATAAAAAAATAAATGACAAAAAAATTAATAAAACTGAGAGGGAAAGATGAGAGGAAGGAAAAGATGGGCGTGAATGAGGAAATAGTATAAAACGTTTTAAAATGCCATAATTTACATATAAAATATGGCGGTTTTAAAACTGTCGTATTATAAAGCAAATTATGGCAGTTTTCTAGAACCGTCATATTAAAACCGTCGTAATTACTTCAATTTTTTGTAGTGGTCTAATTTAAGTTATCTAGTGTAAAATATATGTTAGTAAATGTAGAAAATGGTATAAGATGAGAGTTGACACGATTAATGTTTTACCTCCACTATAAGATGTTAGATTAGATGAGATCACATTGATGCATCATAAATAAAAAAACAGATGCAGACTAATGCTTTAAACATAACTTATATCACTAAAATAATTTTGTTGAAGATTAGACTCAACTACGAAAGAGTAAGACAAAACAGATCTAAGGACCTAGACATCTAATTCGTACCGACTCAGCTTGACTATGAGTCCAGACTGACTTAACTCAATCTTATCCAAAACAACTTAGACCTAAAATTTTTATTATAATTTGATTCCGACATCTTGACTAAACTACAATATTCATTAAATATTTTGTATTGTTGTTTATTTGTTAAAATATGACATATTTTTATTGATACAATTAGCATAATATTTGAAATGATAAATTAAATAATAAAATATTTATTATCTTTTTAATTTAACTTGTTAACGTATTTATATGATCAACTAAAAATATTATTTAGTTTATAAAATTTATGTACAACATTAACATTATATTAAACCTTTTACTAAACATATAAAAAAGCAGTTAATTGTGTATAATTGTAATACTATAATATGTTTGCAGTAAGCAGTTAATTGTGTATAATTGTAATACTATAATATGTTTGCAGTACTCCTCGTATAAAATTTTCAAAACATAAACTTTCATCTAACTAGGAAGAATTTAAAATATATATATATATATATATATATATATATATATATATATATATATATATATATATATATTGTGTCTAATAATTAGTAGAGTCAAGATAAGCTCATCAAGGAATTCCCATTCAATACACATCCTAAAATCACACAACATAATATTTTGTCCTTGAAAATAACTATGTTCACATCACATAAACGAATAATCTATATTGATTGTGGCACATGCCCTGGCTCTACTTAACCTCTCCCTCACGCATAAAATGGCTACTATTTTGGTTCTACTTCACCTTTAACACATTTTCTTTTTAAAATCTTAGCCACTGGTTTTGAAATCCAAAAATCTCTCCATCGAGAACATAAACTCGTCTACCAAGGCAAAGTTTAGAGTTTTAACAACTCAAGACCAATTCCCTCTAGGCTTTTAGATTTTCGTCAAAATTTCACTCTACAAGGGAATTAACTCACTTAATTACTATTTCCTAAGAGAAAAATTAGATAAATTTGCCCAATGAGACTATACTCGTTCAACAGCTCATCCACTGCGAGGTATCTAGAAATTTCATAAAATATTTTTCTCAGCGAGAATTTTAATCCCCCAATGGGAGTTTTAATCACCTAGCAAGCCCAACCCCTATAGGTCTTTTTGACAAGGGTTGTCCAGTGAGTAGGGATGGCAATAGGTTGGGTCGGACACAGATAATGCCTACCCGTTACCCACTGGATACTCGCAAAAAAAATGCCCGGGGATATTTTTGAACTCACGGGTACCTATTGTATATTCGTGCATATTTAAAAAAAATTATGTTTTTAAATGGGGTCCAAATTAAATTGCGAAAAAAAAAACAAATAATATTTAAGCATACATCTGAGTAGAAGTTAATGAACAACTATATAAAACTTAAAACATAAATTCAAATTAATAGTACATAAAACATACATCCAAATATATGAAATTTAAAAATTAATTTTTCTAAAAATAACACTTTAAGATCTATGTTTCTTTTCCAATATCTTCATGTTGACCACTTGATTCCTCAAACAAATAACACACAAATAAATTCATCAATAAATGACATAGTGACACTGTTAGTAAAATTAGAATAAAATAATACAAAGAAAAATACTAACATCATCATCAATTATCTCCTCTAGTATTGTATTAAGTTTCATCTTGTCCACTTTCAATTTTGAAGAACCTTAAAAGGAAAATCAATTCATTTGTCATAACCAATCATTTGAATAATATAAATATGTAATTTGAAGTGCTACGATGTGTTTAAAGTGTTTGGATGTAATCTACTACGATGTGGTGTAAGACTCAAGAAAAATAAATAAATAAATAAATATTTATTTAATATAAATGCAATTAAAGGGATCTTTATGGTAATTAATGTAGGAAATTATGAAAAGGAGTAATGGTAGCTCAAGTCGTTGAGTGTGTGGAGTGGTGTTGAGAGGACTTGGGTTTGAGACCTATGTATGCCATTAGTGTGTTAATTTTATTATTTAATGGTTTTGCATGCACGCATGGTTGGGGGATATTAAATTATAAAGCATGGTGTGCATGAAATGCTAAGAAACATATATTAGCTTGATGGTTAAGCATTCTCCTAGTAATTGGGAGGTTGTGAGTTAGAACCTTGGCTAGTGTGTGAACTAGCTTCTTTTCATGTTTTATCATTTTTGCTAAGCTAGGGAAAACCTAGAAACCCTAGCCGTCTATGGAGAAGGTAGATTTTACTAAGCTAGGGAAAACCTAGAAACCCTAGTCGTTTATGGAGAAGGTAGAAAGGTGGGCATTACGAACTTTGATGAGCTAAAACCATCAGATTAATGTCATATGAATTTCATTTTTGTTTTAATGTGCATTAAGTAAAACTAAAGGGCTAAAAATTGGGGGAAAAGGGGAATTTAGTGGAAAAGAGAGGGGTAATTTGAGGGTGGCAACGTAAGAGAGTTTCCAGAGCACCATTTTGGACCTACAAGGAGAGTGAAACGCTAGGAAGAGGGTTGTCGTTGCTAGAGGTCAAGAGTAGACCAAAACAGGGACAAGTGCAATCATAGAAGGGCTTTTGGAGCAACGAAATCCAGGTTAGGGGAGCTGCATCCCATGCTTTTATTCTTGGAATATAATTCTGGGATGTATGAAATGCATGTGGGTCTTTGGGTTCTACCAAATATTTGGACTGTTCGTGTTTTTGGAAATTTTCCAGAAATCGCCTAACAGTCTCGAAGATCCATCAAGCGACGCATGCAGCTTAAACGTAGTTTTTGGGTTTTACCCAGAAATCGCCTGGTAGGTCTCCCTTACCGCCAGGCGACGTGAGCCTCGTGGTTCGGTTTGTTTGAGTTATATGGACTTTGGGGCAATGGTGATGTCTTGGAATTATTATGCGCGATGGTATTATATGTTTTTCATGATCAATTACTAATAATTTGCTAAAGTTGATGCTAATGTGGTGATCGAACAATACATATTCATAAGGGTTCTAGGAATACTTTTGAGAAATGAATTTGGATATGATTAATGTGAGACTAAGGATGACTTTTATGTTTGTATGCAATAATTTAATAATATATGAATTTGGGAACCATGATTGAATGCGAATGTAGGGAAATTGCATGTTTAGTTTAGGTTTGGGGTTTTGGGGTTGCATAAGGGAGGAATTAAGGAGTTTTGCACTTGAAACCTAATGCATCGCCTAGCGGCAGGTATGCACCACTAGGCGACGCCCAATGTGCAGTAGAGAATATATGTTTGGTTGCGTGATTGGTGGGAATTGAATTGTTATGTGAGTTCACCTCTTGAAATGCATGTTATATTGACAAAAAAATGGACATAAGGAATTTGTAATGAGTCTAATGTGCAATAATATGGTCTGTGTGATGATGTTAAAGTTGAATTGGAGTAAAAAGGGACTATTGCATGGGATTGGTGAAGTAAGTTGTGACTTGCATGAGTCGTATGCAGTAGTTAGTTGCTAGTTTGTGAGTGATTTTCTGAGCATGTTTAATTCCTGGTTAAAGCCAAGTATTGGCATGGTCTTAATTCATGAATTTATATATACATATATCTATATATATCTATATATACATATATATATATATATGTATATATAGATATATATAGATATATGTATATATATATGTATCTATATATATATATAGATATATGTATATATATATATATATATATATATATATATATATATATGGTTTTTGCATATGAGTTATGGTAGTGAAAATTTCAATCACGTTTATGAAATGTATTCATTATACTGGATTATGTGGTTTGGGAATTAGGTTCATTGGAATATGATTTGATGGAGGAAAAATCAGTAGTTGTCAAACTACTAGTGTAGTGCTTGGTGGTGAAGGTTGAACCGTCAGGCGATAAACCACAATGAGAGCTCCGGAGCAAAACTCGAGAATTGGCGCCTGGAGACATAGTGGGGATTCTGTTAGGCAGTGTGTTGAACAATTGGGCTTGGATCATAATCTAGTGGGCTGGAGCCTAAGAGCGCCAAGTGTCCTACCAGGCAGTCTAGGCGTGCAAAGTAGGGTTGCATTGGAGGATTTTACACAACTTTGAATGAAGTCCTTGAGGGGATGACTTGTTGGGGCCCATTTATGAGTTGTAGCTTGTAATGAGGAGTTAAACACGTGACAATTCTAGGTTGGAGCCTGATGGTAATTGGAATTCCGGTGTGAGGGTGCTTATTATGGCTAATACATATTGGTTCACTTCCTTGGCCTTCACGGTCGGAGTCAGTGAGGTTATTAGTCTTGTGATAAATATGGATTGTGGTTCTTATTGGGGAGCTCTAATCAGTGTTACGGATTATAGTCCGTAACTAGATAATTCTCGCGTGTGATCTACAGGTGGTGGGTTGTAGATGGTGGAACCACGAATTGTGGCTTGTGGCAGCAAATGATATCTTAAGGTCATCATCTGAGGTTCTAGAACGTGGATAAACATGGTGGTGGCCATGTATACTGAAACTAGAGGATGGAGGTCCTTCGACGATTGTGTGTGTGTTCATTTTACCTTATGATAATTGTTATTATTTATTTTGTTAGCTCACCCTATCTGTTTGTGTTTGGCGATGATCGTGTAACTCGTTACACGGGAGTAGATGATGTTTCAGGTGAAGCTAGTGAGGCATAATGTCGGAGAGGGGCATCATGGGAACTTTTATATGAATTATATTTATTATTTTGTAAAGTTTATTTATAACTAGACTTTGAAGTTGTAAAAGTTGAGATAAGCTTATGTAATTTTAAATTGCGACGTTTTAATAAAGCCAAGATTTTCTCGTGTTTTAAATGTAGTTTTATAATTAGTATTCTTTTGTTTTGTTTAAATTAGTAATATCCGACCAGGATGTTACATTTGATATCAGAGCAATGGTTTTCAAAAGATTTTTGGGCTTTGGGGAGTGAGCTTGTCGTGTTTCGATTGCGAAACTTTGTAGGAATGGATTGGTTGTCTATCAATCATGTTGTTATTGATTATGGAAAGTGCATAGTGGTGTTTCCATAAAAAGACAGGTTGTTGGACTGTCATGTCTCTTAATTAAGAGTTCAAATTTTATGGACTTCTTGGTGAAACTGGAAGCATTAAGAACAGAAAATATCTAGGTAGAGTGATGAGGGTGCACACTCATGACTATATCAGAGATAATTCTTTTTTTAATTCTAAAGGTTTTGGGAAGAGAGATGAGGATATAGTTTGAGTTTGTCTCCTATACCTTTTCTTGTTATGTTCGCGTTTTTGTGGTATGTGTTCAGTCTCGGTAATGGTAAGGGAATGCAAATTCAAGGTTAAACTTGACGTGATTACTCTTACAAGGATTGGACGGGATCTCTAAGACAACGTATTACCGCAAAGATAGGAAGTTGTGGTATGATTTATATCGATGAACGGGGAAAGCTAAGTTTTGGGTTAGTAGGCTGGGAGAAGATGCTAGAGTTTTATAACAACGTTTGAACTAAGGGAGCTTCAAGGACAAGTTGGGATCCGATATCTCTAGTATGTAAAAGGAGATAAACATTAGAACAAAAGGGAAATATTAGGGCGTGTTAGTGGAGCGACGTTGAGAAGATGAACTTGGTTCTACCTCCCGCCAGCATTGGGGTTCAGAGGTACACAGTGGTTAAGGAGAATATGTTCTTAGAGGTAGTCATATGACCCTCTGGTGATTTCCTTTGATGAAAGAGAAGCGGTTGGCAGGTACTAGGTGGCAGAAAATGGTAGGGTTATTGGGCATTGAGCAAGCTATGAAGGGTGGAAACAACGAATGTGCATAAGGATGACATGTGTTAATGAAAGGCTAAGATGAGGTAGAATTGTGAAGATCAGCCATACATGTTGATGTGTTATAAGAAGGAAGTCTACTAGGGGTTGTATACCATATCAATATCAAGAAGAAGTAGTTATATTTTCTCGACAATAGTAGTTATCCAAGGCAAGAGTAGAAGGGATGCCTATGTGAGGTGGCTCACAAGAGAGAAAGGTTTGACTTGTGACACGAGATGAACGGTATCGAGTATCGAAAGAAGAAGTACATCGTTAAGTTGGTCTTATGGGAAAGGTAGTTGGTACTGTCCGAGCACAAGCGAGGAGGAACGAAAAAAGAAAGTTTTGGGGTAGCTAAAAGGGGTGTCCGTGAGTGTTAGTGCTAAAGTGATTAACGTAGATGACCAAATTCAAGGACATAAGATATAAAAGTAGTGTCTGGATATGGGTTTAGTTTTTTTTGGGATTGTACGTCCCTTGGGGTTGCCGGTATAGTGAATGAGTCACAATTGTTTGCAAGAGGGAATTGATAATGAGATACTGGTTTTGCTACAATTGCAATTAAGGGAAGCTTGCTTACGAGAGGCTTGTGTTCATGGTGAATCAAAGGGTCAAATTCAATGTAATTGGAAGTGATTCATTGGCAAGGTTAGTACATAAACTTGTGGGGAATTGGTTGTTTTCAAATTCCTTTTTCCGAGCGATGCAATTCTCAATAAAGTGAGGTTCTACAATTCAAAGAGATAAGTTGGTGACGATGTATCAAGTGTAGATCAAGCTGGAATGTGAGGGTACAGTGTCAGGTGAACCAGTGTATCAGACAAAGGCAAGCGAAGAATAAATGCAAAGGGTCTCGGTGGTGGAAAAGTCTATAGATAAGTTCGAAAGGAGATACTAGAATTTCTCGTTGGATAGGTAAATTCCACTATTGCATTAGTGCTTGAAGTCGAGCTTGTGCCAATACGTTCTAATTGGATAGTTTTGGCTTGAAGTGGGAAGTAAGAGAATTAGGAGAAAAAAATATTGAGGACATAATGGCAAGGACTCAGTGTAAACACCATAATGATTGCAAGTTTTAGTGGATCTTTAAGGAGAAATTGGTGAGTTAAATCATCCAGGTGAAGTATTGACTAAGATTGGAAGGTTACCGTATGAGGCATTAGATGGTAAAAGGGGTAGAATGTCGTTGTGCTAGTATCAGGATGGGGAGTTGGTTACTATTGGACTGGGTTGTTACAACATACAACAAAGAAGGTCAATTTTATCCATGATTAGATGTACGCGACACAAAATAGACACAAGTTGTATGCAGATAAGAGGAAATGATTGTGATAGTTTGACGCAGTAGAGCACGTGATTCTTAGAGTTACCTCAACTATAAGCATTGAAGGAGCGATCAATCTAGAAAGTTGACTCAAAAGTCTATTGGGAAGTATTAGACTAATCGGAGGATCGGTTCGGTCGTATATGACATCATCGTACCACCATATCGGGCGAACTTGCACAATGTGTTTCAAGTATCACAACTAAGGAAATAAATTGCAAGTCCCATTCATGTGCTAGAGGAGGAGGATGTCAGATCAGGATGAGGGCCATATTAGGGAGGATATGACTTTGGAAGGGAGGTTAGTGAGAATATTGCATTCTCATGTCATGAAGCTAAGGGGAAGGAGATTCAATCAGTGAAGGTCCTTTGGGACTAAGCTACACATGAGAAGACGTGGTAAATGGAAGACCTCATGAGACAATCATATCCATAGTTGTTTCCAGGTAAGTACAATTTTTGAGGATGAAAATTCTTGTAAGTTTAGGGAATGTAAGATCTGGGAAAAATAAATAAATAAATATTTATTTAGTATAAATGCAATTAAAGGGATCTTTATGGTAATTAATGAAGGGAATTATGAAAAGGAGCAATGGTAGCTTAAGTGGTTGAGTGTGTGGAGTGGTGTTGAGAAGACTTGGGTTAGAGTCTTATGTATGTCATTAGTGTGTTAATTTTATTACTTTATGGTTTTGCATGCGTGCATGGTTGGGGGATATGAAATTATAAAGGATGGTGTGCATAAAATGCCAAGAAACATCTATTAGCCTGATGGTTGAGCATTCGCTTGGTAATTGGGAGGTTGTGAGTTTGAACCTTGGCTAGTGCAAAATAGTTTCTTTTAACATTTTATCATTTTTGCTAAGGTAGGGAAAACCTAGAAACCCTAGCTGTTTGTGGAGGAGGTAGAAAGGTGGGATTTATGGACTTTGATGAGCTGAAACCATCAGATTAATGTCATTGATAACATATGAGTTTCATTTTCGTTTTAATGTGTATTAAGTAAAATTAAAAGGCTGAAAAGTGGGGAAAAAAAAGGGAGTTTAGTGCAAAAGAGAGAGGCAATTTGAGGGTGGCAATGTAAGAGAGTTTCCAGAACACCATTTTGGACCTACTAGGAGGGTGAAAGGCTAGGAAGAGGGCTGCCATTGCTAGAGGTCAAAAATAGATGAAAACTTGGACAAGTGTAATCATAGAAGGGCATTTTGAGCAAGGAAATCCTGGTTAAGAGAGTTGCATCTCGTCTATTAATTTGTGGAATATAATTTTGGGATGTATCAAAATGCATGTGGATTTTGGGTTCTATCATATATCTGGATTGTTCGTATTTCTGGAAATTTTCCAGATAGCGCTTGGCAATTTTGACGACCCTTCAGGCGATGCATGTAGCTTAAACGTAGTTTTTGGGTTTTGCCCATAAACTACCTGATGGGCCTCCTTTACTGCCAGGTGATGCGAGATTTATGGTTCGATTTTTTATTTTATTTTATGGATTCTGGGGCAATGGTGATGTCTTGGAATTATTATGCGCAATGGTAGTGTATGTTTTTCATGATCAATTACTGATAATTTGCTAAAGATGATGCTAATGTGGTGATTGAACAATACATGCTCATAAGGGTTCTAGGAGCGCTTCTGAGAAATGAATTTGGATATGATTAATGTGTAAATGAGGATGACTTTTATGTTTGCACGCGATTATTGAATAATATATGAATTGCAAAAGCATGATTGAATGCGAATGTAGGGAAATTGAATGTTTAGTTTAGGTTTGGGGTTTTGGGGTCGCGTGGGGGAGGAATTAAGGAGTTCTGCACCTGAAACCTGATTAACACCTGGAGGTAGGAATGCACCGCCAGGCACACCTAGTGTGCAATAGAGAGTATATGTTTGGTTGCATGATTGGTGGCAATTGAATTGCTATGTGAGTCCACCTTTTGGAATGCATGTTATATTGACATAAAATGGATCTAAGGAATCTATGGTGAGTCTAATGTGCAAGAATATAGGACTATGTGATGATGTTAAACTTGAATTTATATAAAAAGGGATTATTGGATGGGGCTGGTGAGGTAAGTATTGACTTGGATGAGTAGTATGCAATAGTTGGTTATTGGTCTGTGAGTGATTTTTTGAGCATATTTGATTTCTTGTTAAAACCAAGTGTTGTTATGGTCTTAATTGGTGGATTCATGTGTGTGTGTGTGTATATATGATTGATGCATATGAGTTGTGATAGTGAAATTTTTAGTCACATTGAAATGTATGAACATGTATTTATTATACTGGATTGTGTGGTTTTGGAATTGGGTTCATTGGAACCTAATTTGATGGAGGAAAAATAATTAGTTGTCACACTATTGATGTGGTGCTTGACAGTGCAGATTGAATTGCCAAGCGATAGGCTAGAATGAGAGCTCTCGAGCAAAATTTGAGAGCTGGCGCTTGGCTACGTAGGGTGGTTTCACCAAGCGGTGTGTTGAGCAATTGGGCTTGGATCAAAATCCAATGGGTTGGCGCCTGGCGGCGTCAGGTTGCCCGCTAGGCAGTCTGGAGCGGTAATTCGCTTGGCGACACTAGAATTGTGTCAGGCGATTATGCGTGAAAAGTGGGGCTACATTGGAGGATTTTACACAGCTTTGATGAATTCCTTGAGAAGGGGACTTGTTGGAGGCCCATTTACGAGTTGTAGCTTGTAATGGGGAGTTAAACACGTGACCATCCTAAGTTGGAGCTTGATGGTAATTGGAATTCCAGTATGAGTGTCCTAATTGTGACTAGTACAGATTAGTTCACTTGATTTCCCTTGTTGGTTGTCTTGTGATAAATACGAATTGTGGTTCGTATTGGGGAGTTTCACTCGGTGTTATGGATTGTAGTCCGTAACTGGATAATTCCCGTGTGTGATCTACAAGTGGTGGCCGGTAGATGGAGGGACCATAAGTTGGAGCTTGTGGCAACAAGAGTCATCTTAAGAATATTATCAGTGTGTGTATAATCGGGATGCGCATGGTGGTGACTGTGATTTCTAGTGCATGAGGGTGGAGGTTTTTAGAAGGGGTCGAGTTAATTTTAAATGCTTTGGATGATGGCTTTAGGGTGGAGATTTCCTGAAGCATTCCTTGAGTTATTGCTCGGAATGCTATTACTTGAGTTGTGGCTCGGAGTGGAGGGTAAACACGTGACGATCCCGGGTTGTGGCTTGGTGATGTTGGTAACCAGTGTGAGTATGCGAGTTGTGGCTCGTATGGATGGTCTCCATTTGATTGAGTCGAGAGTACGAACTGTGGTTCGTATTAGGAACTCCACCTAGCATTACGAATGGTGGTTCATAACAACATAGTCTCGCACGTGTATCTATGAGTTGTGGCTTATAGATGGTGGAACCACGAGTTGTGGCTTATGGCAGCAAAGGATATATTAAGGTCATCATCTGAGGTTCTAGAACGTGGATGAACATGGTGGTGGGGATTTATGCCTATGGAGAGAACCATGATGATGCAACTAGCAACAAAGTTTTGATGGCATGTTATTGAAAACATGACAACCATTACATATTTGATTTCCAACATGTTATTGAAAAAGTTCCTGTTTTAAATCCAAAGGGAAACATAAGGGTCATTACCATGAGGAATGGTAGAGAGCTGAATTAGAAGACATCACCATATCAATAAACTTTAGGTCCTACACTAGTTTCTTTCCAAGGCCATTAAGTTAAGGAAATTAAATTTTGATAATGAGCTATTTATGACTTTTAAAAAAGTGGAGATAAGCACTCCTCTCCTTGATGTAATTTAAAAGAATCCTAAATATGCAAACTTTCTTAAAGAAATGTATGGTTACAAAAGGAGTTTGAAAGATAAGTAGATTTAAAAGATGGGAAAGAATGTGTTTTCACTTATACAAAGTAAACATGTTGCCTCCCTATTTTAGTCTAGCCTTTTGTAGAAGTGTGATGATGTTGACATTTTTAATATTCCATATATTATAGGTGAACTAACTTTTATAAATGCTATGTTAGAGGTGATTGTAGCAATTGCTAACATACATGTTGATGTTCCTATACTTCCATTATCAAGAGAATCAATCTTGTCATTATTGATTTTGTGAAGAAAGAGATGACAAAGCTATTAACAATTGGGATCATCTGTTCTAAGTAACACATGGGTTTCACATCTTCAAATGATTTTTAAGAAGTCTGAAATAATTATAGTAAAAAGAAAAGATAATAAGTTAGTGCCTACTCAAGTTGCAAACAATTGGAGAGTATGTATTGATTATCAATTACTTGACCAAGGCTACTAGGAAGGACTACTCCTCTCTCCTATTCATTATTCGTATCTTGGAGACATTGGCAATTAAATCACATTATTGTTTTCTTGTTGGACTTTGAGATTATATATATATATATATATATATATTGTACCAAAGGACCAATATAAGACCAAATTCAGTTGTCCTTTTGACACTTTTTTTATACTCAATGATAGAACTATTACGAGTCTATTCTAATTAAGTTCATTGAGATTGTTGAGTTACCTCTTATCGGACTCATGTTAAAACACCTACCAATATTTAATCTCATGTTTAAGATACTTATTTCTTGAGAAGTATGTTAAAGATCACACATCAATTAGAAATACAATTAAATCATAATATATAAATGAAGTACAAATCTTATATAACAAACTATAAAATTAGATTAGAGACAAACTTACTAAAAATAACAACCTACCTTTCTAAGACCAAGTTTAATAATGAGAACCTAATTATTTTTTTTTCATAATTATAAATAAATATTCATTTATACGTGACGTAAGTAAGCATCCAATCGATATCGTTTAAGAAAGAATCAACTTTCCAAAATTATATTTAATACACTAAAAATAATTCTTTTTAAAAGAATGAATTGCAAGAGACCAAAAGTGTTGCATCGGGTGGTTACTTTGGAAGCATTCTCTTCTAATCGGGAAAGGAAGAAAAAACACGAGACATGTTAATAATGCATCGTGGGTGTTTTTGTTTTTTCCTTAAAAAATCCCAATCATTTCAAGAAGGTAATTTTGTTTTTATATAAATTTATGTAAATCAGATAGTCTGTAATCTAAAAAGAAAATTCAATCAGGATCTTAAAAGCATATAGAAATGTATAACAAACAATAAATAGAAATATAAAATATAAATTCTGAAAATACATCTCACCATCAACGTTGGTTCTTAAATAAAAGTTTCGTTAATTACATTCTTAATGATGCTAATATGACATGCTAAGTGTCATGTACTACTAATGCCGTGTATAGGACTACATTAAATAATTAAAGTTCATTCACAATTTTTCTTTTCCAACTTTTTTTTCATATGTTTTTTTTATCATTTATTCTTCCCCTTGATTTTGTCTACTTGATACATTAGTATTAGTAAACGAATAAAGAAGAGAGTGAAAATATATGTACTGATTTTTTTTTTTGTTAATGTATTGTACTATAGCAACAAAAAGACTTGAATTATGACTAAAAACTGTTTTTTGTTTTCATTTAAATTCCATATTACATTAATGGTTAATATTGAAGTATCCAAAATAGAATTGGTGCACATTCAAAGTAGTTAGGATTTAAGTGGCATGCATTAAATATGATTTTGTGTATATGATAAATTTTGTTGGATTATATTGCACGACCAAAATGAATTTTTACCCTGCGAAAGCATATCAAAAAAACTCTAATAGGGTACACATTAAGGTATGTTAATCTCTTCATCTATTTGTATTTTGATGTATGGCTTAATATCATACACTAACAAGTAGATCCAACAAACTCAAATATCCTATTAAATCAGACTTCTTAAAGAGTCCACATACGTAACTAGTACAGATTAAATACAAGAGAAAAATAAAATCACACATAAATAATATGATTCAATAGAATTCATTAGAATCAAATATTACAACTCTACAACTTCTAGTTTTTCTTACAACAAATTCTCACTCAAACTCTTAGTCAAGCACAACTCAAACATACAATGTTAATATTTATAAAACAATACCATTATAACTCACTCACATGAAACATGTCTAGACCAACAAGGAAGACATGTGAACAATACTTGTCATTACTAAGTTAGAAAGTTACTTAGATGATTTTTGCATATGATTCAATTCTTAGTAGATGCTAAGAGACTAGACATTCTACTAAGACTATCCACTACATGTGGTAGAAGTTGGTCTCACGTCAACTAGAGATAAGACAATTTCATAATATATATATATATATATATATATATATATATATATATATATATATATATA
>Ga0214543_1005150_pt1 | contig 24307 bp, 10 predicted proteins | sample CNSS2metaG_FD_160094 | JGI IMG/M metagenome (GOLD analysis project Ga0214543, IMG submission 160094) | Root nodule microbial communities from cowpea collected in UCLA plant growth center, Los Angeles, California, USA - CNSS2 | ecosystem: Host-associated > Plants > Roots > Nodule | place: USA... | reverse complement strand
GCTACGTATTAGTTTTCGTACAAAGTTTTAAACTTTATTAAATTTTTTTTTATTATCTAAAGGGATGCACTTCTTATGGATCAAAAGTTTGATTATAAGTTCCAAAAATAAACCGTTATTACTTTCACTATGTGGCTGCCTTGAAGAAAAAAATGGACAAATAATTGAAACATAATAAAAACATAAGTGGAGAGCTACGTATTAGTTTTCGTACAAAGTTTTAAACTTTATTAAATTTTTTTTTATTATCTAAAGGGATGCACTTCTTATGGATCAAAAGTTTGATTATAAGTTAAAAAAATCAACCCTTATTACTTTTACTAGGTCGCTGCCTTCAAGAAAAAATAAGCAAATAAGTGTCGTATAATAAAAAAAATAAGTGGAAAACTGCGTATTAGTTTTCGTACAAAGTTTTAGACTTTATTAAATTTTTTTTTTATTATCTAAAGGGATACACTTCTTATGGATCAAAAGTTTGATTATAAGACACAAAAATCAACCCTTTTTACTTTCACAAGGTGGTTGCCATGAAGAAAAAAATGGGCAAATAAGTGGGGCATAATAAAAAAATAAGTGGAGAGCTACGTATTAGGTTTCGTACAAAGTTTTAAACTTTATTAAATAATTTTTTTTTATTATCTAAAGGGATGCATTTCTTATAGATCAAAAGTTTGATTATAAGTTACAAAAATAAACCCTTATTACTTTTACCTGGGTGGTTGGCTTGAAGAAAAAAATGGTCAAATAAGTGGGGCATAATAAAAAATTAAATGGAGAGCTACGTATTAGTTTTCATACAAAGTTCTAAACTTTATTAATTTTTTTTTATTATCTAAATAGATGCACTTCTTATGGATCAAAAGTTTGATTATTAGTTACAAAAATCAACCCTTATTACTTTTACTAGGTGGCTGCCTTGAAGAAAACAAATAGGCAAATAAGTGGGGCATAATAAAAAAATAAGTGGAGAGCTACATATTAGTCTTCGTACAAAGTTTTAAACTTTATTAATTTTCTTTATTATTATCTAAAGGGATGCACTTCTTATGTATCAAAAGTTTGATTATAAGTTACAAAAATCAACCCTTATTACTTGTACTGGGTCGTTGCATTGAAGAAAAAAATGGGCAAATAAGTGGGGCATAATAAAACAATAAGTTGAGAGCTACGTATTAGTTTTCGTACAAAGTTTTAAACTTTATTAAACAATTGTGTTTAATTATCCAAAGGCATGCACTTCTTAAGTATCACAAGTTTGATTATAAGTTACAAAAATCAACCATTATTACTTTTACTAGGTGGCTGTCTTGAAGAAAGAAATGGGCAAATAAGTGGGGCATAATAAAAAAATAAGTGGAGAACTACATATTAATTTTCGTACAAAGCTTTAAACTTTATTAATTTTTTTTATTATTCTCTAAAGGGATGCACTTCTTATAGATGAAAAATTTGATTATAAGTTACAAAAATCAACGCTTATTACTTTCACTAGGTGGCTGCCTTGAAGAAAAAAAATGGACAAATAAGTTGGGCATAATAAAAAAATAAGTGGAGAGCTACGTATTAGTTTTCGTACAAAGTTATAAACTTTATTAATTTTTTTTATTATCTAAAGGGATGCACTTCTTATGGATTAAAAGTTTGATTATAAGTTACAAAAATCAACCCTAATTACTTTCACTAGGTGCTTGCCTTGAAGAAAAAAATTTGCAAATATGTGGGGCATAATAAAAAAATAAATTGAGAGCTACGTATTAAACTTTATTAAACAATTGTTTTTAATTATCCAAACGGATGCACTTCTTAAATATCCCAAGTTTGATTATAAATTACAAAAAACAACCCTTATTACTTTTACTAGGTGGTTGCGTTGAAGAAAAATATGGGCAAATAAGTGGGGCATAATCAAAAAATAAGTGGAGAACTACGTATTAGTTTTCATACAAATTTTGAAACTTTATTAAATTTTTTTTTATTATCTAAAGGGATGCACTCTTATGGGTGAAAAGTTTGATTATAAGTTACAAATATCAACCCTTAGTACTTTCACTAGGTTGCCTTGAAGAAAAAAATGGGCAAATAAGTGGGACATAATAAAACAATAAGTTGACAGCTACGTATTAGTTTTCGTACAAAGTTTTAAACTTTATTAAACAATTGTTTTTTATTATCTAAAGGGATGCACTTCTTATGGATCAAAATTTTGATTGTAAGTTACAAAAATCAACCCTTAGTACTTTCACTAGGTGGCTGCCTTGAAGAAAAAAATGGGCAAATAAGTGGGGGATAATAAAACAATAAGTTGAGAGCTATGCATTAGTTTTCGTACAAAGCTTTAAACTTTATTAAACAATTGTTTTTCATTATCCAATGGGATGCACGTCTTAAGTATCACAAGTTTGATTATAAATTACAAAAATCAACCCTTATTACTTTTACTAGGTGGCTGCTTTCAAGAAAAAAAAATGGGCAAATAAGTGGGACATAATAAAAAATAAGTGGAGAGCTACGTATTAGTTTTCATACAAAGTTTTAAACTTTATTAAATTTTTTTTATTATCTAAAGGGATGCACTTCTTATAGATGAAAAAATTTGATTATAAGTTACAAAAATCAACCCTTATTACTTTCACGAGGTGGCTGCCTTGAAGGAAAAAATTTGCAAATAAGTGGGGCATAATGCATAATAAAAAAATAAGTGGAGAGCTACGTATAAGTTTTCGTACAAAGTTTTAAACTTTATTAAACAATTGTTTATTATTATCTAAAGGGATGCACTTCTTATGGATCAAAAGTTTGATTATAAGTTACAAAAATCGACACTTATTACTTTCACTGTGTGGCTGCCTTGAAGAAAAAAATGGGCAAATAAGTGGGGCATAATAAAAAAATAAGTAGAGAGCTACGTATTAGTTTTCGTACAAAGTTTTAAACTTTATTAAAAAAAATTTATTGTCCAAAGGGATGCACTTCTTATAAAATAAAATTTGATTAAAAGTTACAAAAATCAACCCTTATTACTTTCACTAGGTAGCTGCCTTGAAGAAAAAAATAGGCAAACAAGCGGGGCATAATAAAAAAATAAGTGGAAAGCTACTTACTAGTTTTCGTACAAAGTTTTAAACCTTATTAAATTTTTTATTTTATTATCTAAAAGGATGCACTTCCTTCTTATGGATCAAAAGTTTGATTATAAATTACAAAAATCAACCCTTATTACTTTCACTAGGTGGCTGCCTTGAAGAAAAATACGGGCAAATAAGTGGGGCATAATAAAAAATAAGTGGAGAGCTACATATTTGTTTTCGTACAAAGTTTTAAACTTTATTAAATTTTTTTTATTATTATCTAAAGGGATGCACTTCTTATGGATCAAAAGTTTGATTATAAGTTACAAAAATCAACCCTTAGTACTTTCACTATGTGGCAGGCTGGAAGGAAAAAATGGGTCAATAAGTGGGGCATAATAAAATAATAAGTTGAGAGCTACGTATTAATTTTCATTCAAAGTTTTAAACTTTATTAATTTTTTTTATTATTATCTAAAGGGATGCACTTCTTATGGATCAAAAGTTTCATTATAAGTTACAAAAATCCACCCTTAGTACTTTCACTAGGTAGCTGCCTTGAAGAAAAATTTAGGCAAATAAGTGGGGCATAATAAAAAAATAAGGAGAGAGCTACGTATTAGTTTTCGTACAAAGTTTCAAACATTATTAAACAATTTTTTTTAATTATCCACAGCGATGTACTTCTTAAGTATCACAACTTTGATTATAAGTTACGAAAATCAACCCTTGTTACTTTTACTAGGTGCCTGCCTTGAAGAAAAAAATGGGCAAATAAGTGGGGCATAATAAAAAAAATAAGTAGAGAGCTACATATTACTTTTCCTACAAAGTTTTAAACTTTATTATTTTTTTTTCTTATTATCTAAAGGGATGCACCTCTTATGGATGAAAAGTTTGATTATAAGTTACAAAAATCAACCCTTATTACTTTCACCGGGTGGCTGCCTTGAAGAAAAATATGGACAAATAAGTGGGGCATAATAAAAAAATAAGTGGAGAGCTACGTATTAGTTTTCGTACAAAGTTTTAAACTTTATTAAACAATATTTTAATTATCAAAAGATGCACTTCTTATGTATCACAAGTTTGATTATAAGTTACAAAAATCAACCATTATAACTTTTAATAGGTGGCTGCCTTGAAGAAAAAAATGGAGAAATAAGTGGGGCATGATAAACAAATAAGTGAACAGCTACGTATTAGTTTTCGTATAAAGTTTTAAACTTTATTAAAATATTTTTTTTATTATCCAAAGGGATGCACTTCTTATGGATCAAAAGTTTGATGATAAGTTACAAAAATCAATCCTTATTACTTTCACCATGTGGCTGCCATGAAGAAAAAAATAGGTAAATAAGTGGAGAGCTACGTATTATAGTTTCCGTACAAAGTGTTAAAATATAGTGATCACTTCTCATTTATTATCCAAAGCGATGCACTTCTTCTGTACCATAAGTTTGATTATAAGTTCAAAAATCAACCCTTATTACTTTTACTAGGTGGCTACCTTGAAGAAAAAAATAGGAAAATACGTGGGGCATAATAAAATAAAAGTCAAGAGTTACGTATTAGTTTTCGTACAAAGGGGTAAAATATACTGATCAATTTTTATTCATTATCCAAAGGGATGCACTTCTTATGTACTACAAGTTTGATTATAAGTTAAAAAAATCAACCCTTATTACTTTCACTAGGTGGCTGCTTGGAAGAAAAAGATAGGCAAATAAGTGGAGAGCTACGTATTAGTTTCCGTACAAAGTGTTAAAATATAGTGATCACTTCTTATTTATTATCTAAAGGATGCACTTATTATGTACCACAAATTTGATTATAAGTTAAAAAAAATCAACTCTTATAACTTTCACTAGGTGGCTGCCTTGAAGAAAAAAATGAGCAAATAAGTCGGGCATAATAAACAAATAAGTGGAGAGCTACGTATTAGTTTTCGTACAAAGTTTTAAACTTTATTAAAATATTTTTTTTATTATCCAAACGGATGCACTTCTTATAGATCAAAAGTTTGATTATAAGTTACAAAAATCAACCCTTATTACTTTAACTAATGAAGAATAAAATAGGTAAATAAATGGAGAACTACGTATTAGTTTCTGTACAAAGTGTTAAAATATAGTGATCACTTCTTATTTATTATCCAAAGGGATACACTTTTTATGTACCACAAGTTTGATTATAAGTTACAAAAATCAACCGTTATTACTTTTACTAGGGGGCTACCTTGAAGAGAAAAATAGGAAAATACGTTAGGCATAAAATAAGTGAAGAGTTACGTATTAGTTTTTCGTACAACGGGTTAAAATATACTGATCAATTTTTATTCATTATCCAAAGGGATGCACTTCTTATGTACCACAAGTTTGATTATAAGTTAAAAAAATTAACCCTTATTACTTTTACTAGGTGGCTACCTTGAAGAAAAAAATGAGGAAATAAGTGGGGTATAATAAAAAAATAAGTGGAGAGCTACATATTAGTTTTTGTATCAAGTTTTAAACTTTATTAAAATATTTTTTTTATTATCCAAACATTTGCACTTCTTATGGATCAAAAGTTTGATTATAAATTAGAAAAATCAACCCTTATTACTTTTACTAGGTTTCTACCTTCAAGAAAAAAATAGGAAAATACGTGGGGCATAATAAAAAAAAATAAGTGAAGAGTTACGTATTAGTTTTCGTACAAAGGTTAAAATATACTGATCAATTTTTATTCATTATCCAAAGGGATGCACTTCTTATGTACCACAAGTTTGATTATAAGTTAAAAAAATTAACCCTTATTACTTTTACTAGGTGGTTGCCTTGAAGAAAAGATGAGCAAATAAGAGGGGCATAATAAAAAAAATAAGTGGAGAGCTACATATTAGTTTTTGTATCAAGTTTTAAACTTTATTAAAATATTTTTTTATTATCCAAAGATATGCACTTCTTATGGATCAAAAGTTTGATTATAAATTAGAAAAATCAACCCTTATTACTGTCACTAGGTGGCTGCTTGGAAGAAAAAAATAGGCAAATAAGTGGAGAGCTACGTATTAGTTTCCATACAAAGTGTTAAAATATAGTGATCACTTCTTATTTATTATCTAAAGGGATGCACTTCTTACGTACCACAAATTAGATTATAAGTTACAAAAATAAATCCTTATACCTTTCACTAGGTAGCTGCCTTGAAGAAAAAAATAGACAAATAAGTGGGACATAATAAACAAATAAGTGGAGAGCTACGTATTAGTTTTTATACAAAGTTTTAAAGTTTATTAAAATATTTTTTGTTATCCAAAGGGATGCACTTCTTATGTATCACAAGTTTGATTATAAGTTACAAAAATAAACCCTTATTACTTTCACTAGGTGGCTACTTGAAGAAAAAAATAGGCAAATACGTGGGGCCTAATAAACAAATAAGTGGGGAGTTACATATTAATTTTTGTACAAAGTTTTAAACTTTATTAAAATATTTTTTTTATTATCCAAAGGGATGCACTTCTTATGGATCAAAAGTTTGATTATAAGTTAACAAAATCAACCCTTATTACTTTCACTATGTGGCTGCCTTGAAGAAAAAAATAGGCAAATAAGTAGAGACTTACGTATTATTTTCCGTACAAAGTGTTAAAATATAGTGATCACTTCTTATTTATTATCCAAATGGATGCACTTCTTATGTACCACAAATTTCATAATAAGTTACAAAAATCAACCCTTATAACTTTCACTAGGAGGCTGCCTTGAAGAAAAAAATAGGCAAATAAGTGGGACATAATACAAAAATAATTGGATAGCTACGTATTAGTTTTCGTAAAAAAATTTAAAATTTATTAAACAAATTATTTTGTTATCCAAATGGATACACTTCTTATGTACCACAAGTTTGATTATAAGTTACAAAAATAAACCCTTATTACTTTCACTAGGTGGCTACCTTGAAGAAAGAAATAGACAAATACGTGGGGGCCTAATAAACAAATAAGTGGGGAGTTACGTATTAGTTTTCGTACAAAGTTTTAAACTATTAAAATATTTTTTTTATTATCCAAAGGGATGCACTCATTATTGATCAAAAGTTTGATTATAATTTACAAAAATCAACCCTTATTACCTTCACTAGGTGGGGTTGCCTTGAAGAAAAAAATAGGCAAATAAGTGGAGAGGTACGTATTAGTTTCCGTACAAAGTGTTAAAATATAGTGATTACTTCTTATTTATTATCCAAAGGGATGCACTTCTTATGTACCACAAATTTGATGATAAGTTACAAAAATCAACCCTTATAAATTTCACTAGGTGGTTGGCTTGAAGAAAAAAATAGGCCAAACAAGATAGGCAAAAAAAGTTTGGCCTAATGAACAGGTATTTGGAAAGTTGTTTTATATTTTGTGCACAATTTTTAAAAATTTGTTAATCAATCTCTTTATTTTACCATCCAATGGGATATACCTCTTATGTAACACATATTTTATTATAAGTTACAAAAATCAATCTTTACTTCTTGCACAAGGTGGCTGCGTTGAAGAAAAAAATAGGCCAAAAAAGTTTGGTACAATGAACAAATATGTGGAAAGTTGTTTGATACTTTGGGTACAATTTTTTAAAATTTGCTAATCAATTTTTTTGTTATCATTCAATGGGATGTACCTCTTATGTACCACAAATTTTATTGTGAATTACAAAAACAACCCTTATTGTTTGCCCACAGTGGCTGCCTTGAAGAAAAAAATAGGCCAAACAAGATAGGGAAAAAATTTGACACAATGAACAAATATTTGGAAAGTTGTTTGATACTTTGGGTACAATTTTTAAAAATTTGTTAATCAATCTCTTTATTTTATCATCCAATGGAATCTACCTCTTATGTACCACATATTTTAGTATAAGTTACAAAAATTCACCTTTACTTCTTGCACAAGGTGGCTCGCTTGAAGAAAAAAATAGGCCAAACAAGATAGGCAAAAAAGTTTGGCACAATGAATAAATATGTCGAAAGTTTTTTATATTTTGCGTACAATTTTTTAAAATTTGCTAATCAATCTCTTTTTTTTATCCTTCAATGGGATGTATCTCTTATGTGCCACATATTTTATTATAAGGTACAAAAATCAACCTTTACTTCTTGCATAAGGTGGCTGGCTTGAAGAAAAAAATAGGCCAACCAAGATAGGCAAAAAAGTTTGGCACAATGAACAAATATTTAGAAAGTTGTTTGATACTTTGCTTACCATATTTTAAAATTTGCTAATCAATCTTTTTGTTATCATTCAATGGAATGTACCTCTTATGTACCACGAATTTTAATATGAGTTACAAAAATCAACCCTTATTGTTTGCACAAGGTGGCTGGCTTGAAGAGAAAAATAGGCCAAACAAGATAGGCAAAAATGTTTGGTACAATGAACAAATGTGTGAAAAATTGTTTGATAGTTTGTGTATAATTTTTAAAAATTTTCTTTTCAAACTCTTTATTTTATCACCCAATGGGATGTATATCTTATGTACCACATATTTTGTTATAAGTTACAAAAATCAACCATTACTTCTTCCACAAGGTGTCTCGCTTGAAGAAAAAAAATACGTCAAACAAGATAGGCAAAAAAGTTTGGCACAATGAACAAATAAGTGGAAAGTTGTTTGATACTTTGCTTACAATTTTTTAAAATTTGCTAATCAATCTTTTTGTTATCATTCAATGGGATGTACCTCTTATGTACCACGAATTTTATTATGAGTTACAAAAATCAACCCTTATTGTTTGCACAAGGTGGCTGGCTTGAAGAAAAAAATTGGTCAAACAAGACAGGCAAAAAAGTTTGGCACAATGAACAAATATGTGGACTGTTGTTTGATACTTTGCATACAATTTTTTAAAATTTGCTAATCAATCTCTTTGTTTTATCTCCCAATGGGATGTACATCTTATTTACCAAGAATTTGATTATAAGTTACAAAAATCAACCATTACTCCTTGAATTAGGTAGTTGGCTTGAAGAAAGAAAAAAACAGGTCAAACCATATAGGCAATTAAGTCGGACAAAATGAACAAATATGCGGAACGTTGTTTGTTACTTTTCGTACAATTTTTTAAAATTTACTAATCAAACCTTTTTGTTATCATCCAATGGGATATATCTCTTATGTACCACAAATTTTATTATGAGTTACAAAAATCGCACTTATTGTTTGCACTAGGTGGCTGGCTCGAAGAATAAAATAGGTCAAACCAGAAAGACAAAAAAGTTTGGCACAATGAACAAATATGTGGAAAGATGTTTCATACTTTGCCTATAATTTTTTAAAATTTTTTAATCAATATTATTTTTATCATCCAATGGGATGTACCTCTTATGTACCAAGAATTTTATTATAAGTTACAAAAATCATCCTTTACTGCTTGCACTAGGTGGCTGGCTTGAAAAAAAAAATAGGTCAAACCATATAGGCAAATAAGTCGGACAAATTGAACAAATATGTGGAAAGTTGGTTGTTACTTTTCGTACAATTTTTTAAAATTTATTAATCAATGTTTTTGTTATCATTCAATGGGATGTATCTTTTATGTACCAAGAATTTTATTATGAGTTACAAAAATCAACCCTTATTGTTTGCATTAGGTGGCTGACTTGAAGAAAAAATAATAGGTCAAATAAGTTAGGCAAAAAAGTTTGGCACAATGAACAAATATGTGGAAAGTTGTTTGATAATTTGCGTATAATTTTTTAAAATTTGTTAATCAATCTTTTTTTTATTATCCAATGGGATGTACATCTTATTTACCAAGAATTTATTTATAAGTTACAAAAACAAACCCTTACTGCTTGAACTAGGTAGCTGTCTTGAAGTAAGTAAAAAATAGGTCAAACCATATAGGCAATTAAGTCGGACAAAATGAACAAATATGTGGAACGTTGTTTGTTAATTTTCATATGATTTTTTAAAATTTAATAATCAATCCTTTTTGTTATCATCCAATGGGATATATCTCTTATGTACCACAAATTTTATTATGCGTTACAAGAATCAACACTTATTGTTTGCACCAGGTGGCTGGCTCGATGAAAAAAATAGGCCAAACCAAATAGGCAAAAAAGTGTGGCACAATGAACAAATATGTGGAAAGATGTTTCATACTTTGCGTATAATTTTTTAAAATTTGTTAATCAATCTTTTTTTTTTTTATCATCCAATGGGATTACATCTTATGTAACAAGAATATGATTATAAGTTACAAAAATCAACTCTTACTGCTTGCTCTAGGTGGTTGGCTTGAAGAAAAACATTAGGCCAAACCATATGGACAAATCAGTCGTACAAAATGAACAAATATGTGGAAAGTTGTTTGTTACTTTTCGTACAATTTTTTAAAATTTATTAATCAATCTTTTTTTATCATCCAATGGGATGTACCTCTTATGTGCCACGAATTTTATTATAAGTTACAAAAATCAACCTTTATTGCTTGTACTAGGTTGCTGGTTTGAAGAAAAAAATAGGTCAAACCAAACCAGATAAGCAAATAAGTGGGACAGAAAAAAGTGCATGTTACTTTTCATACAATTTTTTGAAATTTACTAATCAATCTTTGTTTTTCATCCAATGGGATATACTTCTTATGTACCACAAATTTGATTATAAGTTACACAAATCAACCTTTACTGCTTGCACTAGGTGGTTGACTTGAAAAAAAAAGGTCAAATCAGATTTCGATGTAAGTGGGGAAGAATGAACAAATGAATGAGTGGGGAAGAATGAACAAATGAGTGGGAAACTGCATATTACTTTTTGAACAACAATTTTTTAAAATTTACTAATCATTTCTTTTGTTTGTTATCTTGTGGGATGTATTTCTTATGTACCATGAATTTACTTACAAGTAACAAAAATCAACTCTTATTGCTTGCATTGAATTAGTGACTTAAAAAAATGCTTAAATATACATTTGGTCCCTATTTTCGTTGTTTTTATTAAATTATTCACATGTCAAGTCATAATTGTGCCAAGTGTCAATGTCAGTGCCACATGTCAGTTTGTGGTTGTGTTTTTTTTGTTCAATTTAGTCCATATATTCATTATTTTTGTTCATTTTCATCCCATTTTGGTTAAATTGTTTATTTTCTAATATTTATATTCTAAAATATTAATACTTCTAAAATTGATATTTAAAAATATTTTAAATATTAGAAATATTTTAGAAAATTAAACTAATATTTGTAAAATTAATACTTAAATATAAAATATTTTAGATTTTAATTTGATATCTAAAATGAAATACAAATATTAAATATTTTAGATTTAAATTTCTATTTTACAAATGTTAATATATATTTTTAAAATATTTAATAATTATATTTTAATGATATTTTAAATAATTATATTCTATTTAATAATTGAATATAAGAATTATAATCACTTTATAATTAAATATAATAATTTATAATTGATTTTAAAAAATAACTAATAATAATGTCAATTATATATATATATATATATAATATTTATAAAAAATTAAACTTGGTCTCAACTTGAAAGGAGAAAAATTGTTTGATTTTAACAAAAATTGGAACTAAATTAAACAAAAATAACGAATATAGAGACTCAATTGAACAAAAATAACGAATATTGAAACTAAATTGAACAAACATAAATAAATTGTGAATTGACACGTGAACTATTTTTTTGAAATTAAAAAATTAAATAAAATAAAAAAATAAAAATAAAGAGCTGACACGTGACATGTAATGTTCAAAAACGTTAATGATTTAAACCGCATTAATAAAAAATATTAAATTGACCAAAATTTGATGAAAATGAGAACCTAATTAAACACAAAACAAAAATAGAGATCAAATTGAATAAAAACAACAAAAATAAAAACCAAATATATATTTAATTCAAGATTCTTTTATAAATTAACATTATAATATATGTAACAGCCATACAATTTCCTCATCCAATTTTATAAATGAATATATATAACTATTTTAATCCAACTGCTATAATTTTTTTTCACATGTTAAATTTTACTTTAAATTATCATTTTAACTGATTATATTATTTAACACATTTTAATTCAAATACCAATTTAAAATATCCTTTGACACTTACAAAAAATTAAAGTCCTCGTATTAAAAAAGTTATGTTAATTTATTTTTAAATTTTAAGAACTAAAATATATAAAATTGTGGCAGAAATGAATTTAAATTTCATATCTAAAAACTTAAAACATATTTAATTCTAAAAAAATTATATATTTTTTTAATTTATGTTTTAATTATTTTATTTTATTTTATTCTAAAAAAATACGAGGCATAAGCTTTTCCAAAAAAGAAAAAACATGAAGGTCCAATGAAATTCTTCTTCAAACTTTTAAGACCGAGATGTCCATTAGTTAAGACCGAGAATATTAATTCAAAATTGAACAATATTATTTATTAATTTTATTGATTTAAGAAAGTGATGGCAATGGTATTGAAAATTATCCTTTGTCAAAGAAATATTGGAGCTCGGTGGAAATTTGGATCACAACAACACCACCAATAAATATGAAACCCAAGAATATGCACTCTCCAGTTGGTCCATACAATGTAATTCTTACGCTATCTTAATTCTCAAATTTTGATTCGTCATATCGAACTCGTTTTTTTATTTGTAAATATTTCTCTTTTTGCTATATATCAATCTCTGTCATGTATATATTTTAAGGTTAGAACTCAAACAAGTTTACCCCAATAAACGTATAGTAAATGCCAACATATATTCTCAAAATGGATCTACAAGTTCTAATTTGAGCCAGTTGTGATATTTATGTATTTCAGTTGTCAAAAATAAGGTGAATACAATAAGTGACTTTACACTTGTATGGTAATCTAAATTTTATATGTCAAGACTACGGAAAACTGGTTCGGCCTCGAGATGGATGATTAAAAAATGTGAGATGCTAAGAGAGAGGAGCACCAAGATCCTGATCAACCTTACCCTCTTGACATCTCTTGAGAAGGTGAAGCTGACGTCTCAAATGCAGAACCTGAAATGCAGAATTGTTAACAGTGAGTTCAAGTTGAAGACTGAGTAGAACAGTGACTGCAATGTATTAAAAAAGAATTACATAGCACCTCTTCTTGAAGCAAAGAGGGAAGGTTTTCAGTTGAAACCAGACATTGTATTTCTGTCAAAAGCTGCTCATCTTTGATGCCGGCCCATGTTGTAGATGGTAAGGACAGTAGAAGCACTGTTAGCACATCAGTGCTAGCTGGATGCATCCTCATAGAGCAATTGCTACATAATTTCCTATTCGATGAAGGAATCAACACATCAACACCTTGCTCAGTGTTACCCTTTACCACAGTCCCAGAAACCATTGTTATTGGCTTGTCATCTTCAACTTTCAGGCATTTCATACATGTTACTTTACAGCTATACCCTGCTTGTGACCAAGGTTTCCCAGCAAAAATTTCTGCTCCTTGACAACAAATACTTGCAGCAATGGCAGGTAACGCATCTGCATCATCTGGTGATTCCCTGCTGCAAGAATTTGACAGAAAGGAAGCTACATGTTTGAAAAGGCCGGTCTCCTGGACCTGTTTCAATACCTCTTCCTGCATAACAACAAAGTTACTAAAAAGATTGTTGGGACCAAAATAGAATATACAGTGAATGAGAGAATTTGAACGTATTGAACCTTGATAGCAAGCCTTGCTTTCTCCTCTGTGCTTAAACTTGGACCACCATCCTCTCGCCTCCTGATCTCTGCCACCCACTTGATAAATTGTTCAGACTTGGATGGCAGTGATGAGACTATAATTGAAACAACTTGATGAATGTCTTTCACATTCTCTGATTTTAATAGAAGAGGAACATCGTCCATTAGGAATTTTGCAATATTAATCCAACTCTCGTGTTTGCAGCTCTGTAAGATTCATACAATCCATTACAACATAAACAATGAAAAACAGTGAAAAACCCAAACCAATGTAAACAATCAAAAACACAATACTGACATTCCACAAATGCAAACTACACTAAGCATGTATTTCCAGAATTCATTGGATTGCTGAAGTAAGAAAAGAATGCATGAATTAAGACGAGCTAAAATAAACATGGCCAAACTACATGGAGCAAATTGACTTTCCGTCGTTTTGTATGAATGTAGCACAAATAAAGCATATTCAGTTAAACCTCATTCAACTATTGTATAATCCGTATTATGACAACATGAAAGTATCTGATTGGGTATTAAGCAAATAAAACATTGTAATCATAGGAGTAAGATTACAAACAAGGTATTTTATTTTGAAAATGGAAATTGTAGTTTACTTTACAAGAAACATAATTGCTGACAAGAAGATCATATAAACCAGAAATAAATCAACATGCCTGCTCCTGAGAACAATTTCACCATATCACAGAAACTAATTATAATGCACTACATTGGAGGAATGCATGTGCCTACATGCTTTCACAATTAAAGAAATTATCCAAAAAAAATTAATACACACACCAGCATTGTTTACTATATCTGAAATGTAAAACCCTGAGTCATTACTTATCAAAAAGATAAATACCAGAGTATAAAGCAATCCAGGTTCCCTATGAGGCCTTGATACAAGCATGAATCTGAAATAGGTAAAAAAGTTAAGCAAATCATTTAATCTATGTATCGAAAAGAATAAAAGTGTCAAGTTTTCTTATTGCTTAAATTGGCCCACTGCAGTCCAGGCTACATACACAATTTCTTATTGTCAACTTTCAGTAACATCATAATAAATGGACTTTGATTAATCAGGTTACAAGGTCAACATAAAATAGTATAAGATAAGAAAGCTCACCCTCTAGTTCGTCCAGTAGCCTCGTCGATATAATTCATACCTTCCCAAAGAATTTTAAGAGGAATCCAATGGGGAGGATACTTAAATCGTGCAACGTCCAAAACAAGTGCCATGTCCTTTCCAGCGTGATATCCTCCAATAGGAGAAAAGTGACCAGTTCCAGTCTGTCATGAAGATAAAATCAAGATGACACTCTGACCATGTAAGAACTACGAATATGCATCAAATCCTTATACCAATTTCTTTTTTTATAGTAAGTAATCAGCATGATAGGCTATAAGAAATCAACAATCAACATTGAAAAGTTTCATGTTTCCTATTAAACCATAGAACATACTTGCTTAAGGGCAGCTCTATGGTATGAGGAGATAACGTGACAGTCATCAGACATTGAACACTTGATCACATATTTACGAAAATCATCAATGGTGCTATGGCTAGCCCGAAAGTAATCAACTTTGGCCCCAGCACATTGAGCCAAACACACAAGCTTCCCAAACGTGATGCCCTTAACTTTGACCTCTTCTAGAGATTCACAGCAGTCCAACATAGATTCATCAAACCATCTCCAAGGCCCTGCAGATAAATCGCAACAAGACAAAAACACATAAATCAGAACAGTCAAATCAAGGCACTACAATTGATTTAAGCCAACATTGATTCCTAATTAGGATATGTTTACAAATTTTTTTCCACAAATGTTTCTAGAATAGAAAAATAAGAAGCAATAAATAAATAAACTTCCCTCTAAGCTAAGTCAAATCAGTCTTATATAACATTATATAGATTCCAATGAAGTTAATTAAATTTTTTTTGAAAGTGTTTAAAGAATTTTGTCCAAAAAACTTAATCGCGTAGGTTTGATTAGTGATAGAAGCATAAACTGTACCTTTCCACTTCCTTCCAGGATCAATGGCAAGAGCATTGAGGACCATAGACAAGCTAGCGAGACCGCAGAAAGCGGGCTCGGATTGTGTTTGAAAGTGGGAAACCAACTTGTAAAAGCCTTCCATGGTTCCATTGTGAATGGCTTCAAGAAAAAGTTCCTGAAATTCAATGAACAAAGAAAAATTGAGTAAAAACACTATACTAATAAAAACATTAGCATGTTCATTCATTCTCATTACCTTGCCTTGTGAGGAAGCAAATTCGACGGCGGGAGGACAAGGAAGAAGGCGTCGATACAATCCCGCCGTCGCCATTGCAAGCAACCACAAGAAATAGTCTTTTTAAAACCTAAACACTACATCTATTCTTCTACGTTCAATTTTGATTGATCAGTTCATTCTTTTTGATGATTGTAACGGTCAAAGTTTTTCAGTTTTTGTTGGGTTGCAGAAGTTCTTTGTCTTGATTCTTGTACAGAATGAATGCGCTGTTGTATTTTATGCACCTCATGCAACAGAAAATATAATTTCAAGAAGTATATATAAACTTTTTTTTAGTTCTTTTTTTTTCAACAGTTTGTAGTTTTTATTTATTTAGATATTTTTTATAAAATATTTATTTAGTTAAAAAAAAGTAATTAAATTTAAAAAATATCTAAAAACTGTTTAAATTTAAACAAATTACTTAAAATTTAAAATTAGTAAAATAATTTTTTTAATTAAAAAATACATAAAAAATAAAATTAAAACATTAAATATGTAAACGAACATAAGAATCTTCTTTATGTATAATAGTATAAATATGAATTTTTTTTTATCATTTTTCTACACAGGTTAAAAATGAGTTAAAAGTAGTCATTTTAATTGTATGAAATTAACTTCTTCATTTTTCTAATTTTTGGTTTTGTAAGAAAGGATATTTATTTAAATATTTTTTAAATTTGAAATTACTAGTTCTGATTTATAATATTGTTATTAAAATATAAATATATTTTATTCTTAAAGAATCGAATTTAAAAAATAAAATCATAGCGACATCAACAACCATGGCATATTAAAATAGAAAAAAAAATGACTAAAATAAAAACCTAATTATTACAAAAATTATATTTATATTTAAACATAAGTGGAATTTACTGTTATTATCACGTTCAATGTTCAACTCTGGGTTTAAATATTTATTTTATCTCAGAAAAGGTTTGTGGAAAAAAGTTTAGTTTTCTTCCCTTTCTTCTCTATTATTATATTTTAAAAAAAAAAGTCATACCTATCAAAAAGTTTGGCAAAGATAAAAGATATGCAAGTAAAGTGAAAACAATTCATATCGAGAATGTTTTGAATATCTACGATAGAGTATAAGATATTTTTTATTTATTTAAAAAAAATATAAATATAAAAAACACTGATTTATTATATACTATAAATTTATTTTATATTTAATCCATATAGATTTACAATAAATTTTACTAATTTAAAAAAAATTATAAGAGCAAATTTGTCATATTAATACATTAAGGTGATAAAATGAGTTGGGTCCAACAAACCAGTCCGGCACCAGTGTTAAAAGTGATGAGTCAAGTTAAATATTTCAACCTATCAGCTCGTTCTAGATCATCTTGTCCAATCGTTCAATTTGACAAGTCAAAATACTAGTCAATTCGTCCTAATCCGTAAACCCATTTTTAAAAGTAAAATAAAATAAAAATAATTAAAAATATTAATTTTTTATATTATATTTTTAATATGTAAATATATAATAGTATTGTAATTTAAATCATTCACCTACAAATTAAATTTCAATTATTAGTTATAATTGAGTATTTAACATGTAAATGTAATAATTATTTTAATTTTTGTAATTAAAAATATTAACTAATCAATTTATATGCTTTTAATATTAATTTATATGTATATATAAAAAAAATGAAAAATTGAAAAATATTAAAATAGTTAAAAAGAAATAAAAAATAAAAGAAAAAAAAAACTGACAGGGCAGTCTTGTCCCGGCCCGTTAGCCCATCATGTACTAGGTTGGTTATGATTATTGGTTCGTTTATGTTCGACGGGTCAGCTTGGCCTAACTCGACCCGGTTTTAAGGCCATAAAATGGTCGGGCTAAAACAGGTCTAGTTGACCTATTTTGCCACCCCTACAGGACATATACAAATTTTGGTCTCTTAACTTTGTAAAAACCTTGGTGAAAATTAAAATTAGTTATTCTTAAAAATATTGGACCAATTTAATCCTCATCTTTAAAATTATGTGAATTTAATCATTTTAATCAATTGTTGTTAAGTGTTTATTTGATGTTTTGAACGCGCTTTTCAAATAACATTAAAATGAAAATGTACCAAACAATATAAACAACCTAACTAATATCACAAGACATGTTTGAAAGGACAACTAAACTTAACAAAATTGATAAAAATGACTAAATTCACACATTTATAAATTATACCACATTTTCAAAAGGAAACTAATTTCAATTTTCATTTTACCAAAAACATATTTAACTCCAAAAATTTTCAAAATCACCAAACCTATATCTGTAAATTTGTCTATCAACACTAAAAAATAATTTAAAAAAAGCAAACCAATACATTACTTGCATATATAGAAAACACAACTCGAGAAAATAGTAGAGAATCAAACATAATGACATTAACAGAGTAATAGAACAAGGTTTGAAGAAAGAACTACCTTGCCATCGTCAGAAGAAAAGTCAACTGCAGGAGGAGAAGTAAGATGTCCTTTGTAAAATCCATTCATTTTTCTCTGATTACTGTAATTGGAATAAGAGTGAGGAACTAAAAATAATGCAGAAGAACGGAGACAAGAAAAACAGTACTTGTCTTTTCTAATTTTGTCTACTTATAAAAGGCCAATGTTCAATTTATTTATGATTAGAATCATTGGTATAATCTTGGTCAAACTTATTCGTGATCAGAATTGTTTACATAATTTTGTTCAAACTTACTTGTATATGATACCATTCATATAATACAGCACCTTAGTCATTTTATTTTTTAAAACTCGTTAATAAAGAAATTAAGGAATTCTAATTAGAGATGTGATAAAAAGAAAACAAATCATATGGTTTCTGCCTACACTAAAATGGATAATTGATTTAAAAAAAAAATACACTAAAAGAATGAGTGGTATTGCTATTATTTTTATTACAGAAATATTAATCAACAGTTAAGTGAAAAAATAATATGTACTTATTAATTTGATAAAAGAAAAAAAAAACTCCTATTTGAGAAGCATATGTTGCTATTTTTATTTATAGAGATTGACTTCAAATATTAATTATGTCACATTTTAAATGCATATTTATATTTGTTTGATTCTGTTTGAATTTTAAACAAATTTAAAATAAGAGAAATGTTAATAATATTTTATTTGTTCACGATATTTTATATGATTGATTAGAATTTATTGGAAATTATTAATTTTTTCGTAGCTTACTTCCAAATGAAGAATAAGTTATTGGTTATACATATAGTTACTTGTATTAGGTGGAAATGTAGTAATATAATATATATATATATATATATATATATATATATATATTATTCACGGTATATATATATATATTTTTTAGAAAAGGAGTGAATATTACATTTACATAAATTTAATTAAAAAATTATGTTATTTAATTTGATAATGATTTATATTAGTATAGTTTTATTAATTGTAACCGTTTCTTAACTTAAATATTTAAAAAAAAAAATAAGGAATTGAAAATTTTCATATTCTTAATTTTTTTTATATGTATGTCAATACAGGGGAAACAGATATTGTTGATGATGTTAATTTAGGTTACGGATATAAAAAAATTCGTATATACATGAATATAGTGGATAAAATCTGCAACAGGTAGTAAGTGAATATTGTAAATAGATATCCGCAGATAATGCATATAGAGGTATTTAACGGACGGGTACGAGTATCATAGTATTTGTAATTATAGATACTCGTATACTCTAATTTAAATTAACAAAAATTAAAAAATGATTAAAACATTGATTTTATCAATTAATTTTAAATAATCTTCATCTCTTTGTAAAATGTCATTCAACACTATTTAAATAATTTATTTGGACTTTTTTTAAACTTGATGAATGTTATATATTGTATTTTATTTGAATTTATAGTTAAAATATGTTGTTAATATTTTTAACTTTTTTTTGTAAATATTTGCGAGTATCCATGGATATTAAAATAATATGCGGGTACCCGTATAACGAATATCCGTACGGATATTAGGACAAATACAAAATGGATATTTATCCAACGAATAAAATACATTCTTTTTTATCAAAGAATAAAATAATTAAAGAGAGTTTAGGGGTGCTCTAACCCGTATATAAAAGATGTACACCATGTACATATAGAAGCAAAAACTTAGCTTCATAGCCTCATCAAAACAGAAAACCCCACACAAGCCATTGAACACAATTAACAATATCACATAGGCAAAATACAACACAAAACTATGGATGCTACTATATGATTCACATATCAAAGGATCAATATGTGAACACACCATAAATTATTCAAACCTATGTTTCCAAACAGTGGTATAATTTGCATTATATTCAAAATCAGACTTTTCACATCCTTTAATCAATATTTCAACATGCCCCTGTCTCGTAGGAATAGAAGATCACTTCATGTAACCCTCCATATGAAATTCAAACATAAAATGTTATTGAAACTTTAGTTTTACATGGTCCCTTCCTCTAAAGATCGCATTTGTTTACCTGGCATAATGGTATCTGCATGCTCTCATTGTAATAGTGAACAATAACAGCGGATAAGATACATGAAAACTACTACTCGTACCGTACCCTATCTGCTCTGTTGACATCTCTACTCTAGATGAAAAATAGTGAGAAACTTTGGATTTGTTTCGGAAAATAACTTGTTTTGTAATATGATTTAGACAAAAAAAATATGGTCTTGTACACTTTAATTAAATTATAGATTTTTAAATTTTACTCTTGTATGAACAAATAAATAAAAGTTTTTGTTTCAGGTCATCTCAAGTTATTAGAGTTGTAAAATAATAAAAAAATTAAAATTTATGAATTTTACTTAATATCTAGGTACTAGTCGGGTGTGACATGTATTAAAAGGTTTTCTTGATTAATGAAAAGATTATTTTTTATGGGTGTGATCAATTGATTTAACGATTACTCTATTATTTATTTTTGTCATCGATATAAATGTTAGTTTTTTCAATAATTTACTAAATGTATTTTTTAATGATAACTTAGAATACTTCCAGTCAATATTAATTAGAATTATTTTTTTATCGATATTAATTGAGAAAAATTTTAGACTGATAAAAAGAAAACCTTAACCATGAATATCGTTAAAATTAACATTGATCATGGTCAACATTAACTAGAAACAATCTCATTCAACATCTATATTAAGAAAACGTTTTGTCAATATAAACTAAAAAATATTAGTAAATTTTAATCGAAAAATAATATTAATTATAAGATCAACTAATAATAAGTATCATCACGAGGCATGATCCTGTGGTACATTTTGAAACTGCAGGATGTGTTGTTAAAGATCCCATCGTTTAAAATTTAAGCTATTCATAGAAAACAGCAAATAGAGAAGATCCAATTGCACTTTATTTTTATTATTATTATTATTATTATTATTATTATTATTATTATTATTATTTGATATTTTATTGATGTTTTGATTTTGTTCTTTTTATATTTAGTAGTAGCGAAAACACATACAATCGTATTTTTGTGATTATATTTTTTAATTTTTATAAAAAATTGTATTAAGATTAATAAAAAATATATTATTAATTTTTAAAATATTGTTAAATATAAAATTAAAAAAATAAAATATATATACAAAAAGATTTTTGAAAATAAGTTTAAAGACATAAAAAATGTTTAAAATAACAGTTAAAGATATATTATTAATAAAATAATTAATTTTTAAAATAATAATTTAGGATAAAATTAGAAAAATAAAATGTGGACAGAAAAAAAGATATCTTTTCGTATATAATTATAGATTATATATTTTTTCTATTCAATAATTAAAAAATGAGTTACTTATTGTCAATTTATCATCACAATACTTATTTTTCTTCCAAAAAGATTTGTTATTTAGTTTTTTGTCATTTTAACTGACATACAATAAATTAGTAAATTTTAAGTAATGGTAAGTTTAAATCAATTTAAATTAGTACATTGATATAGTTAAAATCATCTGACTCAAACTAAAAATATGATAAATTGAAAACAACAATTCCTTCCAAATATTGTCACGCCGGAAATTTCGATCAGCTTCTGGTTTTGAATAAAGGGAAAACAAACAATAAACTATCGCCAATGAATTCACCAAAGTAAAAATGGGCGTGCTTATAAACAGAATCCATTTTCTGCATTCATCCTTTTACTCTTAATAGACTCTTCCAATTACACATTTGTTGTCACACCTGCCACAACTTTTTGAAACAACTCTTCCTTTTCTGCAAAATGTCATTAAAATCACTACACCATGTTTTCAGGTTCTGAAGAGTATTCAAACCAGGCTTTTGTGAAGTCTAAGTAAAGCTGAATTCGTATTACTCGTTTGAAGAAAATTGAAGGCATAATAAGATTTGTTCAACATGTCCAACAACAACAAGGTGAAGGGTCTCCTCAAAGGTCTAAGATTCATTTCTCAGATGTTCGGTACGTGCATGACATTGCTCTTTCTTTCCCTCACTGTAGTTGATTTCAAATTACTTTTAACATGTTAATTATTTTATCCATTTCCATTTTCAAATATAATAAAAGTTGAAGAAACATGAATTAATGTGGTCTTTGCAGATGAGAAAGATGCAGACATTCAGATTGGTCATCCCACAGATGTAAAGCATCTAGCACATATTGGATGGGATGGTCAAGGCCCCTCTGACAATAACCCCTCCTGGGTAATTCTCTATTTTTCCTAAAAAAACGAAAATAATCCTATAATTTTCATATTTTACTCTTATTCTTTATTTGACATAATTTAGTTAGAATTATTAATTAATATATCACTATTTTTTTCTTTAAAAGAATTAATGGTCTATATTAAATCACATTAAAAAATAAAGAATGTGAGTCAAAAAATAAGAGTTATAATCCAATAAATTAACTTTTAATGAACATTAACATATTTAATTACTTAATTACTCTTTGTATGAACCAAATATTGTAAAAGTGGTTTTGTTAACCTTGTCTTGAGAGAGATAGAGAGAAAATATTACAATGCATAAACTTAATGTTATAAATACATGTGTGCATTCTTAATTTCTCTTATAATAATGGTCATCAAACCGGAAATATTAATTAATAATGTTTGTAAATGTTACATCATTTAAGAAGCCATTGGAGCATTACTTCACTTGTTTCAGATGAACGAGTTTAAATCTGTCCCAGGGAATTCATCTCACAGTAGTAAAGGAGAGATGCATAGCAAAGAATCCAATAGTTCAATCCAAAGGTCCTCTGAAGGTACGTAATATATATAGTATGATGTTTATATGTTTTGTTGTTTTGTTTAGGTGAAATTAGAGCTGTCAAAACGGATAATCTGATCCGATCCGGCTTAATCCACCATGGGTTGATGATTTAATGAGTCAACCCAACCCGGCTCACTTTAGCGAGCAAAAAAAATTTGAACCCAGCCCGGCCTACCACGGGTTGGCGGGTTAAACGGGTTGGCTCACGGGTTCACTTAATTAAAAAAAATTATTTTTTTTATTTTTTTTAATCAAAACTAAATTGTAATTCTAATTAAAATCTAAATAAACTTTAATACAATTCAAATACAAAACAAAATAAAAAAATACAAATTATTTATGTGTTGGATAAAAAAACAACTTAACATGACCCAAATATAAAACCCAACTTAATAAAAAAAATAAAAACACTTGTGTGACCCTTTTATCACCAACCCGGCTCACCACGGGTTCAACCCGGATGAATCGGGTTCTAAATGAGCCGGGTCAAAAATCAACCCGTATTAAAATTTGTAAAAAGATTTCAACCCAACCCGGCCTGAACCCGTGGTGAGCCGAGTTGGCTCGCGAGTTCCAACCCATTTTGACAGCTCTAGGTGAAATTATTGAATATAAACGAATGGTTAGGATCAAGCGCTTACCACTAGATCAAAAGTTATAGCTAATAGTCAGGACGCAACTCTTTTTATTTAAAAGTGTAGCCCAAGTGTCATGATTTGATTGTGACCGCCACGGGACAATAACCCGCAACTTAACAATTGTTCACCAGGAATTGAACTCGTGATAGCAAAACACTTATCAGTTAAGAAGTGAACTTTAAGCCTAATTCAACTTTATAAAACTGACCTGTAAGGTAAGGTTTGCACGGGACTTCTAACACACCCTCATAAGTCTTCTAACACATCGATATATATATATATATATATATATATATATATATATATATATATATATATATATATATATATATATATAT
>Ga0214543_1005149_pt1 | contig 24308 bp, 14 predicted proteins | sample CNSS2metaG_FD_160094 | JGI IMG/M metagenome (GOLD analysis project Ga0214543, IMG submission 160094) | Root nodule microbial communities from cowpea collected in UCLA plant growth center, Los Angeles, California, USA - CNSS2 | ecosystem: Host-associated > Plants > Roots > Nodule | place: USA... | reverse complement strand
TGAATATTTTAATAATTTAAACGATGATGGAAATATGGCGGGGACGGGTATTATGGCGGGGATATATTCATCCCCATCCCCATCCCCATACCCAATTGAAAAAATCGGGGATTCCCCATACCCATACCCATACCCAGTCAATGCGGGGATTCCCCGTCAAAACGGGGACGGGTTCGGGCAATACCCACGGGACGGATTTATTTGCCATCTCTACTGGCAACAACCCACCCAGTATGAATGGACGGAGAAGGGTGATGGGTTGGGGTGCATTGGGCTGTAGTAACCTGACAGCCTCTGAGGCCCGAGGAGGGGTAGCCAGGGATGTTACAGGATGAGGAAGTGAAGTATGGTGGTTTCTTCTAAGGAGAGAGAGGAATGTTAAAAGGGGTTTCACATCATGCATAACAGAGAATGTTTCATGCATATCCAAAATAATTAGATTAAATATCTTTTCTTTCTCTCAAGTTTTAGTGAATTTTGGAATTAGTCTTTCTTCGAAACTTTATACAAATTTAGTCGTTCATATTTATAAATATGTAGATTTAGTCCTTTTTACCAAATTTTGTTAAGTTTATTTGACATTTTAAACGCATTTTATGATAATATTTTAGTTAATATTGAACTAAAAGTGTGTCAAACGATATAAATAATTCAAATACTATCATGAAATGTGCTTGAAACGTAAGACACATCAACAAAATTTGGTTAAAAATACTAAATTCACGCGTTTTTAAAGATGAAGAACTAAATTGATAAATTTTTTTGAAGAAAGACTAATTTCAAATTACACTAAAATTTGAGAGATAAAAAACATATTTAACCCAAATAATTACCATATCTCATTTATACCTACAATTTCAATAATTACAAGGATTTAGTTATACACATAAGAGAATTATGTAATGCTTACCAGCTATCATTGGATATTTACGTGACTAATCTCTTTCATATTCATATTTCTAGACTTTCCTCCAATGCGTGCATATGTTATAACCTTGTTGAGACGTTGGAAAATTGGATGAAATTATAGTTGATGAAAAGTAGGTTTTTGAGATATTCAAAAATCAATGTTGTTTCATCATCTATTCTCCAAATAGAAATATCTTTTAAAAAAGTTCACCTCTTTCAAAATAAAAAGGTATTATAATAAAAAAATAGATTAACAATCGTTTACTAAAAAAACAATAATTATAAATTAATATTAACTAAGTTACAAAAGTAAAATAAGTCAAGTTCAAGTTTACTTTTTAGCAAATTAAGCTCATGTTTTTAATTAAACACGATTAAAAATATATACGAAATGAAAGAAACGAAAAATTGTTTTATTTTATTAGAGAAACTAAATTATCAACTTTTGTGGATACTTCTCTTTTTTGGTACATGTATTTATATATTTTTATTTAATATTTTATGCAATAATGATTTATTAATTACTATAAATAGTATTCTTATACAAGAGTTATTTAATATGGTTTACACTAGTTATTTTATACAATAGTTATTTGTTAATACTATCAAGAAAAACTTCTAAATAAACTACAAAATTATCTTACTTCTACTTATTTGTCTATTTTTTGTCTTTTTTTTTTTCAATACGTACAAGTGATATACTTCACGAATAAGAAAAAATAGGATTGATTGTCATTTAATCAACAAGATGATATGTTTCTTAAAAAATCAAATAGAAAAACAATACATTTGATCTGACCCGTGAGTTGATTCGTGGAAAAGTTTCCAGAAGAATAATATATATTATTATTTCATTGCATTATCTATATTTATATTCAATTTTGACTAAAAATTATAATTCGATTTTATCTGTAATTTTTTAATTCAGTTATGTTAATTTTTTTTATGTATTAAATATATTTTATGTTAATATTGAAGTTATTTACATTATTTAACATATTTCAATATTTTTTTAAAAATAGAATGTATCTAAATTTTAAACAAAAACAAAAAATCAATGTTCTATAACTAAAAACATATTTAATTTTCATATTTATATATAATTATATTACAACTCGAGGCATGCTTAATTTAATACCTGTTCTTCATAATGCAAACAAATTTTGTTACAATAAAGGATATATAATATAAGAAAATAATAATTTCGGTAAAAAAAGAAGTCGTTATATTAAAATATAATTTGTATTTAAACTTTTAATCCTCAAGTAAAAAGGGGTTTCTTCCTGCACTCTAATATTTTTTCTGCACCTTCAAATATTCATGCTCTTCCATTTATGTTCTTGGAAAATTAAATAAAAAAAATTAATTAGGTAGACGCAATAATTAAATAATTATAAAATGGCAGAGTTAGTTAACTGCCTGAATTAATTATCAGTAGTGTTTTATATACCCTACACCTCCTTTTCTTTCGGTTTCATTTACACTGCAATTCTTTCACTTTCACTACAAAAGAAGAAATTTCGTTGGTGGTTGAGGTGTGAATTTTCCAGTCGAGGGTCCACTCGTATTTCACCATTTGCTTCATTTCTTCTCAAAAAAAGGTATGCGCATTAGAATATAAGTTTATATTTGATAAAATATGTCTGAGGTAAATGTTATAGGTGAAAAAAATAAGAAAAAACTGAGCTGCGTTTTTTATATTTCATGTTACATTTTACGGAAGTGAAAACTTCCGAGAAGTGAACTTGTGCGGAAGTCAAGTTATTTTTTCCATATACGGAAGTCGACTTTCGGAAGTGTATATGTAAAACAAAAGTCGACTTCCGGAAGACAAGTGAAATTATACGGAAGTCAAATTATTTTTTCCCTTATACAGAAGTCGACTTCCGAAAATGTATGTGGGAAACGGAAGTCGACTTCCGGAAGTGTATGATTAAAACGGAAGTGGACTTCCAGTGAAGTAAATTTTTTTTAGTGTTACGGAAGTCGACTTCCGGTCTTTAAGTGAATTTTTCGCAACTGAAGTCGAGTTCCGAAGAGTATTTTTTTTTGTTTGGTAAGTAGCTTTTTTTGTGGTGAGTAAATTTTTTCCACTTACGTAGTAAGGTGGTTTCTCTTGTTTTTCACTTTTTCTACTTTCGATGCTTTCTATTTTCTACCATGCTTTCTTTTTTCTTTTTTTTTTTCACTTTTCCACTTCCGTAGATGCTTTTAAACTAAGCTTTCTTTTTTCTTATTTTCTTTCACTTTTCCACTTTCGTAGATACTTTTAGACTAACTTTTTTTTTTCACTTTTCCACTTCCGTAGATGCTTTATACTAAGTGATGTTTTAATTTAGTTTTAGTTTTATTTTGTAATTTATAATTTTGTTAGGATTGGAATAATAACTTATGTTTTATTTATTATTTATTTATATTATTCATTTAACTTTTATTTACATGAATAATTATTTTTTGTTTATATTATTTTTATTGTTATATTTTTGTGTGTTTTAATTATTATTTGTTTAAGTTTACTATTTATTTATTTATTTATTGTGTGTTTGTTTTATATTTTTGAATGAATATTTTTATTTTTTTATTGATTTAATTTTATTTATTTTGATTTTTTTATGGTTGAGTGTTTATGTATGTTTTATTTTTTTTATATTTATTTAATTGTTTGAGGAATATTTTTTTTTTATATTTATTTTATTTTGTAAAAAGTGGTATTGATTACTAATGTTAGATCATAGGTGGTTAAAGTTATCTAAGATGGACGATCTCCCTTTAACTTTCATGGATTCACAAGTAAATTCGAGTTTCATCTCAGATTTCTCTTCTTTTATAAATCAGATGAGTGATGGAGACTATACAAATAATTTTACGACTGATCAGATATTTTCAACAAGAAATGAGTTGATTTAGTGGGTTCGAGGGATAGCATTTCATCTTGGTTTTGTTGTTGTCACTATCAGATCTGACAAAGCTACTGGTCAACCTGGGAGGAAAACGTATGTATTAGGCTGTGAAAGGGGTGGTAAGTATAGGAAGTATAAATTTGATGTTCAGCCTAGTGTCTCTGACACAAGAAAATGTGATTGTCCATTTAAACTCAGAGGCAAACCAATTAGTAATGGAAATGGTTGGATGTTGAAGGTAATGTGTGGATATCATAACCATGATATGTCTCATACACTAGTTGGTCACCCATTTGCTGGAAGGTTAAAATCTTCTGAACAATCCTTACTTCTTGACATGTCTAAGAGTCAAGTCAAGCCAGCAAATATTCTACTCACTCTGAAAGAAAATAGTGAGTGTAATGTCACAATGATAAAATTAAAATTATTCAAAATCGTAAATAACCAAAATTTTAATTATTCAAAATTATAATTATTTAAAATTATAATTACTTAAAATTATATTTACTCAATAATAACATTAATTAAAATTTAAATTATTCAAAATCGTAAATAACTAAAATTTTAATTATTCAAAATTATAATTATTTAAAATTATATTTACTAAATAATAAAATTATTTAAAATTAAAATTATTTAAAATCGTAAATACTCAAATTTTAATTATTCAAAATTATAATTATTTTAAATTATAATTATTTATATTTATATTTACTCAATAATAAAATTAATTAAAATTAAAATTATTCAAAATCATAAATAACTAAAATTTTAATTATTCTAAATTATAATTATTTTAAATTATAATTATTTAAATTTATATTTACTCAATAATAAAATTAATTAAAATTAAAATTATTCAAAATTGTTAATAACTAAAATTTTAATTATTCTAAATTATAATTATTTAAAATTATATTTACTCAATAATAAAATTAATTAAAATTAAAATTATTCAAAATCGTAATACTCTCTTACGGAAGTCAACAATCTTTACGAAAGTCATGCCACGCTTCTACAGAAGTCATACTCTTTTACGGAAATCAATAATCTTTACGGAAGTCATAATTCATTTTCAACACAGAAGTCAACTTCCGGTATTGATGGCTTACGAAAGTCGACTTCTGTAAGTGCCATTTTTTATGTTTTTACGTGATCTACACTTCCAAAACTTGTTCTATGGAAGTTCACTTCCGTCACTTATGGAAGTCGACTTCCGGGTTTATGTGGTTTACGTTTTTACATATCTATACTAAAAAAGAAAATGACTATATACGATGCAGCAAAGCAAACATGGCAGAAACAATAAAAAGAATTAAAAAATTAAAATATACAACAAGGGGATATGTTTACCTTATCTGTTAATGGAGAGAATGGTGAAGGGAAGAGGGAGAGCGGACAAAAAATAGAGAAAAATGGGACACATTAGAGAGGAGAGTGGGACAGATGAGAGATTGGGGTGAGCGACGGCTAGGGTTTAGTCAAAACAAAATGAGGCATTAAATAGGAGAGAGAAATAGAGATTGATTGATTTAAAAATTTAAAATAGTAAAAGGGCAATTTTGGAATTTAAGAAAAGCTTGGAGGTGCAGAAGAAATATTGGGGGTGCAGGAAGAAAACTCCGCCCATAAATTATGACAGCACATTGAGTTGGGCTATTATACAAAGACAACGTGGGCCTTAAAATGTCCTTGTTGGCCAAATCGGCAGCTTCTTCCTGCACCTCCCTTTCTTATTCCTGCAGCGTCATATACTTGATAAATTGACCATTTTACCCTCTCCTACCCTGCCCCCTCTACCCAGCTGTGGCTTCCCTCTTCCACTGGCAGTACCCCTCTTCTAGGAAAGACGACATCACCAATTGGTCTTAGTCGTCTGTTTTATAGAACTCTTGTATAAAAGTTATTTATGAATCTAAAAATATCTTTTAAAATATTTAATTCAAAAAATATTTGTATATTTTGAATTAGATGTTTTGGATATATTTTTAGATTTAAAAATATCTCTTAAAATATTCAATCCAAAAAATATTAAAAAGATGAGGAATAGTAATTTTTGTTATAATTTTAATAATGAGTAATTTGGCAATTACAAAATTTACGGGTGCAGGAAGAGAAAAGTAGGTGCAGGAAGAAACACCTGACCAAATATATTTACTTTTTTTTCCTCCGCTTTTCATGGCTTTGCTGGTGATGATGGGTCTCCATTTGTCCATGATGAGTAATTGGCCTTTGATGTTGATTCACCTCCATTACTACCACTCCCACTTTCACCTCATACATGATGGAGAATGTTTCATGCATATCCAAAATAATTACCATATCTCATTTATACCTACAATTTCAATAATTACGAGGACTTAGTTATGCACATAAGAGAATTACGCAGTGCTTACCAGCTACCATTGGATATTTCCGTGACTAGTCTCTTTCATATTCATATTTCTAGATTTTCCTCCAATGCATGCATTATAACCTTGTTGAGACGTTGGAAAATTGGATGAAATTATAGTTGATGAAGAGTAGGTTTTTAAGATATTCAACAATCAAGCTTGTTTCATCATCTATTCTCCAAATAGAAATATCTTTTAAAAAATTTCAACTCTTTCAAAATATATTCTAATAAAAAAATAGATTAATAATCGTTTACTAAAAAATCAATAATTAAAAATGAATATTAACTAAGTTACAAAAAAGTAAAATAAGTCAAGTTCAAGTTTACTTTTTTAACAGATTAAGCTCATGTTTTAATTAAACCCGATTAAAAATATATACGAAAATAAAAGAAAGGAAAAATTGTTTTGTTTGATTAGAAAAACTAAATTATCAACTTTTGTGTATACTTTTCTCTTTTGCTACATGTATTTATATATTTTTATTTAATATTTTATGCAACTGTGATTTATTAATTACTATAAATAGCATTCTTGTACAAGAGTTATTTCATATAGTTTACATTTAATATGTGTAAGTCATGAGAGAAGAAAAAAATACATACATAAACAAGTGTTTAGTAAAAAACAATTCAAAAAGAATTTTTTTTATTGATTTATTAAAATATTTAAAATATAATGTCTCATCATATAAAAAAAAATATAATATAATATAATATAATATTTAATAATAATAAAAGAAAATTAAATATATAATATTTTTATTAATATAAATAAAAATAGAAGATATATCGATCCTAATTATTTCACACCATAGTTGTTTGTTGATACTATGAAGAAAAACTTCTAAATAAACTACAAAATTATCTTACTTCTCCTTATTTTTCTATTTTTTTTTGTTTTTTTTTCAATACGTACAAGTGATATACTTCACGAATAAGAAAAAATAGGATTAATTGTCATTTTATCAACAAGATGATCTGTTTCTCAAAAAATCAAATAGAAAAACAGTACATTTGATCTGACCCATGAGTTGATTCGTGGAAAAACTTTCCAGAAGAATAATATGTAGTATTATTTCATTGCATTATATATATATATATATATATATATATATATATATATATATATATATATATATATATAAATTAAGGTTTAGCATATTTTTAATTTCTAAGTTTTTATTAAAAGTTATAATTTATTTTTGTTCAAAATTTTAATACATTTTAGTTTTTGAACTTTAAAAACGAATTAATATAATCATTTTAACTCAATTATATTAATTTTTGTTGATGTATTAAATGTGTTTTATGTTAGTATTAAAATTGTTTAGATTATTTGACACATTTTTGATTTGATATCTATTATATTCAATACTTAAACAAAAGTTAATATAATTGAGTTAAAAATACTATATTTATTTATTTTTAAAATTTAAATACAAAAATCTATCAAAATTTTAGATAAAAACGAATTTCAATTTTAAGTTAACATTTGAGAAGTAAAAACATACTTAACTCTTATATTTATATATAATTATATTACAAGTCTTGCATGCTTAATATCTGATAGTGGAAACAAATTTTGTTCCAATAAAGGATATATAATATAAGAAAATAATAATTTCGGTAAAAAAACAAGTCGTTATATTAAAATATAAATTGTATTTAAACTTTTAATACTCAAAATTAATGTTAAATATTAATAATGTTTAAACCCGTTCTTCATAGTGTAAACAAATTTTGTTACAATAAAGGATATATAATATAAGAAAATAATAATTTCTGCAAAAAATAGAAGTATTCTATTAAAATTTAATTTGTATTTAAACTTTTAATCCTCAAAATTAATGTTAAATATTAATAATATATTGATGTAGTAAAGACGTTAAAAAGAAAGATTTGACTAGAAGGTTGAATACCAGCATCGAGAAGAGAGGGGTTTGTACAATCCCGTTGACCCTTCCAAATTCCAACGTCACCCCCGTGATTCCCAATCCAATCCAAACAGAGACAAACGGAGAAAACATAGAAAACGCGCTTACGACTTGGAACCGTTTCTTCCCTTCTCCACCAAAGTCATAATAGGAAACCTCACCAAATATACTAGTATAAAACAATAGCTTCATTACATTTTTTAATCAACAAACTATTTTATTTTGCCTACCCTTCTACTTTTCTTAATCTTCCTAATTTGTCTGTTCACACGTCCTTGTACTAATCAGAAGAAGTATTATCAATTATGACACATTTGGTTAATATTCGGAGTGCAAATGTCATAAAATATTAATAATCAATACTTTAATAATAAGATTAATTTCAACAAAAAGACTTGTAAAAAGAAGTTTTGAAGAAGGCATGTGGACATTGAAAATAAGAATTAATAAATTGATAGACGGAATAATAAAGAAGAGGAGCGGACGGTGACATAGAAAAAGCGTGGGTTGGGTGTGGGTGTTGTTGCTCTCACAATCCCAAATTCAGTGCTATCATCACTTCATTATTCTTCATTTCAGCTTCTCATTCTCAATTCTTCTTCTCTCTTCTGATTTCTCACACACAGGTATCGTTTCTTCTCGGTCTTTATTATTCACTTCAATTTCTCTTTCTCGTCAACTCTTTACTTCTCGCTCTGCATAATCCTTTATCTCTTTCTTCTTATTTCTCTTCGTTCATCTGCTCCTTCTTACTCACTTCTTTGATTTGGAATGAATGATTATGATCTGCTTTTTTCTTGTTCTCAACTTTCCACTCTATCAACCGATTCAGCTTTTTACTTTCCCATAGGGTTTCTTTGCCATATCTGGATTTCGATCATCTACTGGATTGAGTTTCTCTGAAGTCAATTCCGATGCTCACTTCGTTGCATTCTTTCTCTCTGTTTGATTTTTAGCATGTTTTTGTTTTACCACCTTGACTGAATGAATTTGGGTTTTGTTTTTTATTTATTTTTTTTGTTTTTTGATTTTAGATGTTGATCAAATAACTGTTGATTTTTTGTACGATGCACTCTACATTTCTGCAAGGGATTTATTATTGATATTGTTCCGTTGGGTTTGCAGAAAAGTTGAAAGTAGAGGGACCTGACTCGCTGGTGATAAAGAGAGATGGCTAACAATGCTGCTGCCTGTGCTGAGAGAGCAACTAGTGACATGCTCATTGGCCCGGATTGGGCTATCAACATAGAGTTGTGTGATATCATTAATATGGACCCGGGGTATTGCTCTCTTCTGTGATGCTTTGTTTAGCGTACTCCACCAATCACTGCTTAAATCTCTAATTGTGCTTTGCTTGGAGAGTCGGTGTATTTGCTGTATGAATATTGTCATACATGATAAGAGTTTTATTTTTCCACTCAAACTTGAACGGTTTCTTAGGGTCTGATTGGACAGACTTTTGAACTACATTTCTAAGAAAAAAAGTAAGAACAAAAAATGAAATGAGCTTCTGCCTTAGCTAAAATATGCTTATGCTCAAGTAAAAGAATTTAGGGAAGTTATATCAAAGAAAATTTACAAATTAACGTGCACATGAAATAATTTTTTCTTTATAGTGAAAATAATTTTAATTTTTCTTCATTTTTTGTTCTCCTGAAAGTCCTTCCGGGAAACTCGTCCATACACACCCTTTGTTGGTTTATATCTACGATAACTGCTTGTACTCTGGTTCAGTAAGTTCATTAGTAATCTTGCTTCAAAAGATGTTAATTTAATCTTTTTTTTTTGGAAAATAAAGACTGGACTTGTACATCTTCTACCCTCTTATATGTTGGTAAAAGGTATCTGTGTGTATGTGTATGTGTGGGAGGGGGTTTAAGTTTTATCTTGCACTCTTCCTGTGCTAGAAAGAGTTCTTTGTTGTTTAGGTAGTTTAAACAAAAGTTGTCTGGCTGATCATATTTGACAAAGTCACCTTTTATTGGACATGTGTACATCACTACATCATTTATTATCTTCTCAAGTTTTGAGTTGCCATGTTCCTGTCACGCACTGATATATTTGTGAATAAAAGGGCAGTGTTAACTGCTGGTAGCTCTTTTCTTTCTCGTAAAGCAACTGCTATGTCTTCAGGGTTTTCATTGAAAAGGGAGCAACGGAATTTCTATTAATGTATCACAAATATAGCTGAACTGAAAAAAGTATAGGTTTTTTATTTTTTAAAGGATTATTGAGTTGGAAACTATAGAAAGTTCTTACCACGTAGAGAGAAAATGGACAAGGAATTCAGTTGTATCAATTTGAACATTGCAGACATTATGTTTTTTCATTCAAAACCAGGGGAATAAAACCAAAAATTGATGAAAACAGGAGGACTATAAGTGAAATTAAACCACTTATAAATTTGATTCTGCATTTTAGTTTTGGATTTCTAGTATGTATGATTTGATTGATTGTTATTTTGATTTCTCATGGGTTTTCCTTATTTCAATTGTTTATGATCTATGTTATAACTAATTAAATCTTACAGGCAAGCAAAGGATGCATTGAAGATACTCAAAAAGCGTTTGGGCAGTAAAAATCCAAAAATACAGCTTCTGGCACTTTTTGTCAGTATTTCTGTTGCTTTTCTTTTGGATAATTGTGAATATTTCATTTACTTGGATGTTAAATATGTATTTTGAGTTATTCCTAGTTTTTTTTTTACACTTTTTAAAGTTACAATATGCAAAAGTCGTCATGATTACAAGATTTTAATCTGCCGTCATAGAAAGAGATTAGGTGTAAAATTCTTCAAAAAGCAATGATTACCTGACTTGGGTGCTTGGTATTTAATCTAGGTATTGGAGACCCTCAGTAAAAATTGTGGTGAAAGTGTATTTCAGCAGATAATCGAGCGGGATATCTTACATGAAATGGTTAAGATAGTGAAGAAGAAGGTATTTATTGGTTTTGACGCTATATTTCTTTTTAAATGTTCCGTGTGCAACTGTATTTTGGGAGTGGAATACTTTCTTATCCATTGCTGTCTTCTTTTACAGCCAGATTTAAATGTGAGGGAAAAGATACTGATTTTAATTGATACATGGCAAGAAGCTTTTGGGGGGCCAACTGGGGTTTATCCTCAATACCATGCAGCGTATAATGAATTGAAGGTGAGCTATTCTTTACCTAGATATTGCTTTCTGAAATTAATTTATGCTGTACGTTTGTACTGTGTCAACTGTGAAATTCTTTTCTACTAGAGTCATGTTAGTTTCTTCTGCCTGTATTCATCATATTACAATATTTGCTTTGTTATCCACGGTTAAATTAGACTTAGGTCATCTTTGTTTCTTGGTTTTCTATTTAGTTAATGGGTAATACTGTTACCTGAGCTTCACCTGCATCCAACTGTGAGCTTGCGTTATTCATATCCAATCTTGGAAATTCCACCCTCTCAAATACATATGCATATATAATTAATAATATATAAGAAATTATTGTTCATTTCTAGTATGTTATTATGTTCGCTAATAATATGTCAAGCTCATTATTCTAAACTAATATATCATTAAGTTGTTTCTTTTTTGACTTAGAGCTAATGTATTATTTTGATATTTAACAGTCTGCGGGAGTTGAGTTTCCACCACGAGATGAGAATAGTGTACCATTCTTCACTCCTCCTCAAACTCAGCCAATTGTTCATGCTGCTGAAGAATTTGATGACGCTACTATTCAGGCTTCTCTCCAGTCAGATGCATCTGGCCTTAGGTGCTTTTTGAACTTTATCATGTTCATAATGTTCTAATACTTATTTTTGTTTTGTGGGTCGAAGTTAGTTAACAGTTTTATTATACATTCCACATTGTGCAAGGAAATTAACAGGGTATTTATCATAATAGTGGATCTTGTAAATTTTGGTTTCTTAATTTTTTAATATATGCATTTTTGTACAAGCTCCCTGCTTTCTATAACTGATGTATACTTTACTGTAGTTCACCATTGGTAAGAAATCTTCCCAAGTGACATGTTAGTGAGATTATTTCATAATGTTCATAGCTACCCTTATGCCACAGATTCACACTGTTAGTAAGAATGCTTTGTGGCCAGTAGTTATGGTGTCACAGACGGCTATATCATGGTGAAGTTTATAGATTTTATTTACCTTGTTTTCCATTGCAGAAGTTGTTCAATCGCAACATTGTTGACTATCACATTGGCCTGATGCATTTAGGATTATTAATTCCCTTAGGTTAAGATATGCTATTGGTGTTAATTTATTTCGGGAAAAATTGCTTACAAATTTACAAGGGTATTTTGACGCTCTTCTGAACTATTGTTGTCATTGTTCTGGGAATTTTTTGTACCTCTGTTTTTCCTCGTAAGTAGTCATTCTTGTTTGAAACATGCGAAATAAATGTTGGTGTTTGCTTTATCCATCTCATACGTGATTTGCTTGTAAGCAGTTTGACAGAGATTCAAAATGCTGAAGGACTAGCTGATGTGTTGATGGAAATGCTTAGTGCCTTGAATCCTAAAGACCATGAGGTGATACTATTATTATTATTAGGAAGCATCGCTTGCATTTGCAGAACTAGGATGATTCAAACTTAATGCCTTTGCTTGGTATTAACTTTATAGTTCAGTGCAAAACTGCCGTGGCAAGTTTTCATTGTTCATTTGTTTCTTATTACTCTGGACAAATATGTTAGGGTGTGAAGGAGGAAGTGATTGTTGACCTTGTTGACCAGTGCCGTTCATACCAAAAGCGGGTCATGCTTCTTGTGAACAGTACTACGTAAGTATTTTTTGCTTTCAATTTCTAGGTCTCTTTTCTTTGTGCAATTATAAAGAGTGACTGTAATGGTTACTTCACTTTCAGGGATGAGCAGCTTTTAGGCCAGGGATTGGCACTGAATGACAGCCTTCAGCGTGTGCTCCGTAGACATGATGATATTGTGAAAGGAACTTCTGATTCAGGTGCTAGAGAAGCAGAAACTTCAGTTCTGCCACTTGTAAATGTAAACCACGAAGATGATGAAGCAGAAGAGGATTTCGCTCAACTAGCCCATAGGTGAACCCCAGAAGTTCTTGTGTAGTTACTTCATCATTCTTAGTGCGCACAATTGTGCCTGGGAGTCATAGGATAGACTTGACGTATTTTTATTAGATAATTGATATGATACCCTTTGTAGATGATATGTCTTCCCCTGTAACCATGACAATAGATCGCCTATCCCGCTTGTCTTTTTCTCTTTCTTTTTCAGTTTCGTTAACATTTAAATACCATGATTTCAGGTCATCACGTGATGCTCATGTACAGAATAGGAAACCAATCTACGACAAGGCAGAATCAGGGATTATAAACCCAGTTCTTCCCCCACCACCAGCATCAAAGAAGCCTGTCTACTCTGGCACTGGTGTGGTCGACTATCTCAGTGGTGATACATACAAGACAGAAGGATCTCAAAACTCAGAACCCGCTTCATTAGCAGCTCCCGCTCACTCTAGCCCTAATCCAACCTCATCAGTGTCTTCTTCTCGTCCCCATACCGTGAGTACCTCATCACCAATTTTTAGCAGCCAGCCTGTGTATGATGAACAGCCATCTTCTGTGGACAAATCTTCTGAGCGGCTGCCTCCAGCTCACTGGGACACTCAATCTACTGGCATCATTCCACCTCCACCTTCAAAGTATAATCAGAGACAACAATTTTTTGAGCAACAAGGTGCATCCCATTCAAGTAGTGGATCTAGTTCCTCTTATGACAGCTTGGTGGGACAAACTCAAAATCTCTCGCTGAATTCATCCACCCCAACCAAAGAACAGAAGCCAGAAGATGCCCTTTTCAAAGATCTTGTTGATTTTGCAAAATCCAAAACCTCATCATCTTCCAAACCCAATAGGTCATATTGATATATTGTGTTTGCTTTGCTTATGCTGGTATAGTTTATGAATGTTGTTTTTCACGTTTTTCTTCAGATCACTGAGACGACCGGTTTGTGGTTGTTTAGGACCCTTCGGATATGAATTGATCATGTGTGTATTTACATATATTGCGTATATTCATGTATATTGTTCATATTGAATTTGTTGGCTTATGTTTTCAATAATATCAGATTCTTTTAAGTGTCAGAGTCTCAGCAAATACGCTGGTTTGAAAAAGGGAGTGGGTGGTTATTGCATGGGCAATTTTAAGCTCTTGCATAGATTCGGGGTCCAACTTCTCAGATCCGGCTTGATGATCGACAACTAGAAGAAATGCTCAAGCCCAGAAGCTCGTAGGCTAACAATATCACTGTACAGTCAATAGTTGGACCCCATGACCGTCAGAAACCTGGATTATGCTTTTATTTTGCTCAGAGAATTAAGACAACTAGCATTGGAATTATAGAAGTTTTCCTTACTCGGTGGTCGGAACTGAAAAGCCACCAACTACATCCAGCAAACATGTCGATAAGGAGTAGTATCTAGGTGCAATCTATGACTAATATTCATTATGGAGATGGCCAACTAATTTAAATTCGTTATTGATAAAATATTTTATTTCTATAATATCGTGCTTGGATTGGTCTGGAGCGACATACGAAATAGCTGTTATGCTTCAAAAGTGGATCAGATGAACGGAGAGTTATACTCAGACACCCACCAGATGAAGTTAAATGTTGGTGTCTTTACCTTCTCCTGGGAGTTGGGACTGAACTGGAGGAACTTTCGTCCCCAACAATATGCTGTAAGTGGTTGTGCAACTAATTTGTCCGTTTTAGTGGATTTATGTGCGCAGAGATCTAGCCCCGACCAACATCGTTAGAGCTAATATTATCTTGTTTCCAATTCCCTCTTCATCAATTTCTCAAAGAAATGGGACAAATTTTGTATATCATAATATGATACATGGAAAAACCATCCTTGTTTAATACTTTAATAAGGTAACATTTATTTAGAGACAAAATATTACATGTCCATGAGAGAGAGGTGGTAGTTAATTAATACGTACTGTTTGTGGATACATGCATAATTTGTACTGGATCACACACGTAGTGTTGCAGGTTTTTAAAACCCACGAAGAGAATGGCTTGCTATGTTGACGCGACCAGGTAAGCAATAATGCGTTTCTTTATCTTTGTACACATGAAGATGAATATTTTCCTCTTGATGCTTCCTCTACTAGGAGGGAATGAGTCTTCTCTGCTGCTCTTGCGTGATGCTTGCCTACTTCCATGCACCGATTCCATTCCCACTTTCTTTTCCACGAGAATATGAGATAACCTGGTTTATCTCACCAGAGAATGTGAGACTGTGTTTGTATGAGAGGTAGTAAGTGACACATGCATTTATATGAACACAAGATGTGTTGTATAAACTATAAAGTTAGAATAGGAACCTTCGTGTTTCCTAACAATTTGCTTTTAATGGCTATAAACTTCCGATAATAACAAGGTTCATGCAAGAGCAGCTATTTTCGTACAGACTTAATTTATCGCAGGTGAGGGTTTTATCCAATCACATTTCATTCTTGGACATTGTTTATATTGTAAACTTCATAAAAGTTAGAGTGAGTTAGGAATAATGTACGGTCATCATCACTATAGAATTTCCTCTGGTGGTTGCTAATATATCAAATTCCCCCATAGTGTTTGGTTTACAATTTATTATACCATGTGTGTATTGTAGTTCGAAAACTTCTAAAATATGCTTTAATACAGATGTGTTCACCTCTTACATGACAATGCAAACATGCTATTAGTTTGAAAGCACTTAGTTATAATTTATTTTGTGATATAAGTATTTGTATAAATATTTTTAAGAACATTTTTAGATAATTCACTTTTCCTACTCTTGAATATAAGTAAACAAATACAAGTATCTTAGTCTGAACTATAAAAAAATTTAATTGATTTCTTTTTCAAAATACTCTTCAATTAAAATTCTATTTTTAATGCTTTTTCTATTCTTGACATAAAGTTATAATGAATGGCATCAAAACTAATTTTATTTATTTTTGTGTTAAAAATTATTTTATGAATAAAATTAGAAGATTTTAAAAATGTTTTTAATTAGCACTAGTTAGTTTATTATTTGGATTAAAAAGAGTATAAGTTATCAATAAATTCTTTTCTGATTTTATTTCAATAACTTTTTGGACAACTTCTATGAAAATTACCCTTATTCGTTTCAAAAAGTATGAAATTATATCTAGTATCGTGACTAAGGACATAATTTATTATGTATTAAACATTAACTATTATAAGATTTTACTTTCATCAACTAAGGCGAGTCTGCTGGTGATCTGGTCCTGCGATGTGATACATATACCATTTATCCATGGCAACTACTTCCTGCACCTCATCAAATTTATACTCCTACCCTGAAAAAAAGTTTAAAAATTATTTACTATGTCCTAAAAAATAAATTCCAAAATTATTTATTATGTTTCGAAAAATAAATTCCGGAATGGCAGGGTACTGGAAGAAAATGGTAGGGTTTAGAACGAAGCTGCCTTTATTCATATTTAGAGAAAAATTGTATACATGGTTTGGCACCATGATTTGTTGAAGAAAATAAGTGAAAGACAAAGTATACCAATTTCACTAATTTATCTCATGATAATCGAAGATTGGATTTTTAAAATCAGTGCAGGATACAAATAAAATTATAATATAATTTCTTTAAATTCTACTTTTTTATTTTCATTTTATTTCTCTTAAAACCAAACACTTCATATGTCTTCAATCTCTGCTAAACACAAATTTAATGTTGAGAATGATCAGTGTATCATTATTTAATTTTAAAATTTAGTGAGGAAGATAGTCTTTGGCGCAGTTGACAAAGATCACAGACATGTGAATTGAGTTGGCAGATTGCAATGGTCACATAAATCAGAAAAGCAAATTAATTGCCTTGGCGGCACAAGAATTCTGTTTTTTGTGTAACTTTACATTTTTTCTTGTTTTGAGTCTTCCCAAAGATACATAGTTTGGTTTTGGGATTAGTTCATTCCTGCAAGCTGAATTTTCCTCTGTCTAGCCCACCTGAAATTCTGAGCTGTGGAAAGAATTGGGATAAAGACAAATAATCCAAGTTATGGATTTGACACAGTTCAAAGAAGAAAAGCAAAAAGAGCTTGAAAAATGGATTTTGGGCTCCGCCACTTTTCAGGATTATCTCTACTTATGGACCCTTGGAACTTGTTCGCTTGTTTTCCCTGAAGAAACAAGATACATATTTAGAAAATGAATATCCTAAATGTAATGAATGTGTTTGCTGAAAGGACTAGAAAAAACTGAAAAATCTTTATTTCAATACCTCCATTGCATCCTTGAGAGGTCCCCAACATTCCATTCTGTTGTAATTTTGTGAGCTAGAATGAAAATATACTCTAACTATAGAATCCAGCAATTCGGGGTGCTCACGAAAGAGTGCAGAATCTCCAAAATGAATTGCTTTCAGAACCTGCCATACTCAAGTCATTTTTCAGCATAGGCATGGTTATAAGTTTTTTTAGAATATGATCTTCAGGAAACAGAAACCTCCTCAATATTCAATTGAAGGAACGAGTTCAGCATATAGCAGACAGAACACAAGTTGCACAAACATGCAGGATTAAAGTGGAAGTTTAGAAGGATTTCAGATTTTTATGTTTTGATGTGATCTATAAGTTAAATGCAAACTTACCAGAGGCATTTCCTTGGAGAATATGTGATATCTAAATTCCGCAGCCAGGTCCGAGAAGGAATTGGGACCACTGACAAAGCAATGAACATGTAGGCACATTTCATTTTGCACTTTCTTCCATTCAGCTACAACATCATCCTTCTCGTACCACCCTCTCAACTGTTCGGCACATGAAATACCTATTAACTAAGAGAACTAATGTTCTTGTTCAAAACCTGTTCTAGGTTTCCAAGCCGAGCATGAAATAATGAGAATAGGAACCAACCTGTTCTAGGTGGATCACATTGGATACTGCTAATGTCAGATTAGCTGTAAAATCGCAGTGGGAAAGAATGTAGGTTCTGGGAAGAATACTTGCATATTTGCTTGTCTGATCTTCCAATAGAACAACCTTCAGTTTGGAAGCTTCAAATTTTGCTGTTGGAACCAAGAGCCTAACAGCCTAATAATAATATAAAATCCCTCTTATACAACTTACAAGGAATATCAATGAAGCTTATAACAAATCAAATAGTAATCTTAGGTATAGCTATATGAAAAGTTGTAAGCTTAAACTGAGTTCAACAAAGAGAAGGAAGCTATTTGGTGGTGTTTTCATTTCGGATTATAATCATTGACTATTGCGAGAAATCAATTGGATGGATCTCAAATTGCGAATAATTGTCTCATGGAGCATATTGGTTTTGTGCATGAATCTAAATAGATTGAAGTTGTTTATCCACAATTCACTGATGACTGTAACACAGCCCCTAGTCACAGAATGCAATAGCAACTGGCCAATATAAGTCAAAATCATTGACAGCTACAATCTTAATATTTCAACAGATCAGGTAGTGAAATACAGGAAGCACAATTCCTTCTATACATTTCACATGAGTAATGATAAATTCACCCCTTTTATCATACATAATGAAATAGCAGATAGACAAGACGCTAAGCAAGCAAATTGATAACCTTAATGGCCTACAAAACTAGCGACATTAAAAATACAGTTTATACATATAACAAAAGAACAAAAATTTCCCTAATGTTAGACATTAAATTCAAAATGCAGGCAGATAACAGCGAATGCAAGACGGTGGCAGGACTGATCAAAGTAAAAAAAGAAAGACGGGGACCTCAGAAACAAGGGTATTGTAGGATGGTGTGGCGTTGGTGATGGACAAGAGGAAGGGTCTGCATCTTGTGGATAATGGTTTATACATGGCATGGTTGGTGCTGAAGAACTCTCTCGTTTGTGAAAATAAAAAGGCATTGTAAGCACATTGACATGCCATTGAAGATGCATAACACAAAGCTGCTCTTCATGTTTCAGAGGCTACCATTTCTTCTTCTCAAGACCGAAAGAAAAAACAGCGATGGAGAAAGAAAGAGAGTAAAGTGATGTGAGAAAATTGGTGTTCGTGGTTTGGTTCGTCATGTGGACTGTGATTCAGACCCCACACTCGAAAATCTCCATCACTCTATTCCTTCCACAAGATTTTTTTTTTTGTTTTAGTAAATCATTAGAAAATAGAAATTATATATATCATAAACACAGTGCATGATTTGAGAATGGAATGGTACGTTGTGCTGTGCCACGTCCTGAAAGAGCTCAAATTTTCGATAACATGTTGTGGATAATGTAGTGACGTGGCATTACGTGAGTCAACAGTTCGGTGTGAAGCGAATTGAGATCTGCTTGGGCTTCAACAGTTGCTTCCTGCACCTACACATTTCTTCATCCACCCTATCAAAGTATCTACCGGAAATTGTTTTGCATAACAATAATGGGTGATTGCTGTCCGGAAAAAAAAAAAATTTTATATTCCAAAAAATAAATTCTGGAAGTATTAGAGTATAGGAAGAAAAAATGATGAGGTGGAGAAAGTAACTTCCGTTCCCCCTTATTTTACTACTAGGCCAGAGGTCTCCAAGAGTTCAATAATATAAATGATAAAATAAAAATCCTAATATTCTAAAAGCATTGGTTAAAGAAAATTATTATATTTTAAATTTTAAAAAAATCATAGTTAATTATAATATCAAATTAATTATAATCTAATTATCATAAATGTAATTTTATTTCATTTAATATATGAATAAAAATGTCTATAAATAATATATAACTCTAATTAATAATTTATTTACTGCATACATATAAAAATTTATAAAATAATAAAATAATAAAATCATTATATTTTAATATTATTAAAAATTAAAATATAATTAAATTTAAAAGAAATAATTTGAAAAAATAACAAAAGGAAGAAAACAGTTTAAATGGATTAGTACTTAACACGAGTTTATAATAAAAGATGGTCGTTGAATAATTATTTTTTACATATTCTTTTCGTACACAGATATTATAAGAAGATGTTTGATTAACGGTCAACTTTAATAATTCAAAGTTATTACTCATAATTACAAATAAAAAATTATAATTGATCGTTAAATTGATCATTAGAAATTAATTTTACAAAAATTTTAATAATTAGTGATTAGTAACCAATTTTTTTTAAAAACTAAAATCTTGATAATTAAATTGTAAAAATCAATTTAAAGATTAATTATAATTTTTTATTTATAATGATGATTATTTTAGTATAATGATTGATAACTTTTGATTACTAAAAAATTGATTTTTTTAATGTGACATTTTATTGTAGTGAAAGAATATAAGTCATAATTTTATTAAATAACATTTTTATATTAGGAAAAAATTAGAGAAATAACAAATAAACTTAAGCTAGTTACACAAATAATCATGTATTTCATACACACATTTCATGTAAACGAAAATAAATATAATGATAATGAATAAATCAACGATAACTATCAAATAGATAACTATCAAATAAAACCTATAACTTTAAACTTTCTCTTTATCCATAACTAGAGATGTCAACAGGACGGTTATGGTATGGATAGTAGCTCTCCTGTATCCTATTTATTGGATATATATTTGCCTCATACTCGTACTTTTATCTGTGCAGGTATCCGTTATTATCCGTATATTTTTTTAATATTTACGGTACCTGCGAGTATTTACATAAGAAAAATTAATATTTAACAAAATATTTTAACCATAAATTAAAATAAAAATACAAGTGTATAACATTCATAAATTTCAAACAAAGTGTGCAAATAACCTATTTAAATAGTGTTGAATATTAGTTTATAATGAAATGGCAATTTTTTAAAACCAATTAATAAAAAATAACCTATTCAAAATCAATGTTTAATGTTTTAATAAGGTTTTTCTAATTTTTTTAAATTAAAATTAAAATATAACGAGTACGAATATGCATAAGTACGAATACTATAATACTCATATCCACCCATTAACTTACGTGTATAAAAAAAAAAACATATATCCATTACCCGCAAATATTATTTTTTATCCCTTATAGATTTTATTAACAAATATCTACATGTACAGTCCAATACAGAATCACACAACCATTTTTAATACTCTTCTACTACCACTACAAACATAAAAAGTTTAAACATTCTTTTTCATTAAAGTTCGTTTTCTTTCCAAATTAAACAATATGAGAAGAAAAGAGAGACAAGATTATAAGTGTTTTGAATTTATATTACCGATTTTTTAAAAGGGTTTTATAGTATATAAAAAGAGCTTAAAACAATGAATATAATTCCTTTATATTCATTTAAATTTCATTTCATTGTATCAAAGTAAAAAAAAAAAAAAAAACTGTTACCGTGTAGGTGTAAACTTTTAATAAGCCTAGATATATGAGGAGAAAATTTTAAAGAGTATTTTATTTGAAAAAATTATTTAAAAACTTATAAAAAAGCGATTCAATATTTTGGGGATAAGATTGAATATTTACTAAACTTGCATTTAAGTTAAAGAAAAAGTTACGAAGCCCACCGCAGTTCTTCCTAACTTTTTTTAGCATACTTTATAATTTGATTTGATGTTTAATTCTTGTCTAATGGAACGTTAAAGACTAGAACTACGTTTGATATCGGTAAATATGTTAAGGAAAATATAGTTTGAGAAACTTTTTGCAAATTTGATAATTTTTTTATAAATAGAACTAAATAGATATTTTTTTTAATTTTTTAATCAAAATAAAGTAATAAAATAACACAATCAATTTTATAAATATAGTTTGTCAAAGTTTATTAAGAAAAAAGAGAAATAAAAGAAGAAACAAAATCAATTGTTCCGAGAAAAAATATAATGAAATAATATATATATATATATATATATATATATATATATATATATATATATATATAACCGATCTTGACATATTATTGAAGGAAATAATACATCCAAAATTTATATATTTAATTATTATTATTAATATAATAAAAAAATAAATATATAATGTACGATAACTAAAAAAGGAATCATATACACTTTTATTGTATTGTTCTAATTTATAATGTTATTAATGCGCATAGATTGATTGAACCCGTTTTCACAAACTTTTATTATATTGTTATGCGATTAGCAAGAAATATCTCCAATGTGATTGAGAAATGCACATTTTTTTCCTACATTAACCTTTTTTCATGATCTAAAATCTTGTTTAATAAACACATTTGACCTAGGACGACCATTAGGCTTTGAACTAAATAGATAACATGTCAAACCATAAGCTTCATCATCAGTCGGGAATACTTTAGTCAAAAAGGAAAAATTAGATTCAAATATCTTTGGATGTTTTTTCCATAAAAAAATGATAGTTTTCAAGTTGCATTTGATATGAATTTCATTCTAAATATGCTCTTTTAATTTAATCTCTTTGGCTAATTGGATATTTCCATTAAAGACGTTTTCGCAAATCATCTTCCAAACAATTAGCATGAAACTCCTCACCTATAATTCTAAGCTAATTAGATCAAAATTTCCTTAGTTGTTTTTTCATAAGAAAATGATAGTATTCAAGTTGTATGTGATATGAACTCCATTTTAAATAAGATATTCTAATTTCATCTATTTGGCTCATTGAATATTCTCTTTAAAGACATTTTTGTAATTCACGTTCCAAACAATTAATATGAAACTTCTCACCTATAATTTTTTAAATCTTAAAAAGGACAATTCTTTGAACAATTGGATCATCAATATAATGCTTCAGAATATATGAAGAGGTTGAATGATTGAATTTGTTTAATTTTCATCTTAATGAGATAGTTTCCAAATGAATTTATTCTTTTATTCTTTATTAATATACTATTTAAAAAAAATAAAAAATAATTTATCATAATCTAATAAAGATTTGAGAGATATTTGTCAGAAATTTTTTTTAGATTAAAAAAGAACTTACGAAATAAATAAATTATCTATCGATCGTCAAAACACTTGGATTAACGAAAAGTTTCTAACTTAGTTTATAAAAAATACCTATAGTGCGCATATAATAAAAAGAAACTATTCCAAACTTGGTATGAATTTATTATGGAGTTATATTATTAAAATACCTTAAATAAGACCCTTAACATTATAACTAACAATTCGGTAGATACTAATATCAGGGATTCAGGGGTATAATACTACATGATAATAGAATGAACTGCATGATAGATCATCATATTATTACCATACAAAGAAACTCATACCTATTTCAGGAATATAACTGTCTATCCCAAATAATAGTTTTCTGCTTTGTTTTAAATTAAATAAGTGAAGAAAGCATCTCGATCTTCTTTCCGCATAAAATGATAGAAAATTTCATTAGCATTCATTCATTTTAATTCATAAAAAAGTTTTTAATATCCTACACATTAAGATTGATCTCATGCATTTTCTTTATTTATTAAAATTTAGGTTTAATTACTCGTATAGTACCCTGTTTGGGACTAGTGTGTCAAATAGGTACCCGGTTTTAAAAAAAGTGTCTATTGCATCTCAACTTTTAAAAATTGCTTCAATTAGGTCCCTTTCAAACAGAGTTGACTAACGTCGTTAGTCAACGTGCCATGTGTCAATCTGTGATTTTTTTGATTTTTAATTTTTTTTTAAATTTTTAAATTTTTTTATTTTTTTTGAAAAAAATAAAAAAAATGCCACGTGTGAAGTCCATGTGTGTGCCACGTGGCATTGTCAATGCCACGTGACACTGCAATGCCACGTGTCAGTATCATTATCAGATGTCATTGTGTTGATTTCGATTTAGTCCCCATTTATGTTTTTTCGTTTCAATTTAGTACTTACTTATATGTATTTGATTCAATTTTGACCTAATATTTTTAATAATTAAAATATGTTTTTATAAAATTAAAAGTAATTAAGTATAAAAGTTTTACAAAAATTAAGTATTTGATATTTATATTAAAATTTAGTGGTAAAAGTCATTTTATTAAGTCATTTTTAATAAAAGAAAATAGTATAACATTCATACCAATAGAAATTTTGATTTAAAATTAGTAAGACACAATATTGTTCTATTTTGAAAAAAAAAAATTAACAAAACATGAGTACTTAATAAAAAAGTAATTAATAAAGTAATATGTTAAAAAGTCATTTTTAATAAAAAATATCAGTATAACAT
>Ga0214543_1005144_pt1 | contig 24320 bp, 13 predicted proteins | sample CNSS2metaG_FD_160094 | JGI IMG/M metagenome (GOLD analysis project Ga0214543, IMG submission 160094) | Root nodule microbial communities from cowpea collected in UCLA plant growth center, Los Angeles, California, USA - CNSS2 | ecosystem: Host-associated > Plants > Roots > Nodule | place: USA... | reverse complement strand
CAATTTTTACGCCACTTTTACCAAACTTACTCAATAAATCCAATAATCACAAATCCTAATTAAATCAATCTTTAAGCACAGAAAAGTCAATTAAATCCCCAAATTTAAATATTAAATGAGGGCAAAAGCACCTAAAACATTTATGCAACTAAAATATCCAACGAACATTTATGCAACTAAAAAGCTATTTTTAACATGTTTTTGTATCTCAAGCTCAATAAACCCAATTATAGGAAATCTCAATTAAATCAATCTTTAAGCACACAAATTCAATTAAATACCTATAATTAAACATTAAATGAGGGCAAAAATACGCCAACAAGGTCTACCTCCACCCACCTGCCTCTATGCACGAACTCAAATTGCGTGTAGCCGACTATGTCCGCGTGGAGGAGATGCAAATCCTCCATACCAAATTCTGCAATGACTATGCGGCCACCACCGCCAACCCTACCCCGCAACCTCCCTACCCTGATGCCCGCCCATGCGAGCCCCGCCAACCTCGCTTCACAAGATATGCCCCCCTTACCGTAGCTCGCTCTCGCATCCTCGATGAGGCCCTACAAGCATACCTAATCCCTCCTAACGCTGACATGACCAAATATTGCCGCTACCACCGCAACCATGGCTACACTACAGAAGAATGCAAAGCACTCCAGGATAAAATAGAAGAACTGGTCTGTGCTGGCCACTTTCGCCGTTTCATCCGTAGAGATGACCATTCCTCTTCCTCCCGATCCCGCCACCCCTTCGATCCGACCAGAGACGCCCTCCACATGACTCCCGTCACGATAGACGCCCCGCCCAACCCACCAACCAAGAACCCAAACCGGTCCGCACCGACATCACCCCTGCCGACCCCCCTATGCAGCACCATCAACACCATCTCTGGCAGCTTCGTTGGTGGAGGATCCACTTCTTCTACCAGAAAGAGACACCTCCGTCATATTCAATCCATTAACCATATCACCCATTCCTACCACAGACGCCACATGCCTCCTATCATCTTCACAGATGACGACTTTCATGGCCTCGATCATCAACAAGATGACCTCATGGTTATCACTATGGAAATCCAAAACTACGCTGTTAAGAAAGTCCTTCTTGATCAGGGCAGCTCCGTTGACATCCTCTACTGGGCTACCTACCAAAAACTTCAATTTCCGGACACTGCCATGGTCCCGTATGACGAGCCAATATATGGCTTCTCTGGTGAACAAGTATCCACTCGTGGCTACATCGACCTCCACACCGTCTTTCGTGAGGGGACGCGCCAACATCCTACAATATCCTCCTGGGTCGTCCTTCCCTCAACACCCTTGGCGCCGTCGTCTCCACCCCTCACTTGGCCATGAAGTTCCCTTCCCCTTCCGGCGACATCCTCACCATCCGCTGCGACCAACGCCTGGCACGCGAATGCTACATGGCCAGCCTACGACCACAACTCCCAATTCATCAAACCAACCACATTGAACGACCCCCCGGCTCCAGCATCGCCCTGTCCGGCGAAGATCTGGACCCCAGAGTAGGTCGGGATGTTCGTCTTGAACCAGTTGAGGAGACCTCCCCTCTAGAGCTTCCCAACGACCACTCTATCAACCTAGGCACCGGTTTAAACTCTGACGAGCGTGCCATCATCACACTCATCCTCATATACAACACAGACCTTTTTGCCTGGTCAGCCGCTGACCTCCCTGGGGTGGACCCTCTAGTGGCATCCCACAAACTATCCATCTACAAAGAAGCTCGCTACGTATCCCAGAAAAAATGCAAACTTGGCGAAGAACGTCGGCTAGCAGCTAAGGTCGAAGCCGACAAGTTACTTAACGCAGGATTCATAGAAGAAGCTCAGTACACCACTTGGCTTTCTAATGTAGTCTTAGTGAAGAAAGCCAATGGCTAATGGCGGATGTGTGTAGACTACACGGATCTAAACAAGGCTTGCCCTCGCGATGCCTACCCCTTACACAACATCGATCGACTCGTTGACGGCGCGGCAGGAAACAAGGTGCTTAGTGTTTTGGATGCATATTCCGGATACAACCAAATTCCCTTGGCCGCATCTGACATGCATAAAACCGCCTTCATCACGGACGATGCCAACTACTTCTATAGGGTAATGCCTTTTGGTCTCAAAAACGCTAGAGCAACCTACCAACGGCTGATGGACAAGGTTTTTAGCCATCTAATGGGACAATGTGTCGAAGTATATGTTGACGACATGGTTGTCAAGTCTCCAAGTCACCGCCAACATGGTTGTCAAGTCTCCAAGTCACCGCCAACATGCCAAGGACCTATCAGCAGTCTTCTCTGCACTACGCCAATACAACCTTCGCCTCAACCAAGACAAATGTGTATTCGGCGTCGACCGGGGTAAATTCATTGGTTTCATGTTAACCCAGTGCAGCATAGAAGCCAATCCCGAAAAATGTAAGGCCATCATCGAGATGCGCAACCCCACTACCATCAAGGAAGTCCAACGTCTCATAGGCCGCCTCACAGCCATTTCCCACTTCCTACCCAAGCTAGCCGAACAAACCTAACCCATAGTCCAACTCTTAAAGAAATCCACCCGGTTCACGTGGACTGATGATTGTGAACAAATCTTTCAAAAACTGAAAACCACCGTCACCTCACCACCTATCCTCCACAAGCCAGACACCCACCAACCCCTACTCGTATACATCACAGCCACCGACTACACCGTCAGCGTCGCGCTTGTCCAAGAAATGGAAGGCACGCAGCATCCTGTCTACTTCGTTAGCAGGACGCTGCAGGATCCCGAAACCAGATATCAAATGATGGAGAAATTGGCCTTATCTTTAGTCAATGCAGCTCGTCGCTTACACCCATACTCCCAAAACCACAGCATCACCGTCAAAACCGACTACCCCATCCAAAAAATTTTGCAAAAACCAGACCTAGCCAGACGGATGCCATCTTGGGCCGTCGAGCTGTCGGAATTCAACATTCGCTACGAGCCCCATGGCCCCATCAAAGCTCAATGTCTCTTAGATTTTGTCAACGACCTCCAACACACACCCACAGAGGACCAGTGGACGCTTCACGTAGATGGTTCCTCAAACCCAAAAGGTGTCGATGCTGGCATTGTGTTGGAAGGACCCAACGACATCCTCATCGAAAAATCCCTTCACTTTGCGTTCAAAACGTCAAACAATCAGACTAAATACGAAGCTATCCTCGCCGGCCTTTCCCTTGCCCGCGAAGTAGGCGTCAAGACGCTATCATGCAAAACCGATTCCAAACTCACTGTAGGGCACCTAAATGATGAATTCCAGATTAAAGACCCCATCCTTCTACAATATTACCATTTGGTCCGAACAATCATTCAATCCGCTTTTCAGTGAGTTCGCATCGAACACATCCCAAGAACCGACAACATCAGAGCCGACATCCTCTCTAAATTGGCCAACACCAAATCAAAAAGCCGCCACTGATCCCTGTTGCAGCAAACCCTATCTACACCCTCCATAACACATACTTGTCAAAACCTAACCCACCCCCCAACGGACAACACCGCTCCTCCTCAAAACCATAACTGGACCACCCCCTATATCCAATACCTAAAAGCCGGCAACCCCCCACAGGATGCGGACAAAACTTGGTTGGCTAAGGCTGCCAGGTATACCATGATAGGCGATGACCTTTACAAGCGTAGATACGGCCAACCTCTCCTCAAATGTGTCACAGCAGAGCAAGCACAATATATTATAAAAGAGCTACACGAAGGCATTTGTGGCTACCATTCCGGCGCACGTACCATGGCCACTAGAGTCCTTAGAGCCGGGTACTTCTGGCCGACTATAGAAGTAGACTGCCAGGACTATGTCAGAAAGTGCAAACCATGCCAAAAACATGGCAACCTCATCCACCAGAAGCAAGAACAACTCCATTATATACTATCCCATGGCCCTTTGCTAAATGGGGAATGGACATTCTTGGCCCCTTTCTCACCCGGCAAGGGACAAGTGAAGTTCCTAATTGTAACCGTCGACTACTTCACCAAATGGATACAAGCCAAGCCCCTAACCACCATCACGGCCCAACAAGTTCAACAGTTTGTTTGGAAATATCTTATATGCAGATATGGTGTTCCACATACCATCATCACAGATAATGGCCGACAATTTATAGATAAGGAGCTAGCCAAGTTCTACACTGGCCTGGGCATCAAACACATCACAAGTTCTATAGAACACCCACAAACTAATGGACAAGCAGAGGCGGCCAACAAGGTTATCCTAGTGGAACTGCGCAAGAGATTAGACAGCACCAAAGGCCGATGGCCCGAAGAGTTAGTAGAAGTGCTATGGGCTTACAGGTGCACCCCTCAATAATCAACAAATGAATCTCCTTTCAGCCTAGTTTACGGCGCAGACGACATGATACCAGTTGAAATTGGTGAACCCACCCTGCGTTGAGAACTATACGACCCAACCCACAACCACCAAAACATGGCCACTCATCTCGACCTCTTACCCGAACTCAGAGAAAAAGCCCAGATACGCAATTTAGCTGCCAAACGAAGAGCTGCCAGAAAGTATAACGCAAACCTATGTCCACGATCATTCGCAATCGGGGACTTAGTATGGAGAATGGCCAGCAGTGCAAGAAAGAATGATGACAAATTCTCCGCCAACTGGGACGGCCCATACCGCATACGTGAAGACGCAGGAGGAGGAGCTTATCGCCTTGAACACTTATCTGGGGAAGAAATACCCAACACTTGGAATGTGTCCCACCTCAAATTCTATTTCAGTTAAATGTATACTACACTGAGCCGAATACTTGTAACCCTGGGTGTACTCTTTTTCCTCACCTGGTCTTTTTTCCCTAAGGAGGGTTTTGGCCAGGGAGGTTTTAACGAGGCACCCCATATTCAATAAATAAAACGAAGGGTTCTCAACTATACAACTCTCCTACATTTTTACTCTCATATTCGTTTAAGTTCCCCACCCTTACCACAAGTAAGCGGCCTAGGTCGAACACCCTTAACTTGTGCTTAATTCCTTTAAATTCCCCACCCTTACCACAAGTAAGCGGCCTGGGTCGAACACCCTTAACTTGTGCTTAATTCGTTTAAATTCCCCACCCTTACCACAAGTAAGCGGCCTGGGTCGAACATCCTTAACTTGTGCTTAATTCGTTTAAGTTCCCAACCCTTACCACAAGTAAGCGGTCTGGGTCGAACACCCTTAACTTGTGACTTAATTCGTTTAAATTCCCCACCCTTACCACAAGTAAGCGACCTGGGTCGAACACCCTTAACTTGTGCTTAATTCGTTTAAGTTCCCCACCCTTACCACAAGTAAGCGACCTGGGTCGAACACCCTTAACTTGTGCTTAATTCGTTTAAATTCTCCACCCTTACCACAAGTAAGCGGCCTGGGTCGAACACCCTTAACTTGTGCTTAATTCATTTAAGTTCCCCACCCTTACCACAAGTAAGCGGCCTGGGTCGAACACCCTTAACTTGTGCTTAATTCCTTTAAGTTCCCCTTACCACAAGTAAGCGGCCCAGGTCGAACACCCATAACATACAATCGATGATATCACACATACACCACATATCATCAAAACACGACATACACAGTAACATACATAACATTAATCGCATTTAAACACAAGTGCAAGAATGTATCAATGTAGCATAATGTACCAAATATTACAGACATAGGCTCAAATAATATTCTCGAATCATTTAAAACTAGAATCCTATTCTGCTGCGACAGGTGCCACCTCCTCGGCATCGCCCGCTTTTTTCTCCTCCTCTACCGTCTCCTCATTCGCACTGCCCTTGTCCTCCTGGACCAGCTTTCCGTCAACAACGTCCTTATTCACATCGAACTTTGAATCCGTTATGTCCACATCCTGATGGAAAAAAGCCGCTTGACGCAGTCCCTTCTTAAAGTCGTTCATATGCTTTTGTATAATACTATTCTTCAAGTCATCAAACTCCCCCACGGAACTGTCATACTTCTCTTTCAATTATTCATAATCTTCCTCCCACTCCCCTATTTTCTTGTTCAATCTTTCCTCTGAATCCAAACAGCGAACCCTCCACGTCATCAACCTTTTTCTCTCTACCTCCCAACTCTCCTTCGCCTTCTCCAACGCAGCCTTCTCTTCCTCAAGCTTGTCAACTATTCCCTACAACTCCTCCACCTTTTCCCAACCCCCCTCCTTCACCTCCCTCCGGTATAAAGACCTCACACGACGGCTAAATATCAAGGCTTTGCTTCCAAACTCCACCATCGTCCTCACAATATGGTCTGCATCCATGCTATCAATGGAATTTACAATGGTATCTGAGAGGTTGATCGTGATATCCTTCCTCACAGATATTTCCGACAATTCGATTAAACCAGATTCCGGTCCTTTCTCCCCACTAGCCAACTCTACTCCGCTGGTCGACCCCGTCCCGAGCAAGGCTGCTCTCACTCTCTTCACGTCTTTCCCCTTGTTGTGTCGAGGCAGCAACTCAGCCTTCCTCTTCGTCCCACCGTGTATATGTACTTCCAGCACGGACTCCTGCAGGTTGGGAACATCAGTCTTCCCAGCTGCCTTGGCCTTAGCGGCCATCTCCTTCCTCAGCGATTGGAAAAGAGCCAAGTTCTTCTTCCCTGACTGTGCCATGTGTCCTACAATAATATATTACAACTCAGATTAAAACAACTTAGAATCATTAACATAGTTTAAGTAACAAACAGATACCTTCAATATCTATAATCGGATGCACTGAATTCTAAACTCTAACTAAGCCCTTAGTGGGCAACTTATCGATAAACATTATTAAGATCTCCACCACCTCCTTATCCCCCGTCGATAACTCATCCATCCCCATATCCTTATACCGAGAAGGGCTACCCGTCTAACTAAACGCAAAATTTTGTACTCCCATCTGCGTTCAAAAAATGAGCTTCGCCTTTTTCCTTCACAATAACCTTGAAGTGCTTGAAAGACTGGGAAAATGCGTCCAGTCTGCTGATACTAGGACGACTTATCAAAGACAGCCAAGTAGTCGGCTGGTGGGGTCTGGTGTCGTAGAAGTACAAGAAAGCGTAAGGAGAAGGCTCTAGGTACAGCGATTGACACAAGACGCGGAAAGCTTGCAAGTAAGCCCAACTATTCGGGTGCAACTGTGTAGGTGCCACGTTCAATGCACACAACACACCCATAGTAAAACCATCAAACGGTAGTCGTACATGTAGCTATGAAAAGTGACACATGTACATATAGAAGAACTTCTCCGCGGCCCCCTCCTGCCCGTGACACACACAGTCAACAGCGCTAACCCTCTCCAGGGAAACGATATCACCACTTACCCCCTTCGAGATGACGGGCGTACAGTTCAACCAGGAGTTCAATAAACGAGACCACCGGAACAAAGACGATTGATTACGGACATCGGTAGCCGCCCAACCGTAACCGCCTTTGGCCGGCCAATCACTCTCGGTCAACTCTTCAGGGGGATCTTCTCGAACCTCCCTCACCGTCTCCATGGGAATGCCACTCGTCATACCTCCGGAACTAGTAACCTCTTCATCTACTCGCCTATCTCTACTCCTCTCCGACCCCATACTCTCACTACTAGATGTGGACAACGATATACTATCGCTACTGGACATACCTTTTTCGTGTTTATGGAAAGATGTCGGCTGAAATTGGGAACTAGTTGGACAATAAAATGCACACAAGATCTCTGAATACGAAATTCTCGTAAATGAACCAAGTAACCCCTCACTCGTTTTGAAATCTGTATTTATAGGCCAGGATCCCAAACGACGAAAACCCCTTCCCGCCAAAAATAGCAACTCATATCAATAGATACCATCATTACATAATACATGATTCTTGAAAACGACGGTGCCAAAACTTCCTGATTTGACCCCTGACACCCCTTCACCTACCTTCAAACGGTTACCACTTTTCAGCCTTAACAATGTTCATCACACTTAAAGGCTGGGGGACTGGTGTACCACACCTAGCCGGCCTCGCTAGCATACTAACACATATCACCCTTGACCGACAACTCATATCGGTCAAGGCTGGGGGATTGGTGTACCACACCTAGCCAAACTCAACCAAATAAGTAAACGATACATACATACCAAAACAGTCAAGTATTCAGCCTAGGTCGAGTTAGCCTAAGTCTTATCAGATCTAACCTAAACATCTACAGGAATAACCTGCACAAGATAGCATATAACCAACCTAAGCCGTCAAGGAAAGTAGCCGGCCTAGGCCGACTACTCTAATAGACTCAGTAAGATTAAAGCCCCCCAGCGTTCAATAGGTCCTAAGGGCTTGGGCTAGGGTGCAACGTTGTCAGGAGGCGGACACAGTGACGAAGACGTTCTATGGTGGTGGGTCACGGGACAGAAAAGGAGAAGAAGAACTGCAGAATTTGCGCTGAGAAGACAAAATTGTTTTTGATTTTGGGGTTTTCTAACTTAATATTATACCTCTGTTCAACTGAAGATCGAGGCATAAAACTCTTTTCTTCCTTGGTTTCAGGACAACCGAGTCATAACAGCCTATTTTGCCTCAGTTCCGATTATGCAAATTTATTTTTCTGACTATGCAAATTTATTTGCCTCGGGTTCACAAAAAGCCGAAATAGATAACCAATTTATGCCTTGAGTCCTCCGCAACTACGACATAAACTCTTTTTGTTCAAATTTAAAAATTCAAAATAGCGGGAATGGTGAAAATTCTAAGAGGCATCAGACCTCGGGTGTGTGGGAACTAAGGCATAAGGGTTGTTTTTGCCTCAGATGTAAGGGTAACTAAGGCATAAAAGGTTGCAAAAATTTCAAAATTATCACCGCGTGTTTATGTGCCTCGTTTCCACTATGACCGAGGCATAAAGCCTAAATTAGAAAGCCAAATAAGCTCTAGTGGCATATGCAGGCCCAAATTTTTTTGTGGTTAGCGCATGTGTTCAACAAGTATTTTGCTCACTTTCATAAAGCTTGGGCCTGCCAACGTGCAACCCATTTCACTCCAAGATCTCCTTTGGGCCTAACGTTTCCAACAACCCAAGCATCCAAATTTGGTATGGAGCAGACATACAATGGATTCATTTTGGATCAACCCACACGACTATGAGGAGGAGCACGAATCAAAAGATAGGGTTCTTTTCATTGCTTTAGACACGCACCATGTTCCCTTCTTTGACCCTTAGGTGTTCAACTATAGCTAGCTAACTAGGGTTTCCATTTATTACACGAGGATTCACCCTTGTTAGGTTTAGTTCACGTTTTTCCTTTCTCTTGTACAAGGTTGCCTTGTCATTAAGGTTTAGTTTCCAATTTCTGTTAGAGCTTGATCTTTTCTCCTTTCACACGATTGCCTTCTTCTTCCTATGAAAGGCAGGTCATCGACTATAATAGTTAGCTTTGATGAATGAAGTGAGGTTTATCTCTTTTCTCAAAGCTCACGTTAACCGGATAGTTGAGGTTTTTGCCTCCTAGGGTTTATGAAACTGTGAGTGATCCAATTACTGGAACGCGAATCATTTTCTATTGCGAGGTTCACATTTTCCATTGCGTTCTTCAATCTTTTCCGATGGATCGAAGGTTTGGAGGCTTCATCGTGGATTTAGTCAAGTTTCCACTGATTAGATCGAGCATCAAGGGTTCACCGTGAAGCTTCGTCAACCATTAAACTATTAAATTTTTTCTTTTATTTATTATGTCAATCAAATTATTCACAAACTCTCATAAACTTTATCCTAAAATCCACTCATTTTCATCTTTAAATCCCTTCACATAAACACAAAAAATCATCCACTCATATTCATCCAAATTCATCTTCACACTCTCCTCCAAATCCATCTCTTCAAAGGAACACACCCTTAAAGATCAAGACTTGACACTAAATTCTTAGAACCGAAAATTAAAATAAAAGTGGTTATAAATTATGATTTGAAAACTTTTTCATATGATGCCTATTTGGAAGCAAATCTACCACTAACTTAAAAAACGAATAGTTAAAAAAATCTATGTTTACTTAAAGATATGTATTATTTCAATTTTGTTTTAAAATATTATTTTCAAGAATTTTCTTAAAATATAAAAAATAAAATAAAATAAGAGTAATATATATATATATATATATATATATATATATATATATATATATATATATATATATATATATATGAAACAAACATACTAGTCGGAAAGGACGGGAATAATAGTGTGGGTTGACTTATTTCATTTTGTTTGTCATACATTTAGTTCGTATAAAGTAAATTGAGGTTGTCCATTCCATATAAAAATTGCGAGCTAATTTTTTTGTCAATCTAACATAATGATTGACCTAGAGGCGTGTAGACCACATGTATAAACAAAATTAATTTAAAAAAAAAATTAATACAAATGTTATAATAGTAATAATAATCTTATTTTAATATTTTACATTTTTGTTGCATTTCATTCCATGAGTCTATCATTAACAATAAAATTAAAATAAATTAAGAATACATAATATTAATATTCACATCAAATAAATATGATAAAGTTTTAACATTTCATGAACATATAAATATAAAAGTAAATTATTGTCCAAGCTAAAAAAAATCTATAAAATTCATAAATATCAAATACATACAAGAAAATCTGCTAATAAATTTAAATATGGAGTGAAGAAATAACAAAATAAAAAATAAAATAAAAAATTATGTCTGACTTAAATATTAAAATATGATAATTTTTCTTTTTGCAGATTATATCGCTTAGTCCGTCCCATCTTATCACTGATCCGCGTGAGTTACAAATTATACACGACAAACCTAAACTGTTGGTAATAAAATACGAAGTCGTCCACCCTACATTCTTTCTTATCCTACATTATACATTGTCATCCTTAATACAAGTTAAGTTTGTCTTGTTATTTATTTGTTACTTATCGAGTTAACAGTTTTTCTAATTATACAAGTATATTTATTTATAGACATATTGTATTATTGATTATTTGTCATGAATTTATTAGAATAGCTTATTTTTCTATTTTTTTTTTCATGTGGTACTTGACCACCTCGTCAATTGGCATGAAGATTCTTAACTTCAAGAACAAACTCTCGTAGAACCCTTTGGAGTTTTAAGGATGGCATTGGGAACTCACTTTGTAAGGCCCACTCTCACTTCTGTCATTCTCGCAAAAGCAGTACTCTCACACTCTCCTTTTCTCTACAGAGGCTCTGCTAGGGTTTAGCCCCAATCTTGGTCAAGTAGCTCAACCTCATTTCCTTGCTCCACATAAGTTATTCTCCAGCTCATACTTCTCCTCTCTAGGTATATTTTCGTATTTCCAGTTAGGGTTTCGTAGTAAGTTCATTTTAAAATCTATTTCGCTATCTTGTCCAGTTCATAAATTTGTTCCTTGAGCTGTCGTTCTCGGCTGTCGGGTGTCGAAGTCTTTGCTAGCTTTTTTCCAGGTAAGGGAAGCTAGGGTTCCGCATTTAAATGTACTTAAGCTTGCGTTTTGGTTCTGTTTTGTGCTCTTGGGTGATTTTATGGCTTTTAAGTTAACATGAACATGTATTGTGCCTTGCTCTGGATAACTTTTGTGCTGGCTTGCGTGAACAATGGCAGAGATCTAATAATCTTGCCCAAGCGAGTGGATCTCACCTAAGCGAGAGTATTAGAAAACCCACCCAGGTGTTGCGTGAGCTGTCACTCAGGCGACGAGCTCTTGTTTTGAGCGAGAGCCCATCTCACTTAGGCGAGGAGGTCTCGCCTAAGTGAGAGAGTGCGACAACACCACTGTTCCCCTCTTCAAGCCCTCGCTTAGGCGAAAGGAGCTCGCCTGAGCGAGAGAACCCTCTCGCCTGAGCGAGACCTTTCTGCTTGAGCGAGAAGTTGGGCGAGAATGTGTTGTACTCTATTATTTCCCTATATTCTTGGGTGAATGACATGTGCTTGGTTGTATTACTATATCAAAGCATGATTTGAGTGATGTTGCTTGTATAGAATGGTTCATGAGCGGAATATGATGAGTTTGATATGATTTGGTATGGAATATGAATGAAGGTTGGTTATAAATGTTGGCATGAGATTGGTATACATGACAAGTACACATTTGGTTGGTGAAACATGATTTTTATGTGGGTAGGGCGTAATTCCACGATAGTTTCGTGGTGGTGCCTTATTGGTTAAGGCGTAATCCCATGAATCTCTAGGTGAGATCTCATGATGGTGCCTCAGTTGGTCAAGACGTAATTCTATGATCCATGTTAGTAGGAGTTCGTGGTGGTGCCTCATTTATATAATTTAGTAAGGATTCAAGGTAAGGATTGCATCCTGACGCTCTAAAGAGTCAGTTAGTCTCACATAAAGCGTACTGACTTAAGTGGTGAGAGTAGCAGAAGGTCTGGAAAACTTTAAGGGCTAACCTTGTGTGTGGGGGAAAGGAAACACTGTAACAATTAGCTCGATAGAGCTGTAAAGGCCACCACAAGTGCAAGCATCCGCTGAATCTGACTAATTATATGTATCCGAATGAGTCGTGTCTTGAGTCTTAATGTATTGCTTGAAAATTTATAACATGATTGGTTGACATATACATCTTGGACTATGATATAGTATAACCATATGATAAATCATTTTCTGCTCTAGCTTACCCTTTTTGCTTATTGTATGTCCTCTGTGTGTGATTTTCTCTTTTTGCGATGATCATCAATTTATTGATGTGAGTAGTGAGCAGATGCGAGAACTCCACGTGCTCATCAGGGAAATGGTGATTCCGCTGCATAGTCATCTGGGCTAGATTCCGCTCATCTGAGTTTATTTTAGGGTTATGGCCCTTGTATTGTCTTGTCATTGGGCTTTATTTAGAAATATTGTCGATCCATTATTATACTTTGTTACTGGCATCGGAGTGTGCCTTAGTTATTTTCATGTTCTCTTTTGGACAATTGTAAGGAGTAGTGTTTATATTCCATGACTTCATCTCTTATATTATTCTGTATGGCATTTCATTTAATTAAGTTCGTTATTTAAATGGGGTGTTACACATTTAATAGATAACCAACGCAAAAACAACGAACAGATCATCTACATTCGAATAGTCTACAAGAAAGCAAAATTGTTATCACTGAACAACATCCAGCTCATTAATTAGTTACAAAAAACATTTTTTATAAGTTTGTTTTTTATTTTTTTACTTAAAACGGTTTAACTTTAGTTACTAAACTCAAAATTTGTATTTTGATCTTGATTAGTTGAGTTCAGGTCAAATTTCAGTTCATGCAAGTGATTTTAAAAACTAACTTTAAACTTAACTCAGTTATATAAAAATATATAGTGAGATTTGCATGTGCTTTTATTTTTGACGTAGAATCTTCGATAAATATAAAACAAACATGTTATCTTTACAAGTTTATAATAACAATAATCACGTTCTTCGATAATCTCATCATTTTGAAATAAAAATTTAGTAGAAGCAAAATATGAAATTGCCTGTAGCTTTACTTTTTTAAAGTTTAGAAATTTACCCTCAGCTTGGAAAATGGAAAAACATAAAAGGAGTGAAAAGAGAGGGAAAAAAATCGAAGAGATTCTTGTTAGGTAATAAAGAAAGAAAGAAGGAACTACTTTAAAGAAACAGTTCATTTTCCGCAATCATTGTAATCCATCTGTTTTAGAAAAAAAAAAAACAAAGAAGATCGCTTTATATAATTAAATTTGTAGGTTTTTTTCTTAATTTTACACTTTTTTTTATTATAGATATTTATGCCATTTTATATATTTTTTTTTCTTTATTAATTGCTATCTGAAATATTTATAGGTGTCAAAATGAGATAATTTATCTCAATATGATGAATGAAGAACATTATAAGAAAACTATTATAAGAAAACTATTAAATGGTGATCAATTCTATGACAAGAAAATGTCTTTAGAGACCAATTTAAAAATCAATTTCCTAATTAGAAATTAATTTAGAGATTAATTTTTTTAGTAGCCAAAACTTAGGTAACTAATATTAGTGATCAATTTAAAAACCAATTCAGAATAATAATTATTTTAGTTATCAAGCTGGAAACTAATTATAATTTTTTAAAATTATTTTAGTTATCAATAATTTTTAGTTTATAAATTGGTATCTAAATAGATCAGTACACTAATTATTTTTTGTCACAAATTATTCATTAATAAAAAAAATTCTTATAGTAAAAGTAAAAATATAATAGGTGGATAGATCTCAAAAGAGATATAAAGTTTAGCTTGGTTAGATCTTATGTCGCCCTAATGATTATTTTAATTTATTTAAAGAAATATATAAATAATTAAATTTAAAAATTAAAACATATATTTTCTAAAATTATAGTTGCAAGGAATGAGAAATTCGATAAGAGTATAAATGGTTTAAAATGAAATAATGTTTGAATATTTAATTGGTTAATTTAAAAACTTATAAATGACACAAAGCTTTACTATTCACGTCGTATCTCATAAATATCATTATCTTATTATTATTTTTTTGTCTTACATTCTTTTTAACATTATTGGTTAATTGATTATCCTTTTCAATATTTAAGTTTGTCATATGGATGCTAATAACAAAGATCGTTTAGAGAAGATAATTGTTAAATGGTTGTTTGAATGTCTAAGAGTAGAGTTCCTTGTGAATTGATGGATAAAGATGATCTCTCTATTAGTCTAAAGTTAGAATGATATTTTTAATTTGATGATAAAAGTTTTTTGCGATCATATTTGATTTTCTTTGATAATCAAGGATTTTATGCTTAAATTAGTATTATCAATATAGAGATTTTTAGTTTGAAAGGTAATTTAGTATTACAAGTCAATATAATTCAATCAATGTAAGATTGTCAACCTTTTCTATAACTCTGACAAAAAAAGGCAAAAAAATTGTACAAGTTCCCATAATTTTATTCAATATACATATATATATATATATATATATATATATATATATATGAAAGTTTCGTCATGCACAATTAGAGATAGCAACGGATCGAGTCAAGCATGGATAGTGTTTATCCGTAATTCGACTCGTCAAAAAAAAAATTCACTCACTACCCGTCCATTTACCTTGCGGGTACATGTTTAAAAAATATCTGCAGATTTTTTTGAAACCCGCGGGTACCCGTAGATACCCACATACTCACAAATATTTAAAAATGATATATATTTTATAAATTTTTTGAATAAAATTTAAATAAAATCATAAAAAAATAAAATTAAATATAAATTTAATTTTAATTAAATTTAACCTAATAAAATATATTTTTAATTTAAATTTTAATTAAATTTAACTTAATAAAATATAAATTAAATTTTTATTATTTGCGGGTAACGGGTAACCGCGAGTATGAGTAGTATGATACTCGTACCTGACCCGTTTATAAGTGGGTATTAAAATACTCGTCACCCACTACCCGCGGGTACTAACTATTTATCCCATATTTTATATGTAAATAACCGCGAGTACAGATATTTTTGTCATTTCTATGCATAATCAATTAGCAATCTGGTTACACTCTGAAATTTGTATGTGCTTTTGCTTATTAAATTATTAAGTGTGGGTATTAGATTATCGTATTGAAAAAAATAATAATAAATCTTTGTAAATCTTTCACTTTAGCAAATAATCTTACAAAGAAGCATTTATATTTATATCCTCTGTCTTGAGAGTTTTTGCTTGTAACATTTCAATAGCATCTTTATAAGAATGACAATAATATAATATTAATCGAAAGTCAGAAGAAATTTAGTGATAAAATAATACTTTTTTATCCTAGTGAGAGAGAAAAAAATAATTTGATTGTGACTTTATGGAATCATAGTAATCTAATAGTATAAGAAATACTTTCGTTTAAAGTTCTTAAAAAATAATTAGATAAATTTGGCTTTACCTTCTACCCAAGTCAACTTGTGTTGAATTTTGACTTAGGACAACTTGTCTCGACCTTCGATATGGGTTGAGTTGTCTTGATCTTTGGCCTGAGCCAACTCATCTCAACTTTCGGTCAGGGATGACTCACCTTGACCTTTGACCGTAACAGGCTCGACTCAACAATTGGTTTGAACTGACTTGATTCGACATTCGACATGAGTAGACATGGTTCGATGTTCGACATGAGTGGAGTTGGTTCGACTCGACACAGGTCGACTCAGTTCAACTTTTGACCTGGACTAACTCGTCTCAACTTTCAACCCGAGTCAACTTGATTCGACATTTGGCACAATCAACTCGGTTCGATCTTCAATTCGGGTTAAAAGTCTTGAATTTAGTTGTTAATTAAAGTCTTATAATGAAGTCAAACACACTTTGACCCTAATTCTAACTCACTTTAAGAGCAACCTTTTTGGGCTAGAAATTTTTGAGAAACCTCGTTTAGTGGACCAATAAAATAGGAGCTTACTTCGAAGTGTAATAACCCCCCATACTATTAATGCCTTCGTTTCCAAATCTGGTGCAAAAAAGACAAGGTCTTCTCTCTTGTTTTCTTCGTTGTTTTCTCTTATTTTCTTCCTCGGGGTCATTTTCTTCCTTGTTTGAATATACCCACATCTTTTGAGTATCTTGCATGACATTCATAGGTTTGTCTTGCTCATGCCCCATTGGAGGTGACCATCTCCATGTTTAAAGAGCTCTTTCTTGTTTTTTGACCAAGTTCGTTTCCTCTCTTTTATGTTCCTTAGTTCTTTTGTCTTCGTTCACAATTTGTTGCATTCAACTTAGTTCTCGTTCAAGCTCTAAGCTCACAGTTTGCATTTCCTCTCTTTACCATTTTTAATACGTTTAAAAATTATATGATGATATATTTGATTTTTTTTCTATGCATCATGATGATTTTTGTACCCACAAATTTTAAAGGATGATGAACTCTAAATCCTAAAGCCTAAAATCCTAAATGTTGTTTACATGAAAGTATGACAAAAGTAAAATGTAAAAGAATGAAAATTTTCTAATTACTACTAGAAAACACCACAAATGTTTTTAGAATTTTCTGAAGAGTATAGGTAAGTGAAATAAATGTATGAAATGTAAAAAGTTTGGGGCAAAAGTACTAAATAAATAGAAAAGAGATAGTAAACAATGAAATATTGATAATTTTTTACCGCCAACTTAGCAGTTCAACACATCTTCATATCCAAGGTCCATAACAAAAGTTATGATCATTTCAAGTTTTTTCTCCACCAAATATTGTCAAAACAAAACTTGTGACAAATATGTGCAATGTACACACTCTACAAACAAATATACTAGAAGTCAACACACAAAAAATGACTCAAAAATCAATTTATACCATTTTTATTGAAATTTTCCAAAATTAGAACTAATGGTGAAAACTGGATTTTTATTTTGCTTGTTTTTTGTTTAACAATGTATTTGGTGCTGCTAAATCTTTGTTTAAATTTTCAAGTTGTTTAATAGAATATAGAATTACTAAAATGAAAACATTTCTTTTAAGGAAAAATCATAGTTTATTTATGACTATAGGTTATGATTATTATATTATAGCTTATATAATTATGCATAGACAACAATTCTTTAATGATCGTAGTCTGTAGTTATGAATATGCTATAATTTTTTCATGAATTGTAGCATATTATGTATTATAGGCTATGGTTAGAAATCGTAGTCTTAATCTCTCCCTTTTTTATTACGATTAGATAATCTACAATTCATTATCCATAATTTAACATAAAAAAAATAAGTACGATCATAACTGATAATGAATCTCAATTTAATAAGTTCTATTTTTAAATTTTCCAATTAAAAAAATTAAAAAGTATTAAAATTAATATTTTCTATCTTTCTTATATTTGTTACACTAAAGTGTTTTTTAATAAAATGAATATAAATAAGAGAGAAGTGATTTAAATCCTTAAATAACATGTTTCATTTTTACATTTTACAGCTATGACATGACCTAAAAATTTAACTTCTTGATCTTAATGTTTAAGGCCTCCAATTAGCGATATATTTTTCATTTAGGAAACCAAATGACGAAGAAAAGTGATTGCGAAAAGTGAAAGTTGAATCCAAGAAACGGATCTAGATAATATTAAACCTGAATAAAGCACGTTGAGACTTCACATATTATATGATGTAACAAATTCGACCATCGTATATTAGATATGCATGTTTAGAGGAATAAATTATTATTAGTTTTACTAATGTATCATTGGATAGAAAAAACAATTAAAGTCTTATACACAAACATGACACGCTTAAGTTATGCATACAACTCTTAAGGTTTTAGTTTATTATTATGTTTAAGAATACCCTTCATTTATTAATCTCTACAACACATTCCTTAATGTCTAAGAGAGTGATATTATGATTCTTGTTAACTCTTATTCTTTGTTTCCTGATGTGACTTAATGTGAGTTATTGATTAATATATCACTATATTTTTTTAAATAATCAATGACCCACACTAAATCACATTAGAAAGTAAATGATGAGAGTTAAAAAATATGATATATATTTTTTTTGAATGTCACATAGTCATCCAAATTTAGTCTTGGTTACAACAATTGTTCCAGGTGTGTATTTCTTCTTCTAAATGATTTAATTTAGTTTTTCAAAGTTGTTGGTGGTCCTTCAATTGAAGAAATTTAACTTGCGAGAATCACTTATTATGCATGGATGATATGGAGAAGGAAGAGTTATGCAAGGTTTCACAAAATATTAATATAATAAGCTATTAAGTATCAAAAGCTTCATCAGCCTTTCAGGTCATGCTATTAGAAAACCTACGAATAATGATATGAATATTTTGAAGTGTTTTTGGCATCCAAACTAGACCTAGGAAAGTGACTACCACGATCCAAATTCTTTCAACGATACTTAAAGTGGGTTGAATAAAAGTCAACACTAATGGAGTTGCTATAGGTTGTATGGGTTTCACCGGTTGTGAGAATTACAAATGTGAGAATAATGTAGTTTGTTACCAATGTAGCTATGATTGAAGTAGGATGAATGCACGCCGTGTTAGTGAAGACCATGAAAAATGAGTTGATGAGTTTTTACAATATACTTAAGAACACATATATTGGGCATATCATAGAGAAATATTAGACAAATCTAGTACGTCAAGAAAAAACAAAAATAATGGATGAGTGATCATTTAGAGGTCATGGTATATGATGTTGGTTAAGAAAATTTTGGAAGAACTCATTTGTATGATGTTTGATGTTTGATTCATAGGAACAAATGTACCCAAGAAGCACTAACTTTACACAATTATCAGCAACTTTCAAATTATTCAGTTTAAAAGCAAGAAATAGATGAACTAATACAAGTTTAACAAAATTGTTAGAGTTGTTGAAGGAGATGTTTATAAAAAATAACACATTACTTAATCGTAACTATGAGGTAAAGAAAATTATATGTCTATTGGGTTTGGAGTACAAAAAGATACATGTTGTAAGACCCACAAAATTTAAATAATTAAATAAATAATTATTTAATAAATGCTGGTAAGAGAAGCCTTTATGGCATTAATTGTAAACCTTAATGACGTGGAAAAGTACTAGTTCAAGTGGTTGAAAGTACTTAATTGTGTGAGAGGACTTGGGTTTGAGTCCTAGGTATGCCAATATTGTGTATTTATTTATTATTATTTTAAATATGTGTTAGTCGTGATGCGACATAATATAATACTTGAATTTTATTAGTTAACAAGAAACAAGAATTGCGTCAGTTTCTGGGTTCTTTTGGCAGTGTGTGCTGGATTGCCAGTTTTACACTGATTTTTTATGGTTTCGTGGCATGATGATGTTGGAATTGAAATTCTACGGTGTGTGAATAATTGCATGGTGAATTGGATATTATAACTGTGTAGTTGCGAAAATTACATGAACCTTAGGTTGTTGGGGTATGGGAGGTTATACGGGAATGTGAATATGAGATAATACGCATTACATATGTTGATTTGTATTCTGTGGGATAATAATAAAGAAATGGAATTTGATATTTATTTGAACAATTTGGTTGCCAAGAACGAGGTATCAAATCTTGTAGAAGTGTGGTAATTGAGGGAATAGGGCATGTAATACACAAATGAGGAGAAGGTAAGATGTAAAGGCAGCCTATTGGATCGTAAATCGAGTGAAATCAGAATTGTAGGGGTTGGAATAAGGTTCGTAGGTGTTGAGGAAAATTTTGGGTTCTTGGAACTACAGGAACCGCCTGGCGGCACCATATTGGCCGCTAGGCGCCACACCAGAGGTGCGTGGTGTGTTGATTCACGAAAAACGCTGTTTTTCGTACTTTTCGCGTAACAGTAACCGTCGGGCGGTATTTTAGTCCCGCCGGGCGCCAGTCGTCTGATTTTGGGCGCTAAGCGCCACCAATTTTTCTAGTTCGCGCAGTTTTCGTAAAACTACATTTCCCAGTTCGTAAACTGTCCGATTTAGGTGAAATTTTGACAGGTGGTCCATAACATGTGGTTCTTCACTTTGAAGGGTGGAGATTGGATTTGGAGGTCAGTAGCTAGGGATATACCTTAATTAATATTGTTGAATTTGGAGTTTGTAAAATACATGAATAAGCCTTTGATTAGTTCAAGTAACTTCTAATGAAGCATAATTGGGTGCATGTGGTAAGTTAAATTCAGAATGTGTGTTAATTGGGTACGAGTGAGATAATTATGTGAGATATGGTATGGATGGTGAAACTTTACCCTAGTCGTGGTTTTGTGCTTGTGAATTTTTATTGAGGTACATATGCAATATTGAAAAAAGTGTGGTGTCATGAGTTTATAAAAATATCAGACTGTATGATCCTAAGACGGGGTGTATGTGGAATGTATGTGGCATTTTTAAAGGGGTAAGTGAAGGAGAGCATGGGTGCGTGACAATACTTGATTTGATGGCATGTTTGAATGGGTGTGGTGTAATTTTATTATAGTTGTATGACTGGAAAACCAGGCTGTGTTGTAAATTGTTATGTTGTATGATTGGGATCCCTTGGGGATCTGTTTAAGTGCCAAGGAACCAGTAACAGTGCGCTACTGACGGAATGCAATCAGCGATAGTGGTCATGGCACCTGACGGTAGGGAGGGTCCCGCCGGGCGGAATAGAACAACAAAGACCATGATGGCACTGTGGCGCCTGGCGGTGCGGGGCAAGTGCGCCAGGCGGTGGCAACAAGTGGCGCCTGGCGCCTGGCGGTACGTGTCCCCCGCCAGGCGGTGACGGTGTAGTGATGATTCTGCAGGCGCGTGGCACGTGGCGGTACGTGTCCCCCGCCAGGCGGTGACGGTGCAGTGATGGTTCTGCGGGCGTGTGGCGCCTGGCGGTGTGTGATGCCCGCCAGGCGATCTGAACCTAGTGTGTGCCTGACGACGTGAGATGCGCGCCAAGCGGTTTTGGTTCAGTGATGGTGCGCGAGGAAAGGTTTCTACACTGCTTTAGGGGATGTTGTGATGTGATGCTTTGGTTGGGGGCCCAGTTACGAGTGTATCTTGTATTAGGGTAACACGTGACCACTCTAGGTTGTAGGCTGGTGGTTTAGGAAGTCCAGTGGAGTGTGCGAGTTGTGGCTCGTACGGCGAGGTTCGGGTGATTGCCCTCTTCAGAGTGAATCTGATAGAGCTTTGGTAGTCTGGAACAGCTACAAACTTTATGTTTGTTTCGGGAAACTCCACTTGGTGTCACGGTGAGATGCTGTGGCAATGTTATTCCCACATGTGGACTATCAGGTGGTGGCCTGTAGTCGGAGGGGCGAGTAGACACTTATGCACCAAAGATCGATCATAGATATCACCTAAAGGGTATAGAAATGATAGACGTCTAATGAAAGTATTGGAAGTGGAGAAGTAAGGAACAAGGGAGAAGAATACTAACTCGGGGTTTTAAGGTTGCGATGTTGTATTTAATAGTTTATGTGTTTGGTTTTATTTAAATGAGCTCACCCTATTTGTGTGTGTGTGGCGATGATCATGTAACTTGTTACATGGGAGCAGATGTTAATGCAGGTGAGCAGGCGGATACGTAGAGACGGAGTGGGGATCACGACGGGATTATTTACTCAGTTTTATTATGATTTTCTTCTGTATTTTTTTATGGTTTGGTTTTGTAATAACTGAATAGTACGATTTTAATTACTACGGAAGCGATGTTGAACTTTTAATTTTTCCACGTTTTTTTGGAAATTGCGAGAATAAATGTGATGTTTTATAAATCTTATTTCTTATTTATTTTTTAATAGTAATTTCCGGCTAGGATGTTACACATGCATGCCTTAATGATTGTGTATTGTACAAAGACAAGTTTATCACACTAAAAGTGTATCTAACATGTGGGTTATCACAATTTAAAAAAAGTTGATGGAAATAGAGTTGATGAAGAAAGATATGGTCCCTCTACTAAAGTGTTGTGGTACCTTCCCATAATATATAGATTGAAGCATTTCTAGAATTCAGTACAGAGTTAAGAAACTTAAGATTTGGACTTGCTATAGATGGTATATGAATCCTTATCGAAACTTAAGTAGTAAACATAATTCATAGCCAATTTTGTTGATAATTTACAATCTTCCTTCTTTGTTATGCATGAAGAGAAAATATACGATATTGTCTATGATAATTTTGATCATAAACAACTAGGAAATAACATTGATGTGAACCTGAAACCCTTAATTGATGATTTGAATTATTGTAGGAAGAAGACGTCGATACGTTTGATTCATATGATCAATAAAGTTTCCGTTTGCCACACAATCTTTCGTTGTATCTCTCTCACTTGTTGATTAATTTGTTTAGTATTACACATTTTTTCTTTTCACAGTTTTGTTCAAATTATGTATTCCATTTGAGGGAACATAAATCTAAATTTCATTAAATCAAATATTTTAGAACACATATTTTATTATTTATATCTTTTTCCTAATATTCTTATTTATTATTTATTTTTTTATATAAGGATATCTCAATTTTAAGTATTTAATCGCATAAATTCTTTAAAATATGTATCTTTTCAATATTAAATAATTAATAATATCATTTTTTTGCTGTAATTTTTATTTTTTATAAAAATATTATTTAATTAATATTTGAAACAACAGAGAAAATACATGTTATTCATTATTTTATGAATATGAAAATTTGATGTAACTGAGTACGCAGGATGGAGATGAATTTTATATCTAAAATAAAAATAAAATGGTCAAACTCACATCCACTTTATCTTAATGTAATCCGTAATTTAAATATTGTAATCTTAAGTTGGATGGCATCTAAATATTAAATTCTGTTATGAATTAATGATTGTCCATTGATTTGATACATTTACTGATATGATTCATTACTCTTTATGGTAAATATTTGTATTAACTAAGTTGATTTGTTTCCTTTATGGATTACATATTGTATCTATAAATAGGACTCTTCCTATCAATAATAATACACAGATGAGTTGCTCCCTATTCTCTATTCTCTATTGTTTCTTTCTCTTCTCTCTTATTCTTTCTTCTCTCTGTTATTCGCTTTATTTCATAACACGTTATCAGCACGATGCTCCAATTGAAGACTAGTGGAAGTTTTTTTTTCTCTCTAAGGACAGTGCTTTGCGTGTCTCAATCCAGGCTCTTTCTAATCCTTTCTCAATTTATAATTTTACCTTATATTCTTCTTCTTGTGATAAGAATTGTTTGACCTTATCAATTTTCATCTTCGTCTTATTATTTATTTTTATTATGACGATGATTATTATTAATATTATTATTTTGATGATGATTATTATTATTAATATTATTATTTTATGTGTTAGTTCTAAACACGCGAAACGTTGCAAAATTTGGATTTGTGACCCTTGATATTGCAAAGAAGAATTCCTTATATTGAATTTTAAATGTTGAAATACATTTAGATGCAATGGATAATTGGATACCATTAAATAAAGAAATAAAGCATCTAAGCAACTAATTTGCTCATGCGACAAAAATATTGTGAAAAAGGATTCACAAATATTATGAATTTATTTCATGCTTATGTATGGCTGGCTGGACAAAGCAATAAAGCTTTTGATGAAAAATCATGAGATCCGCCTAATCTGCTCCATTCCCAGAAGTGAATGTAGCAATCAATATTATGAATTTATTTCATGCCTTTGTATGGCTGAAAAAAAGCAATGAGCTTTTGATAGAAAATCATGAAACCTGTTCAAATTGGTTCTGCTCCATTCCCAGAAGTGAATGCAGCAACATTTTATTTATATTTTCATGATCGTGATCGTGATCGTGATCTTGATTATGGACATGGTTATAAAGAAAATTTCAAAGACACATTTTGTCACCAGAAGTGGCAT
>Ga0214543_1005142_pt1 | contig 24323 bp, 13 predicted proteins | sample CNSS2metaG_FD_160094 | JGI IMG/M metagenome (GOLD analysis project Ga0214543, IMG submission 160094) | Root nodule microbial communities from cowpea collected in UCLA plant growth center, Los Angeles, California, USA - CNSS2 | ecosystem: Host-associated > Plants > Roots > Nodule | place: USA... | reverse complement strand
AGTTGGAACATAACGGCTCAATTCTTAAACCTAAATTTCGAGAACTCTATTTAAGGAACTGCAGTTCAACTTCAAAAATACCTTTTTAAGATTCAGAGTTCTTTGGCTGTGACTGCAAAGTGTGGCTCTATGAGATTCTTAAAGAAAGCTTGAAAAACCTAGTGTGAGTGAGCGATAACTTTTTCTAAGTGAATTCTTAGAAGATTGAGTGTTGTGCTGTTGCTAGGAAAGCTGGTCATCCTCTGTGAGATTCAGGGGGAGTTTTGTTCATCTCTTGTGGTTGTTCAAGAGAGGTGTTTTCTAATCTTTTCTCTCATATAATTTGTTGTAATTTTGATTATTATAGTGATTGAGTTAATCTCCTTGTTTAAGAGATTAACAACTGGACGTAGGGTCTTTTGATCCGAACCAGTATAAATATCAGTGTGCTCCTCTTCCCTTAAACTCTTTATTTATCTGCACTTGTATTTAAAGTAACTATTACTTTAAGTTAATTAATTAAATTTTGAGAAAAATTTTTAAAACCTGTCAAGAATTTTAAAAATCCAATTCACCCCCCCTCTTGATTTTTGACCATTATTTAGTCATTCCGCTGCGCGATACAGCGCCTCCATCTCGTCAGCACTGCGCTTCTTCAGATCTGCCAGCTCTTGTTGCATCTTCGCTTAGCCGTCCAGGATGGTGGCTAAGTCAGGGGTGATGCCAGCAGGTCCTGAGGGACCAGCATCTGCCTGTTTGTTGACTTCAGCTCTGCTGCGGGTGGAAACCATCTTCGGAGAAAAATGGGTACTAAAGGTGTTCGTCTCGTGCCCCACGGTGGGCGCCAATTGTTCCTGCAGAGAACAAACAAGATAAGTTAGGCACAAGCATCACTTTACCCGTGTAGTCCGCTATCTCCTCAGTTGGCCTCTTCCCGGTTGGTACATGTCGGTTTGGACCCAGGAGGGGTTACCTGCTGAAGGGGCTCCGAAGCTCAAGTGAGTCAAAACTCTCAAAAGGTCAAATCAGTGATTAATGAATGCGTACCTTTAATTACTGGGGTCCACGTGTATTTATAGAGCATTAATTATGTCTGGTTATCCCATGGGCCGGGCCTTGGCTTGGGCTTAGTTTGGGCTGTAAGTGGGCCTGGGCCCTAACCTAGGCCCTTAGGACCTATTGAACACGGGGGGCTTCGATTTTACTGAGTATACTGAGGTTGTCGGCCTAAACCGACTACTTTCCTTGGCGGTTTGTGTTACTCATGTGTTGTCTTAGGCAAGTCGTTCCTTTAGACGTCTAGGTTACCGATTTTGGCCGGTTAAGCCAGCCTAGGCCGGTTACTTGAATGCTTTGGTATGGTGATCGTTTTATCATTATTTTGTTAAGTTGGCTTGGTATGGTACATAAACTTTCTATGATTTATTATATCCTAATTTCTATCTCATGCATGTATCTTTATCATCTCTAATATTTAGAGTGTCATATGAAATATTTTTAGGGTGACATGGTTATTTCTCAATAATGTTAACAATAGAGATCATATTTAATTCACTTTAATTAGAATTAATAATAACTTGAGAATCTTAAAATAATGGAGCTATATTAAAAAAAAAATGTTATATCCTAGTCATTTCAAAGTTCAAATTATTCAAGTCGTGTTTTGTGGCTTGACCAAGTGAGTTGTTGAGATAATTCTCTCCTCTCTAGCATAAGAGAATTGCTAAAACATAAAAGTGTGAAGTGTTGTGTGGGATTTTGTGAGATTGTTTGACTATATATTATTGTTTAATTGGCAATATATATGGTTGTTCAAGCAATGAGGAAGTTGTGTGAATATTGTTTTGGAACTTCTTATATTATACAACAATTAATACTGTTTAAGCTTTTAGACGATGAAACTCAAGTGATGAGTGAGTGTTTGAACCAAGATAGAGTTTGGTCCAAATCTCTCTCTTCAAAAGATGATCGACTAAAACAGCATGTGATTTTTTGGTTCTAAATCACAAATGTCTTTGAAGAACACAAAAGACTATCAATCAAAAAGTGTCTCGTAAAGAAGTTAGATCACCGACTCTTTGTATTCTTGTAGATGGTACTTTGTCTTAAGTGACTTAACATTATTTTTTTCTTATTCCATAGTTATATATAAATAGACATATGTTTTACTATTTGGAGGAAATATGTTATCATTGAAACTTTTTTTTTTTTTTGTTTAAAACTTTTATTATATTATAGTTGTTTTTTTTTTCATTTTTGTTTTTATATTGCTCTTGTTACGAACTCATCACAGTGGTTATTCAAGCAAGAGAGATCATATCAATTACTTATTCTTTAAAGTTAATATCATTCAAGTGATTAATGTATTTGAATTATTAATTATTCTTTATTTATAAAATTATTTTTATAGATAATGTATTTGAATGAATGTATTAATTAACACAAAAAATTAAATATCAATAATTAATAGTGATAAAAATCTTATATTATAATAATAAGATATCAATAACTAATAATAAAAATAAAAATCTTATATTATAAAGGAAAGAGAATTTGAAATAAATGTTTTTCTATAATTAAAATTACTTTTATAGATAATATATTTGAATGAATTAATATATATGTATGGGAATATTGTTTTTGAAAAATAAAAGAGATATAATATTCATTAAATTTAATAATGATAAGTGTAAATATAACAATCAGTTGAATCATCATTGATATGGTTTAAAAAGCAATTATAATAAATTATGATTGATATGGTTTAAAAATAAATTGTAAACTAAAATATACATTTTTTTTTTCATTTTAACAAATTATTTACAAAAAAAAAAAATTACTATATCCTTTACTTTCTAATTCCATAACAATAACAATAGGCTTAAATACCTTTTTCGTCCTCATATTTTGGTAGTATTTGTTGCGGATGGTCCTCATTTTGACATAATGTTTAAAATGGTTCTCATTTTCGCAATTCGTGTTTTATTTGGTCCTTTTTTGTGACGCCGTTTAAATCAGTAACGAAGCACTGTACAGGTGACATTGTTGCATTGGGGTGTGTTACGTGTACCGTACAAATGACTAATTAACATTAACTTTTCAATTTGGGGGAAATTTTGCAATTAGGGCTTGAGTTGGATTGCAGTCGCGCTCTTCATTGCTGGAGGCAATTTCTTCATCTTCGTATTTCTTGAGTTCGAATTTGCAGAGGAAGCAACTAATACTTGCCATTTCATCGTTGGATTGCAATCGTGCTCTTCATTTCAATTTTCCAGTTAATCATCATCAACGAGGTAAGTGGATTTAGGGTTTTCTGGGTTGTGTTTGCTCTGGGTTAGGGTTTTCATAATTCTATTTTGGGATTTGTTTGTGCTTGGATTGTTGTGATGTTCTGCATGGTTTCTAAATTATCACACATGTACAGTACACGTAACACACCCCACCCAATGAATGCAACGTAATACAAACCGTGTCAATTGTATAATGTTTACTGATTTAAACGGCGTCACAGAAAATGCTCAAATTTATGAGTATGAGTACCATACGCAACCAACACTACGAGTATGAGGACGAAAAAAATATTTAAGTCATAACAATATAATAAAGATGATACCCTCTTTTGTGTTTACATTTTGTTTTTCTTTATTATTAACTATTGTTTAAAAATTTAATTATTTTATAAATAATTTATATTCTAAATCTCTTCTTATTCGTTATTATAAAAACCTTTCTCTATTATCTTTAATAATTATTTTAAAACTTTGTTTTATATATATATATATATATATATATATATATATATATATATATATATATATATATATATATATATTTTATTTTTCTAATTTTATATTTAACAACTAGTTTCAAAATTAATTGTATATTTTTTATTAATTATAACTTATAGTTTTATAAAAATTAAAAAAAAATTGAACACACTGATCATAATAAAGCATGTTGGTATACCGGTGAAATATTAGGTGAAAAGTAATAATACAAATGACAAAATAATGTCATTTTATGATTATGTGAAGACTTGTATTATATAGTATAACGTTCAAATTCTATATAACGTTCAAGACTTGTGTATGGTAATATTTATATAAAGTTATGCTAAAACGTATTAAATATTTTTTACTGTAATAAAATATTTATAACTTATTCATTTTCTTTTAATCTTGGAAATAGTGAAAAGAGGAAATAATATATTTTAATGAGCTGGAGAAAACTTTGATCTTCCAAAGTTTTTCATAAATTTGAATACTATTAGAAATTGAAACTGGTGGTAATAAATTAAAGATCATGTTAAATACTGTTTTTATATTAAATAATGAATAGGTTTTCGGTTATAGTTTTTGAATGTATTGATGAAGTGTGTATAAATAGGGTTGGTATATGGCATGATCTCATACAAAATTAGAAAAGAAAAGGAAAAGAAAAGAAAAGAAGATTTTTGCATAATGGATTTGAAGATGGTGAATGTGAAGATAGTGTTAGTGGGAATTATGATGGTGGCTTTGGTTTTGTGTTCAGGAAATGAAATTCAGAAAAATGAGAATATGCCAGAGGGATCACCGATTTGCCCATTTGGTTTGTTTTCCATTAATACATTTTGTGTAAAAGATGAAGACTGTCTTAAACAACAAAAACCTGGTGTAGTTTGTAAATGTCTTGGAAACAAACAATGTTGTTGCCATAGATAGAACAACTCATTTTCTTCTTTTTACCTTTCTCTTATCATTAATAACATGAGCTTTCTATCATTCATTATATCCTATTTCTTATCTAGTGGGTGTATCTTTGTCATCTCTAATATTTAATGTGTCATATGAAATATTTTTAGGGTGATATGGTTACTTTCTCAATAATGTTAACAACAGACATCATATTTAATTGAAATTAATAATAACATGAGAATATTAAAAATATTGGAATTATATTAAAAAAAATCAATGTAATATCTTAATCAATCCAAAGAGTTGCTCAAACATAAAAGATGTTGAGGTAATTCTCTCTTCTCTACGGAAGTGACCAGAGAGTTGCTCAAATATAAAAGTGTGAAGTATGTGTTTGTGAGATCATTTGACTATATGTTATTGTTTAATTAGAAATATATATGGTCGTTCAAGCAATGAGGAAGTCGTGTGAATGTGATTTTGGAACTTCTTATATTATACAACAATTAAGATTGTTCAAGCTTTAAGCAGATATTCAATTGATAGACGCTCAAGTGATGAGTGGGTGTTTGAACCAAGATAAAGGTTGATCCAAATCTCTCTCTTCAAAAGATGATCGGCTAAAGTAACATGTGATCTTTTTGGCTCTAAATTATGAATGTTTATGAAGAGCACAAAAGACTATCAACTAGAGAGTGTCTCGTGGTTAGTGGCAGAGCTTCTAAGGGACTGGTGGGGCCATGGCTCCTCCAAAATTTTTGAATTTTTTTTATTTTATAAATAATATATTATAAATTAATTATAATTAAATTAATATTTTTTTACTTCTTTTATAAAAAATAATATTTAATGATAATAAATAGTAAAATACAAAATTAAATGATAAAAAGATTTATTAAGATTTTTTTTTCTGTCTCATTTCTTTTCGGTATTTTATAAATTGTTCTCATCTCCCATTCTCACCCATTTTCTTTTGTTTATGACAAAAAAGATTCATTATATCTGCTCTCATTTTCTCATATGTTTTCTTTCATTTTTTAAGAAAAAAATGTAATTTTCTCTTATCTTACTTGATAGTGAAATATTAGTTTAATAATTTATCCTGTGAGCCTATATTTTTATTTTATTTTATGAATATAGAAGAAAAAAATATTGTAGTGTGTGTTCTTCTATAGCCGGATTTTAATTGTGGTTTGATTATCATCGATTTTCTTTTAGTCAAAGATATTCTACTTAATTTTTCATTTGATTCTTCTTATTTTAACTCTTATGGATTCTATAGCTACGACAGAAAGATCATTTTCTATAATGAAATTATCAAAACAAGATTGTGGGATAAAATGGAAGATGACTTTTTTGTTGACAATATTATTATTTACATTGAAAAATAAATAATTGAACATGTGCAGGGGCGTACCTATGTTATGACTAAGGGGAGCCATGGCTCCCCCTAGGTTTTTAATTTTAAATTTTGTAGATATATTTATATATTTTTTAAATTTAAATTTATATATTTATATATTATTTTATTAAGTTATATGTATATATATTATTTATGTATTAAGTTATGTATATATTTTTAAAAAATAAAATAAAAACTAATTGGCTTAAATACATTTTTGGTCCTCATTTTCGTAGTGTTTGTTGCGGATGGTCCTCATTTTGACAGAATGTTTTAAATGGTCCTCATTTGTACCGAATGTTTAAAATGATCCTCATTTTCACAATTCGTGTTTTATTTGGTCCTTTTCTGTAACGCCGTTTAAATCATTAACGAAACCTTGTACAAGTGGCACAGTTTGTATTGGGGTGTGTTATGTGTACTGTACATATGGCTAATTAACGTTAATTTTTCAATTTAGTGGAAATTTTGCAATTAGAGAAATTTCTTCATCTTCGTCTTTCTTGAGCTCGGATTTTCGGGGGAAGCAGCTAATACTTGTCATTTCATAATTGGATTGCAGAGGTATAGTAATAAGGTATTTGTAAGCATGAATATTTAACTCTTTAATTGTTAACATCACCCTTTCCCAAACTGCTGGGTGTGTGCACCTATGAGCCTTCCACATGAGTATTTTTAATTTTTTGCCAGAGAATCTTTTTCTAAAATTTGCATACAGATGCCTCATGCAAAATTAGTTGCAGAAGTATAGTAATAAGGTATTTGTAAGCATGGATATTTAACTCTTTAATTGTTAACATCACACTTTTCCAAACTGGTGGGTGTGTGCTCCTAGCAGCCTTCCACATGAGTATTTTTAATTTTTTGCCAGAGAATATTTTTCTAAAATTTGCATACAGATGCCTCATGCAAAATTAGCTGCAACTGCAATCCAATGATGAAATGGCAAGTATTAGCTGCTTCCTCTACAAATTCGAGCTCAAGAAAGACGAAGATGAAGAAATTTCCCCTAAATTAAAAAATTAACATTAATTAGCCATATGTATAGTACACGTAACACACCCCAATACAAATCGTGTCACCTGTACAATGCTCCGTTAATGATTTAAACGGCGTTACAGAAAAGGACCAAATAAAACACGAATTGCGAAAATGAGGACCATTTTAAACATTCTGTAAAATTGAGGACCATTTTAAACATTCTATCAAAATGAGGACCATCTGCAACAAACACTACGAAAATGAGGACCAAAAAGGTATTTAAGCCAAACTAATTTTATAGACCTTAGTTAATAAAGCAATTAAGGTTATGTATCTGATTGTAAAGTTCTTTCAGAGCAAACCATTAATAAAGTGTAAAAGTAAAAAGGAAGAGAGATTGAGAAAACGAGATTGGAGAGTAGAGAGATCGAATAACTCATACTCACAAGACACAAGATTTCCTGAGTTAGTATCTTAGTATGATTTATGTATGTTAGATTTATGATTATCTCATTACTATATTTCTTCTAAATTAAGTTTTCCCTAAATTAGTATGAAAACTAATTTGATTTTAGGGATTTTTTTTATGAAATTGGCATGAACCCTAATTATATCTTCCCAAATTAGTATTACCCTACATTATAAAATGTTGGAATTTTATGTTTTCCACTTCATATAATGAATTAGTTGAATAATCTTGAATTGAAATAGAAATTAGAATACCTATTTTGCATGAATTCAATCCATTAGAAAAATTAAAAATTGAGAAGTGTGAATTGCGGTATGAGAATGGTTTAAGTAAAAAAATAAAGAATTTTTTTAATTAATAAATTATATATAAAAAATATAAATTGGCATCCCTGAATTTTTGGTCCAAGTTCCGCCACTGAACATGTGTGATTTATTTTATAGTTATTGTTATATTAAATTATGTATTTATATTTATTGTATTAGTGACCGACAATAGTTAAATATATAAATTTTAAATATATTATTTTTCCTTCCCAAAAATATTGGTCAAGATCCTTCCCTACTTGTAGATAGTAGATAAACACTATCCCAACCCATTATCATCCCTACATATAAAGTACAATCATTGAATGAAAAATTATAATCATCTATAACAATATATAAAAAGGATTTCCTATTTTGTTTCAATATTTCAAAATTTAAATTTTACATTTTAAAATATTATTATTTATTAAATTTTTGAAAATTGACTGTTATTTTAGAAGCTTTTTATAAAAATAATATATGTCTACTTTTTTTTCCTATTTATCAACAATTATTCTCTCATCTTTTATGATATATTTTACTTTATTTTTAATAAATATAATTTTATTTTATATATTAACTTAATAACATTACAATATCATCACCTACTAATATAATATCACGCATATTTAAAAAATGCGTACACATATACGTGCCTTTGTTTACGCTAGTTCAATATAAAAGTAATAAAATATTTTGAAATAAATGTTTTTCTATATTAAAATTATTTTTATAAATAACATATTTGACTGAATGATTGAATTAATTAAAGAAGAATAATAAACTATCAATATTGAATACTAATAAAAATGTTATATTATCAAAAGAAAATTTGGAATAAATATTATTATATAATTAGAATTATTTTGATGACTAAAATTTAAATGAATGAATTAAGTAATTAACAATAAAATTTGAAAAATAAAATATTAATAATTAATAGAGATAAAAAATTTATATTATAAAAGAAAGAAAATTTGAAATAAATGTTTTTTTATATTTAAAATTATTTTATAAATAATACATTTGAATATATGAATTAATTAACACAAAAAATAAAAGAAAAAATAAATATCAATAATTAATAGTGATAAAATTCTTATATTACAATAATAAGATAATTAATTTGAAATAAATTCTTTTCTATAATTAAAATTATTTTTATAGATAATAGATTTGAATGAATGAATGAATTAATATATATGTACGTGAATATTGTTTTGAAAAAGTAAAAGAGATATAATATTCATTAAATTGAATAATGATAAGTGTAAATATATTTTTTCAACTATCAATTAAATTATCATTGATATGGATTAAAAAGCAATTGTAATAAATTATAATTGACATGGTTTAAAAATAAATTGTAAACTAAAATATATAATATATTTTTTTTCATTTTAACAATTTATTTATAAAAAAAAATTATTTTATCCTTCCCTTTTGAATCATAATAAAGCATATTGGTAGACTGGTGAACTATTAGGTGAAAAGTAATAATAAAAATGACAAAATATGTTAAACTTAGAAAATAATGTCATCATTCTATGATTATGTGAAGACTTTTGTATAACGTTCACGTTTTATATATAACGTTCAAGACTTTTGTATGGTATTAGTTATGTAAAGTTAAGCTAAAACGTATTAATTTTATTTTCTTTACTGTAATAAAATTTTTATAACTTATTCATTTTTTTTTAATCTTGGAAATAATGAAAAGAGGAAATATTTTATAGTATAACGTTATAACGTTCAAGACTTTTGTATGGTATTATAGTTATGTAAAGTTATGCTAAAACGAATTAATTTTTTATTTTTTTACTGTAATAAAATATTTATAACTTATTCATTTTTTTTAATCTTGGAAATAATGAAAAGAGGAAATATTATATAGTATAACGTTCACGTTTTATATAACGTTCAAGACTTTTGTATCGTATTAGTTATGTAAAGTTATGCTAAAATGTATTAATTTTTTTTACTGTAATAAAATATTTATAACTTATTCATTTTTTTTAATCTTGGAAATAATGAAAAGAGGAAATATTATATAGTATAACGTTCAAGACGTTTGTATGGTATTAGTTATGCTAAAACGTATTAATTTTTTTTTTACTGTAATCAAATATTAATAACTTATTCATTTTTTATAATCTTGGAAATAATGAAAAGAGGAAATATTATATAGTATAACGTTCACGTTTTATATAACAAACGTTCAAGATTTTTGTTAAATATTGTTTTTAAAATAAATATTGAATAGGTTTTGATTTTAAGACATCAATAGTTTTTGAATGTATGGATGAAGTGTGTATAAATAGGGTTGGTATTATAACATGATCTCATACAAAATTAATAAACAAAATAAGGAAAAGAAAAGAAGAAATTTGGAGAATGGATATGAAGATGATGAATGTGAAGATAGTGTTGGTGGGAATTATGATGGTGGCTTTGGTTTTGTGTTCAGGAAATGAAATTCAGAAAAATGAGAATGCGCCAAAGGGATCACCCATGATTTGTCCATTCGGTTCGTTTTCCATTGCTAGGTTTTGTGTAAAAGATGCAGACTGTCTTAAAAAAGAACAACCTAATGTTGTTTGTAAATGTCTTGGAAACAAACAATGTTGTTGCCAAAAATAGAACAACTCATTTTCTTCTTTTTACTTTTCTTTTATCATTAATAAAATAAACTTTCTATCATTCTTTATATCCTAATTCCTATCTCATGCATGTATCTTTGTCATCTCTAATATTTAGAGCTGTCATACGAAATATTTTCAGGATGACATGGTTACTTTCTTAATAATGTTAACAATAGAGGTCATACTTAATTCATTTTAATTAAAATTAATAATAACTTATATATAATGGAAATATGTTAAAAACAATAATCAATCTTATATCATGGTCATTCCAAAATCCAAATTATTCAAGTCATATTTTGTGGTTTGAGGAAGAGAGATGTTGAAGTAATTATCTCTTCTATGGCTTAAGTGACCAGAGAGTTACTCAAAAATAAAAGTGTGAAGTTGTGTGAATGATTATTTAGGATCTTGTTATATTATACAACAATTAGCATCACTCAAATGATGAGTGAGTATTAGGAAGAAAAAGGTTCATCCAAAATCTCTCTCCTCAAAAGATAATGGATTAGGCAACATGTGATGTTTTTACTAAGGATGTCAAAGCGGTGAGTAGGAAATTGGTAGTAGTTTCCGTGTACTCTACTTGCTGGATAAATATTCATCTCATACTCGTCCCCATATATCTGTGCGGATATCCATCATAGGTACCTGCATATTTTTTTGTTATGGTTACCTGTTTTTATGAAGAAAAAATATCTAAAAATATTTTAACACTATATATATATATATATATATATATATATATATATATATATATATATTATATATATGTATGTATGTATGTATGTATGTATATGATGATATTTTGGTAAATTAGATTTTAACGGGTACAAATAAAATGTGAGTATAAACAATTTTCTATCCATTGCGGGTTTTATCAATTTTCTATCCATTGCGGGTTTTATCCGTTTATAATATCAATTTTCTATCCATTGCGGGTTTTATCCACGAATATCATAAATACACATTTTTTGACATCCCTAGTTTTTAATATAAATTACGAATGTATTATGAAGAGATTTACAAAATGGACATTGAACTAAACAACACATAACAAAAACAAAAGCGAAAGGGGATCAAAAGAACATGTAGACATCAGGTTCAGATCACCGAGATTGGAATGTTGCTTTCACCACGCCACTCGTCACTTGAGACAGATAATTGGAAGCTTAGAGTTGCCACTTGAGCTACCTCGTCAAAATAGGATCGCACACAAGGGTGAACTAATCACACGTCGCAGAAACAACATTTCATTACTGTATTATTCCAATTTGTCCAACTACATGCATAACCCTCTTATTTATGGTGAAAGGGGCTAATCAAGTAAGTAATGAAGAATTTATGCCTTAAACCTTAGCCCCTAATCAAGGTCAAAAGAATTTTAGAACCTAGACTAGAATAGACAATTAAATGATTGCGCATCTAGACATAAAATACATCATTGGTCATTCTTAACATCCGAACTTAAGGCTTAATGCGAACTTTTAATAAGGAAAGGTCTAAGACATTAGGATTCTTATTAAATTTTAGACTTGTCACTAAGACATTAGGGTTTGTTACATAGTGGTGTGAATGTGTGAGACGGAAATAAAAATATATTGTTTGTTGTTTTTACTTTGAATGGAATCATGAAACTCAATCCTGGTGAAGTTTTTATCTTATATTTTTTTAATCAAGCTATTTGTTTCCATTGTGCCAATTTCTGTTTATGCTTTATAATAAATTCTAAACTTAATTTTTTTTAAACCACAAATGTTTTGTTATTCTCAACCTTTATCAATAACTAACCAATTAACTTAGACCACATTAGTTCTTCTGGGATATAATATCTAGACTTGTCCACTTTATTACTTGTATGATTTGGTACACTTGTCAATTCCGCAACAACAACAAGATGATCAAATCATCCTCGCCAAACCTATTGTAATAAGTACAATGGTCTAAACGTAGTCTGTTGTAATCAAGGCTAACGACGAAGAAATCAAATCTCTTGTACGAACACCTGGGCGCAAGCTTTAAAACGTATAGAGATATATTCAAATGGCAAACCAAGTTTTCTTATTCTTTAATTTCTTTTGTTTGGAGAATCACTAGATCCCTGCTAATAATAACTTTGTAGGCAGTGGGACCCCACAGGCGATACCCCTTCACATTGTCAACATAGTCCAAGCATTTACTTCTTTTCCCAATTGCAAGCTCTAATCGTGCTTTGGATTCCTAAAATACTGGCAACACATTTGCTTTCCTCTTGATGAGGTACTCCGACAATATCCTAGAGTAATCATCAATGAATAATGAAAAATATCTTGCCCCTCCTAGGGATAACTCCGGTGATTTCCACACATCAGAATGAACCAAGTTTAATATGTTTTTGCTTTTGGTAGCTATTCTAGCAAACTTCAATCTATGTTGCTTGCTTATCACACAATGCTTGCAAAAATGTAAATTAACCTCATTAAGCCTGAGGAAGAGATTACGTTCCGCAAGGGTTTGTAGACCTCGCTTTGACATATGCCCAAGGCTACAATGCCATGTCACCACCACTTCTTCTTAACTTCATGCAACGTATCTCTCATAAGCACATAAAGATTCGCCATGATCTTCTTTGCTTTCATCATTACCAGATTTCCTTTCACCACCTTTAAGATTCCACCTCCAATGTGGATCTTACACCCGAGGTCATCTAATTATTCAATAGACAATAGATTCTTCTTCAAGTCCTTCACATGCCGTACCCCTTGAATTGTGCGAACAATACCATCATGCATTTTTATTTTGACAGTACCAATTCCAGCAACCTCTAATGCATGATCATTCCCCATGAACACAAATCCACTCGAGACAAGTTCATAACTATAAAACCAATTTCGATTTGAAGTCATGTGCCAGGATGCACCTGAATCCACTATCTACCTATCATGTAGTTGTCTTCCACCATTAGAGCTAATTACTACTTCGCTCCCCAAGATATGTCTGTCCTCCAAGGCACTTGCAACATAACCTTGTATGGTTGATGCTTCAGAGTTCTTTCCTCCATTCTTCCAATGCTAACAATCTTTCTTGACATGCCCTTTCTTACTACAATTGTAGCATTTGAGATGCTTTTTACCCTTAGACATTGATCTCTAATGGGTTTGACTCCCACTAGATCCATATTTTGTTGATCTACCTTTCGTCATCACCAAAGCCTCTACTTGCCTTGAACTTTCCACTATATCTACTATGTTCTTTTGCTTGGATTCTTTTTCAAGAATAGCTCAAGCAACATCCTCAAAGTGTAGATAGCCACCAATGTTGTAGTTTGTGATGTTGATGACGGGTTGATCATATGAATCAAGTAAACAATGTAGTAGAAACTCTACACATTCATTTTCAACTATGTTGTAATTTGCCACTGAAAGTTGAGCAAATAACATATTCAAATTATTGATGTGGTATGTCATTGGTGTGGACTCACTAATTCGAAGAATGTAGAGTTTTCTCTTCAAGAATATTCTTCTGTGAAGTGACTTAACCTCGTACAGTTTGATGAGAGTATCTCAAATCTCCTTCGTTGTGGTCTTCTCTGCAACGCTGGATAAAATCGCATCTACCAACACTAAGTGAAAATTTGCAATAGCATTATCATTCAGTTCCTTCCCTTTTGATTTGTGATGTCCACGATTTTTTCTTTAATCATCGCTAGACAATTGTCTTTTCTTAAAATTGCCTTCATCTTCAGTTTTCACAATGAGAAATTATTCCCATTGAACCTTTCTATCTCATATTTTGTTGCCAACACTAAGTACTGTCTATTGGAACAATGGAGGAAGACCATGAACCAGTGCACCAGGTAATTCCCAGGGAAGAGAGGTAGGCCACTAATGGATACATTTAAATACCAAGTCTTTCCTAACTAGAAATTTTCAAGACATGCACTTTCACACTACCTCATTATATCCAATATCACTACAATATTCTAATGACAATGGCAGCAAAATATAATCACATAAACTAGTGGACATTGATACCATTGTTGGGTATTAGAGTAATAGCACAAGTACTCACAATTAAAATAAAGGATGAAATAAATGGATAAAAAACAAATAATAGGCAAAGAATGAAATTTTATTAAAGAAAGAAACATTAAATACCCTTCTCTCTAGCTCCAAGGAGAGAATAATGACAACCTCTTTGTTGGAGATAGGAAAAAAACAAATATAAGGAGAACCTTCAAGGAGAAACTAATCTTCTCTTTTAATTCTTCTCTCAAGCAATAAGCAAAAAGGAAAGAATAGGAAAAGACTCTAGATGATTTCCTAAGGAAACACTAGGCTCCTTTTATAACATTAAAAGTAAGCCTCAAGGTAAGTTCCCACCGATGTGGTACTTCTTTTCTAACATGTTGGAATCGATTCCAATGTTATAAGAATCGATTCCCTTCTCCTTTGCACTATCATGGAATCAGTTCCAGCGTCATGGGAATCGATTACCTTCTCCTTGCACAATCATGAAATTGGTTCCAATTTCAGTGGGAATCGATTCCTTCTCTTTGGAATTGGAGTTCTCTATCAACCACACATACACACACACACACAAACCATGCACATGAAATTCTCGTGAAGAAAGCATGTCTTAATTTGAGGGTAAAACCGTATTTGCACATCTATCATCCTCAAATCACCTCAGTTAAAGAGAAATTCGAAAAGCTCACAATCTCGTTAATCCCCTCTTTCTCTCACTCTCAAATCCACGAATGGGAATGTGACTCTCACTCGTAAATCATTCCTCCCCATTTACTCACCACAATAACTCACCCGCAAGCGAACACAACATAAAGGTGTATTGACTTGTGAAGATTGATTTAAGAGAGAGTGAATGGATGAATTTAGGTGAATTTTAGAGTAAAGTTTGTGTTGTTCTTTTTAAAGAATTTAAGGAGTAAAAATTTGTGAATGATTTGAGTAATGTGAAAAATTAAAAAAAAGTTTAGTAGAAAGAAAACTAATATTACCAAATTGTCTTTGAAGTTAAAAATAATATAAACTAATATTTAGATTATTCCCTCTCCTTTCTCTCTCAAATCTGCAAATGTGAACACGTCTCTCACCTCATTGCCCATTGTTCACAAACCACAGTAAAAATTATAGTTGTTCACTCACCACAGTAAATCACCACAAGCAAACATAGACTAAAGAATATTATACATAAAAAAGGAGAATTTTTATTAATGATATATGTAACGTCCCATTTAAATAGATTTATCTACTAAACAGAACGTCGCAAAATTTTTGATAACAAGAACCCATCAGATAAACTTGAGGCGTACGAGAGGTAACTATTACAGTCATCCCAAAAGTACTTAGAGGAAAACCTGGGCATACAACCATGCCATGACTAAAAGAAAACTAACAGAATCCAACAGTTTTGCAAAAGGAGTTGCCATTGGCAACTGATATAAGAGGCCTCCTGGCCCTGAAACTGTTCCTAAGACCTCCAAACAGGGAAGTCTAGGCCGCACCGCTACGTCTCCCAGATCCAACACGAACCTCCCTCTCATCTGCTCCCACCAGAAGGTGATCATCGCAAGAGAGAAAACATAACAGAAAACAAACACAAACATGCAAGGGTAAGCTAGTGTAATATAATACTTATCATGGTATAAAGGAATAAATGCGTAAACATTCCCAGACATACAACATAGAGACACAACATTCATGGTATGACAAACAAGCAAGACACTATGACTCGATTATCCGGATACATATATTAAGATCGGATTCACTGGATGCCTGCACTCGTGGTGGCCTCTACTGCTCTGCAGAGCCATTGCCAATGGGTTTCACCCTACCACTCACGAGGTTAGCCTTTAAGCATCTAAGGCCATTATCCTGCCAAAGACTAGGGCCTCCCGCTACTCTCACCACTTGGGTCAGTTTGCTCTACTTGAGACTCACTGACCCTTTAGAGTTTCGGGATGCAATCCTTACTTGAATCCTTATCTTAATATATACACTACACGCCACCATAAAGTCTCCCCACGAGACTCATGGAATTACGCCTATCACACGCCACCATGAAGTCTCCCCACGAGACTCATGGAATTACGCCTATCTCACCATCATAATCATGTTTCTCATACCATAACCACCACGTTGATCTCATACATACAATCCTCATGTTAAAACATCACGAAACCACAACTCCATGATCAATCTCATACCAAGCATGCCAGTTTCATTCATAAAAACCCAAACACCCAAGCACATTCACGTACATCATATTTAGGAGGAATAATCAAAACAATGCATGCAATAAATCATTTAACAGCCAAGGAAACATGACCCCCACTCGCACACTCGCTTAGGCGAGACGCTGACCTTCCAGATGCAGCGCATTCTCGCTCAAGCGAGATGAGCAACGTGGGATCTCCACGATTTCTCGCTCAAGCGAGACCTCCTCGCCTGAGCGAGACATGGCGTCGCTCAGAACACGGACTGGTCGCCTGGGCGAGTTCTCGTGGCGGTGAGTGCTCTGATACTCTCGCCTAGGCGAGACGAGCTCGCTTGGGCGAAAATAGCAGAGTTCACCACTGTCCACCCACATGCAATGGCGGAAACCGCCCAGATCTACCCCCAAACACCCATGCAAGACAAGAAAACGACACTGAGCAACATACAGAACATAGCCAACCATTTATTTTCACGACTCAACACCATACGAGCACCCACAACATGGAACAGAACATAAGCATGCCACGATAACTTTAAAACTTAAACACATAGCTCCCCTTACCTCTGTTTTTGAGAGCAACTTAAACAACAGATTCGAACTAAGGACACCACAGCTCCTGGAGTTACTACAGCGAGCTGCAACCACGAAACCAGGACCAAACAAAGGTACGGGGTTAGATCCCAACCAAACTCATGTGTCCAAAAGCGGAAGAAAGGGAAGACCGAGAAAGTTCACAGATTCTTACTTACTTGAAAGCCAAAACAACTTAGCTAGCTCGACGGGGAAGATTCATCGTGCCCTAGCAGAGGACTTCTGCTTTAGCCAAGAGTGTTTTGAGGAAGAGAAGCTGCTTCTGTGAAGGGGACAAGGGCCAAATGAGTGGACAATGTAGGGTATGGGGTCCTTCTGTAGGGCAGGGCCTTGGGCCTCCGAAAAGGCCAGACCCAAACTCTATAGCACAGAAAAGGGGCTTACAATATAAATTTTTACACAATTGTTTTTTGTCAGTTATAATTATTTAGTAACTGATTTTTTATATAAAATAATTATTCCTAATAAAAAAATCATTCACACAATGAAATAAATATTTATAATAAAAATTATTTTTTTTTGTAATTACCTTTTCCTAAAATTTATTTTATAGTATAATAATATTTTTTTTATTTGAATAATTGAAAATCATTTTATAATTACTAAAAAAATTTGATATTATAGAAAAAAGTGAACACGTGTACATAACACATCTATTTTTACTAGTTATATTTAAATTAAATTTTTTATGTTAGTAAAACTAATTTTTAAAAATAAACAAATAAGCTGGAAAGGATAAAAATTTATAAAGAAAAATTATGCAAAAAGATTAAGCAACATAAATAAGGGTTAAATTAAAAATAATTAATTATAATAAAATTGAAAAGGATAGAATTGTTAAAAAATTAAAATATTTATAAGGATATATATTTTGAAGATGCAATATTTAAAAAATGAACAAACTGTTTTTGAAATGAACCGTCTTAATCGAGTAGAAAAGTAATGTCCCTTCATTTACTTTTTATCTTTTATTTATATAAAAATTATTGGGTCTCTGATTAAGATTAATATTAAATAAAATTAAATGAAGCTGAATAAATTTTTTATTTTTTTGTTCTTTTTATTTAAAGTTTAATATTATTTTAATTTTACTTATTTATATTTATATTTATTTTTCAGTATATTAAATAAAAATAAAATTATATATATAGATATTAATATTTTTTTTTAAATATAGATTAAGAAATATGAAAACGTAAAAAAGAAATAAAATAATAAATAATAAACTAAAAAACAATTAATAGTTAGAAAACATAAATTTTAAAAAGAATTAAAAATATTTAAAATAAAATTAATTTATTGACTTACGGAAGTCGACTTCTGGTGATAATTTTTGATTTCCGGTAGTCGACTTCCGGTGATACATTTTGACTTTCGAAAGTAAACTTCCGGTTATACATTTTGACTTCCGGAAACCAACTTTCGGTAATATATTTTAACTTCCAAAAATTATATATTTTGACTTTCGGAAGTTATATATTTTGACTTCCAGAAGTCGACATAAATTTGGAGTGTGGTGTCCACGGGTTTCTTTAAATAATCAAAGGATTTTATGGGAATTTAAAGAAATTTTGGAGGTGTAGAAGAAATTTTGGAGGTACAGGAAGAAAGACCCCCTTCATTTCAGCGTCCAAAAACTTCCATGCAATGACAGGCTTTTTCTTCATACATTCTCATGATTACTAAGTGCACCCCCCATACTACAAGCAAAAAATTAAAGTATCTTCTATCATTTTATTGTCATCACTGGAACAATCTTTGTGAAGAAGAAAAAGAATGGGTAGAAGGAAAAAGAAAAAAGAGAGAGAGACAGGGTAAAACTATAGGTTTGATTAGAAACTTCTTTTAAAAAGCTCGTTAAAAAAGATATAATATATATTTAAGAAATTTGTTATAAAAATTTTGTTTAAAAAAGTTTATTGTGAGTAACTTATTTTAGAAAGGATTTAAAAAACTCATTCATAATGTATTTTATTTAGGGATGTCAAAAAAATATGTACCTGCGAGTATTCGTGGATAAAATCTGTAACGGATAGGAGATGGATATTGTAAATGGATATTCGTGAGTAATATCGGGACGGGTACGAATATCATAGTATCCATACCCGTGGATACCCGTACCCGCTATACTCTAATTTAAATTTTAAAAAAAGTATGATTAAAATATTAACATAGTGATTTTGAATGAGTTATTTTTTTATCAATTAGTTTTAAAAAAAAAATCATTTTTTTGTAAACTGTCATTCAACACTATTTAAATAGGTTATTTGAACTTTGTTTAAAATTTATAAATGTTATGTATTGTACTTTATTTGAATTTTGCGATTAAAATATGTTGTTAAATATTTATTTTTATTTTTTAAAATACTTGCGGGTATCCGTGGATATTAAAAAATTATGCGGGTACTCACATAACGGATACCCTACTCCTACCCTACTCCCAGCGGGTAGGGTATGGGAGACTTACTACTCCTACCCTACTCGTCCTGCTAACATCTCTAATTTTACATGTTTTGAAAAAAATGTTTGAAAATTTTATTTCAAAAATCCTTTTTGAACAACTCTGTTCCAGAAATTCTATTTCAAAAATCATGTTATGAAAATTTTCAGAAAAGTTATTGTAGAAGTTTTCGGAACATATGATATTCAGAAATCACATTAATGAAATCATTTTTAAAATTACAAGGATGCATCTAGAAAGTTTAAATCCAATAACAAACATGTCACGAAACGCTAATAAGAAGAATCAGAAAAAGAAAAAGAACATTCTGAATTATGAGCTAACTAATTATTTCCAAAGTATAGGCATTTAAGTCCTTTTTATAAGATAATTAAGAGCATTTTTTTCCTTCTATGATCATACTACATGAATTAAGGCCTATCCAACTCAAAGACAAGTTTTATCATTATGTTATACTACATTTTAATAGCATGATACTACTAAAATAAAATATTTAATTATAATATTTAGAGAAAACAAATATTTTAAAAGATCTTGTATATTAGTACAATCATCCAAAAGATAGAAGTATAGTAATATAACACATACATCCTAAGCTTCAATATTATGGTTCTATTCTATAACTATATCTAACATGATGTTAATATGGATAAGTAATGAGAAAGAATAATGCGTACAAAAAATGTTTGGTGAAAACAACTCAAAAAGACCTTGTTTATTGATTTATTAAGACCTTGTTCAATATAGAAAGTACAATGTTCCATCAAAGAAAAAAGTAAAACCTAATAAAACATAATATTTGATAATAATAATAATAATAATAATAATAATAATAATAATAAAAGAGAATCAAATATATAATATCTCTATCAATATAAATAAAAGTAGAAGATACACAATATCTTTATCACATGATCTTATATCGCTCAGACTACTGGCTTCTCATCCACAAGAGATGTCTCTCCATCTGCTCACACCAATGAGGTGATCATCGCTAAAAGAAGAAAACAATAGACCACAACACCAACAAACACACAAGGGTAAGGTGATTTGCAAAAGAAACATCATATATCAATTAAACATGTTGTATCAACATACGAAGTAATCCAAACAGTTATGAAACACAAGTCACAACAATAAAGACTCTTCTATACTCAATTATCTGGATAAAATGCATTGATGTCAGACTGCTTGAAAATTTTGCACTTGTGATAGACTATCTTCCATTAGGGGCAGCTCAAGAATTTGGAAGCCCTAAAGCAAACTCAAAATACATTCATTTATATACTTATATACTCCGAATAATCATTTATACAATTTAAAATGTATATTAGAAGTTTTCCAATTACCGCCCAACACAAATTATCACCGTCCAATGCACCCCAACTAGAGAAATCATTGAAAGACTGGCGTCGAGTAAGAGTGTCAAAATGGGTCGTCACCCACGAGCAACCCCACAAGCCCGCCAATGGGACGTGCCATGTTGAAATTTTAAACTTGCAAACCTTTTTTGGTTCGACCCGTGCAGCCCTCCAAATTGGTAGGTCAGCCCGCCCTGGCCCGCTGTACTATTTTTTTTAATTAAAAATTAAAATAAAAATAATAAAATGATTAAAATTTCTATATTATACTTTAGTAAATATATAATACTATAATAATTTAAATCATTAATACTTACAAATTAAGTTCCAATTATTAGTTATAATAGAATAATTTAACATGTAAATATAATAATTATTTTTATTTATTCTATCAAAAATATTAATTAATCAATTCAAAGCTTAGAATATATATATATATATATATATATATATATGTTTGAATATATTTTAAATATTTATTTCAAAATACAAATACAATTGAATCTTAAAAATAAAAAATTTCAAAAAGAATTAGAAAATTTTAGGAAAAAGGGCGGATCGCGTTGCATTTTCTGACCCGTTATTTTGTGGCTGGTCAACTCGGTTTATTTTTTATGGTCCAAGGACAGGCCGAGCCAAAACGAGTCGGGTTGACTCGTTTTGCCACCCCAAGCGACCAATGGTAGCTAGGTGGCACCCAACACAGCTTGTGTCACCTAACGAGTCTAGGATACACCCATCGCAAGCACCTTTAAAGCTACAGGATTTAAATTAAATAAGCAGCATCTAACGACATGACATTGGCACCCGACGGTATCAAAAAACACCAATCTTCCTTTTTTGAGCTTTTATTTAAGTAATTTGCACTCCTTGAGCCAACTTCCACATAATAAACCTTTTAATGACAAGAAATTTCATGCTTCTTACCTCAACCAGTGTCATACTACTTAAATCAAAGATCTCACAAAGGTATTCTCAATAACGCATAAAGTCAAGATTCTATGATTTTCACTACTACAAAACATGCTACACAAAATTTTGCATAATTAAATATACTACACAAGTTCAATCTCAACTTAACAGCTCAATCATATCATTCATCACCCCAAAAAAAGGAAATCAACATTTCATAACCTAAAACACAAAAAAAAAAGTTCTCAATTGGCAACAACAAATTAACAACCTCAACATGCAAAAATAAGAATTAGCTTTCCTCACCTATAAGATAGTTCTAGCAGCTCCTAGAACACCAAAGCACCTTCAATTTCGTAGGGTGTTTTATCTACACACAGAAACATCACAAGAATTATCAGGTCATACCATTATAATCATTGATCAGTGGAGACTCCTATTGAAAACTTCAAAGGTACGCGTAAGCACATAAGTCTTACATGCAAGGAGAAAACATATTTGAGCCTAGAGAAAATGGTAAAATGCCAACTTACTCGATTGTAGATTCTGATAAGCTACCCTTGTAGAACTCGATGCTCTAATCACTTAGGCGATATCTGATCATTAAACAAATGGGTGAGACGATCATAAACCTAGAGAATGTTGGAAATATTTTAATATATTTAAAAAATATATAATTAAAATATTATTTTATGGTTACTAATATTTTGATGGACTTTTAATTTGATGAGTTAATGTTATTTATGGTTAACAACTATAATTTTTATTACAATTGACTCTTATGTCTCCCTTTTCTACTTATAGGTACCACCTAGGTATATGGGAAAAGACATAACAAAAACACTATAGTTTTCTCAAAAGTATTCTTCTTTTCTTCTCTATACTATCTCTTAAAACAATGATGTTCATAAGCTTTATAGATCCTTCGCTACACTCGATTGATCTAACGGATTGTTGTATCTTGGGAGAGAATCGCATATGATTTTGTTATGTCCTGTGCAGTAGGGGTGTTTTCTATCTAAGCATAGCGTTATGTGTGCCTCAACCCAAGTTATTTCTACTCGTTCCCTCATCTACTTTTTATCTCTTATTGTTATAAGAATTATTGGATCTCTGATTAATATTCGTTGATATATATATATATATATATATATATATATATATATATTTTTTTTTTTATATATTTTTTTTCTTTTTTTTATATTTTTTTTTTATATTTTTTTTTATTTTTTATATATTTTTTTATATATATATATATATATATATATATATATATATATATATTATTGTTCTAATAATTATTATCACATTATTTCATACTTTTATTATTAATAGTATTATCTGATTAATAATTTTCTAAAACATAGATAAGGCAGAGAACTTTAAAAGAGGTTTCTACAAATATGGTGATTTTATATAAAATGAACTTCAAGGAATCTATTTATAGTCTAGACTACTTATTATTAAAATAATATAGTGTTTTGTTTTTATTAAAAAAAACTACCATTGTTCTTAAGTCATTTTCTAGGTTCTCACTAAATCAATATTAGGAGATGTGTCAAAATTGAATATCAAACAATCTTAAAGATAATTTATATAGGGTTAAACATATTTTTGATTCTTTAACTTTCACAAAAAATTAGAATTAATCCTTGTTTGAAACTTTGACTTAATTTAGTCCTTCAATTTTAGAAACGTGTGAATTTAGTCCCTTTAACCATGAATTTAGTCCGTTTAACCAAAATTTGATAAGTTTATTTGACGTTTCGAATACGTGTTTCCGCTAATACTAAAGTAGAAAGTGTCAAACAGTATAAACAACTCAAATGTTATCATGAAAGGCGTTTGAAATGTCAAATAAATATCACTAAATCTATGGTTAAAAGGACTAAATCCACACATTTCTAAAGTTTGGAGACTAAATTGGACTAAAGTTTTCATGAGCGACTAATTCTAATTATCACCAAAAATTAAATGACCAAAAACATATTTAACCCATTTATATATAATTAATGCAATTTACAACAATAAAAACATTTAATATAAAAAACAAAAGGCTACTAATTGTCAACTTAAATTTAAAATCACGACGTTTAATAAGTTTTAAATTGAAACAAGTGGTAATAAATTGAAGACTTTAATGGTCTCAAGTTTAATTATTAAATGTTTTGTTTCTACATGAAATATTGAATAGGTTTTCAGTTTTAGACATTAATGGTTTTTCGAATGTATTGAGGAAGTGTGTATAAATAGGGTTGCTATTGCATGATCTCCTATAGAACTAGAAAAGAAAAGAAAAAAAAAAAAAAAAATAGAAGAAAAAATTTG
>Ga0214543_1005141_pt1 | contig 24327 bp, 11 predicted proteins | sample CNSS2metaG_FD_160094 | JGI IMG/M metagenome (GOLD analysis project Ga0214543, IMG submission 160094) | Root nodule microbial communities from cowpea collected in UCLA plant growth center, Los Angeles, California, USA - CNSS2 | ecosystem: Host-associated > Plants > Roots > Nodule | place: USA... | reverse complement strand
TTTGTACTCAATATTTCAGAAATTATAAATGAATCATGTTCTTCTGCTTATATCGTTGACTCATATGATATGTGGCATGCTAGATTAGGACATGTGAATTCCTCGTATGTTATGAAATTGCAACGACTAGGATTAATTAATATGCATGATAAACAAAGTGGTAAATGTGATGTATGTGTAGAATCCAAAATAACTAAGAAAACATGTTATCCTGTAGAACGTCAAACAAATTTGTTAGGGTTAATTCATACTGATCTAGCTGATTTAAAACAAACCATGTCTAGAGGTGGTAAAAATTATTTTGTAACCTTTATAGATGATTATTCTAGATACACCAAAGTGTACTTAATCAAACGTAAGGATGAAGCCTTTGATGTGTTTTTAACTTATAAAGCGGAAGTAGAAAATCAATTGAATAAGAAAATTAAGAGGATTAGATCAGATAGAGCTGGTGAATATGTTTTATTTAATGACTTTTGTGTAAAAGAAGGTATTATCCATGAAGTAACCCCACCATATTCACCTGAGTCTAATGGAATAGCTGAGAGGAAAAATAGAACTCTTAAGGAAATGATGAATGTCATGCTTATTAGTTCCAATGCACCTGATAACCTTTGGGGAGAAGCCCTTCTTACTCCATGTTTTTTACAAAATAGAATACCTCATAAGAAAACGGGTAAAACTCCCTATGAGTTATGGAGAGGGTATCAACCTAATCTTAAATATCTAAGAGTGTGGGGGTGCCTAGCTAAAGTAATGTTACCTGATCCTAAGAAAAGGAAAATAGGCTCCAAAACCTCTGATTGTATGTTCTTGGGTTATGCTGAACATAATGCTGCCTATAGGTTTCTTGTTCTCAAAAGTGATGTGATTGAACATAATATTATTGTAGAGACAAAAAAATGTTGAATTTTTTGAACATATATTTCCTTTAAAGGTTAGTGATACAATTGAACAACCTATAGATAATAATAGTGATGTCATGTGTGAGGGTTTAAGAAGAAGTAAAAGATAGAGGAAGGAAACTTCTTTTGAAGATGACTTTTACATCTATCTAGTTGAAAATGATCTAACAAGTTTTTTAGAGGCTATTAGTGCTCCTGATGCAAAACAGTGGGGTAAGGCTATTATGACTGAAATTGAATCAATTGAGAAAAATAATACTTGGACCTTAGTAGATTTGCCCAAAGGAGCAAAACCCATTGGTTGTAAGTGGATCTTTAAGAAAAAGTATCACCCTGATGGATCCATAGATAAATATAAGGCAAGATTAGTAGCGAAAGGTTTTACTCAGAAACCCAACATAGATTACTTTGATACCTTTGCCCCTGTGACTAGGATTTCCTCTATTCGAGTTTTGTTAGCTCTAGCGGCTACCCATAAGCTAGTGATACATCAGATGGATGTTAAGATTGCTTTTCTGAATGGTGATCTAGAGGAGGAAATTTATATGACTCAACCTGAAGGGTGTGTTGTCCCTGGTCAAGAAAATAAGGTGTACAAACTTTTAAAATCTTTATATGGGTTAAAACAAGCACCAAAACAGTGGCATGAAAAACTAGATAATATGTTAATTTGTGATGGTTTTTCACCTAATGATGCTGATAAATGTGTGTACTCTAAATATGAAAATGGTGAATGTGTCATTATATGTTTGTATGTGGATGACATGTTAATTTTTGGTACATGCATTGATATAGTCTCTAGAACAAAATTGTTTCTAGGATCTAAGTTTGAAATGAAAGACATGGATGAAGCCAATGTGATTTTAGGTGTTAGAATCATAAGAAAGGGAGATAGTATATCACTATCCCAGGAACAATACATTGAGAAACTTCTTAGGAAGTTTGGATATTATGACTTTAAACCTGTGAGTACCCCTTATGATGCTAACTCTAAATTAATGAAAAATAGAGGAGAATATATTTCTCAACCTCAGTATGCCTAGATAATTGGGACCTTATTGCACTTAATGAGCTTTTCAAGACCTGATATTGCTTATGCAGTAGGTAGACTGAGTAGATACACTCAATGTCTTAATCAAGAACATTGGGATGCACTAGCAAGACTTATGAGATACTTAAGAGGTTCAATGGATTATGCCATTGAATATAGTGGATTTCCCGCTGTACTGGAAGGGTACAATGATGCTAACTAGATCTCTGATTCAGATGAGACAAAGTCCACTAATGGATATGTATTCACACTTGGGGGTGGTGCCATTACATGGAGATCAGCCAGACAAACAATTATTGCAAGATCAACAATGTAATCTGAGTTTGTTGCTCTTGAAATGGCTGGTAGTGAGGCTGAGTGGTTGAAAAACTTCTTAGCAAACATTCCTATAGGAATGAAACCAACCTCATATGTATCAATACATTGTGATTGCCAATCGACAATAGCTATAGTTAAAATCAAAAACTAAAATGGAAAGAATAGGCATATACAATTGAGACATAATCTGGTTAAGCAGCTGCTAAAGAGTGGAACTATTTCCATTGATTATGTGAAGTCAGAACAGAATCTAACAGATCCTCTGACAAAACCCCTGGGAAGAAATATGATTTTAGAAATATCGAGGGGAATGTGACTTAAGCCACTTGCAAACAAACAAGTGATGGTAACCTAACCTTTGTGATTGGAGATCCCATGAATAAGGTTCATATGGGTAAAAACAAGTCACTTGTTAGTTCTAATAGCACTAAATTGATTTTTTTTTAATCAATTATGTCCATTCCTATGGTGTATGTGAAAGTTCTAGAGACTGCATTATTGAGAGGTTAAACTTTGTAAATTAAAATTCGTTGTGGTATAAGAATTTTAGTTTAAACAAAGTTTTAATGATTTTCATATCCCTTACAGGTTGTGTATGATTTGCAGCATACACTTGATGAAATTACCTATATGAGTGTCAAGTGGGGCCGCTTATATGAGATCTTGGCATGATCTCTAGAGCACTCATGAATACCGGGCACGCGCATGGCCTAGTAAGCGCAACACAACGTTAACAGCAAGGATTGTGGGGGTGTATTGTGATTGATAAACCACTAACACACATCAAGTGTATTTAGTTCATATAGCTTGCTATACCAACTACACTATGTGTTAAGTTTATCTGTCTAAGACTGGTTCATATAGCTTGCTATACCAGCTCTGACGCATTACATCTTATATGAGACCTAGTATTTTCTTCCTTCTTTTTCTTATCTTTTGCAATATGTGGGGGATTGTTATAATAATAACGGTTATTGCAAAAGTTTTGAACGTTGCCTCCAGTGTTTAATTTTTCTACTGCTGCAGTTTTGCTTATGGTGTAAAGATTCTTCAGTTTTGATTCCATAATTATTGAAATTCATGGCTACCCTTGTACGTTGCAAATCTGTTTTGAACGTTGGTAAGCAATATGGGATTTCAGCCCTTTCCATTCTCTCCTTCACACCTATAAATAGGTGGCTTTGGTGCTCTCCAAAACACACCATATCTCATTCTTCTCCTTCATTCTTCAAGCTCTCTTCTCTCTCATATTTCTTTCTTCTACTATCTGGTTTAAATACTCTTTCAAGAGTATTTTCTTGCTAGTTATGAGATCCTCGGAAGATCCGAGAAGTTCCTGTTGTATCCTGGGGGGCTTGCGCAACACACCGCGGATAAGTCCTTAAGGACAGTGAATTCACACACCTCAGGAAGTACCCTTTTGTTCGTGTTTTGTCAATATTTTACAACATATTGTAAATGGATACTCGCAAGTAATGGGTATGGGTATTTTTAATACCTGCATGTTAACGGGGCGAGTACGAGTATCATAGTATCCGTACCCGTGGATACCCTTACACACTATACTCTAATTTAAATTAAAAAAATAAAAAAACATGATTAAAATATTAACATTTTGATTTTGAATGAGTTATTTTTTTTATCAATTAGTTTAAAAAAAATCATTTCTTTGTAAACTATCATTCAACACTATTTGAATGGGTTATTTAGACTTTGTTTAAAATTTATGAATATTATGTATTGTTTCTATTTGAATTTACGATTAAAATATGTTGTTAAATATTTATTTTTATATTTTTGTAAATACCTGCGAGTACCCGTGAATATTAAAAAATTGTGCAGGTACCCATATAACGGATACCCAAGAGGATATGCATACGAGTACGGGTCAGATATTTATCCAGCGGTACCCTACCTGCCCCGTTGACATCCCTAGTCTAAATATATAAAACAAATCATTAATTAAGCTAAAAATATATAAATATAGTTAAATGTTCATTTATTTTTTTACTTTTTTATGTTTAGAAAATAATTAAAACTTGATTTTTTTTATCAAATTACAACGTGCAAGATAAAGAGTACAATAAATTGATTAAAGATGTAATATAAATAAGTAGATTAATCTTTATTATTATATTTTCATTCATTTTCTTGTTCTATTTGAGTACTTTGTGAAAAGAATATTGTTGGAGTTGAATTTGATATTTAATGGTCTCTTCTTGAGTGCTTTTTAGTATTGGGAAGTATTAAAGGAAGATTTTGTTAGTAGACATGATACCTCCAAATAATAAGAATTAATGATAGTCTATATAACATGAAATTATTTAGATGTGGAAAGTATATGTTGATGATGTTGGTATGCATCTTATATAAATTGAAGATTGAACAAGTTTGCATTGATTGTTAAGAAGTTGGAGTACGTCCTTTGGAGCATATGAAGTGATGTTTAGTTTGGAAATTTTTACATAAATTATGTTTTAGAAAGATTTGATCAGTAAGGAGGTATTATTTTCATTCTTATACTTTTTATGATTTTGATAAATGATGTTTACAAACTTGCAATATATTGTTTAAGTGATAACTTATAGCTTAAGTAATACTCAAATAATGTCAAAAAAATTCTCTCTCTTATAAAAGGGTTGACGTTTGAGTAAAAATCATGGCAATGGTGCATGGATTTTATTAGAACATTAGAGACCTTTCAGTTACATTTTGATACAAGAAAGTATATGATCACTCAATTGTTGATGAAACAATGTTGTATATTGTGAAATTTGTTCGAAGAGATATAAGAAGCATGTCACTCACGTGTAGTGAGAATGCTCAAGTGATAGACACACAAGTGTAGAATTAATTGGCGTTTGAGTGAGGAAAAAATAAAATCAATTTTACTCTTTTTGGACTAGTCTTGCCCAAAAGTTGGAAGATCTTAAGTAAGAAAATCTTCCCCAGTTACAAACTCTATGTATGTTTGTGTATGTGCACATGTGTGTAATCATGTATGTGTATACCAGAACATTAGGTGATCAAAAGATTAAATAGGTTGTGAATTATGTTGATAGAATATGTTGGTTCTAAAGTAAGTATTCATCAAAGTCTCACATCGAGTAACATGAAGAAGAGAGCAGTAGAAAAATATTATAAAAATAAATAGTTGCTTCTAGAAGTGTCATCATAACTCAATAGGTCTCTTTGGTGTATGGGGATTTGGGTAGTTGTGTGTCATTGGAAGGTTTAATTTTTGCCACAAAAATTGCACCATGAAGGGTTTGTAATTTTGGTCCACAAAAAATTTCATTATGAAGGGTTTGCAATTTTGGTCCACAAAAAAAGTACACTTTGAGTGATAATATTTTTTGTTGAGTATTCATGGATGTAGTCTTGAGGTGCCGAACCACATTAAATTTCTTGTGTGCTTTTATTTATTCTTTTGTTCTTATTTTGTGGTGTGCTTCCGCTTGAAGAGATTATTTTTAGTACATGATTTCCAATAGTGGTATCAAAGTTTGGTTCTGACCAAGGGTTTCTAATTAAGGGAGGAAGATGAGCAATTTGACATACTGACCATCTGATTTGTCTGAGTTGTGGTTTGTGACATGTACGTGGAGGAAATGTTATGCGCTTTACATATCTGCTCTGGTTGTTGCATTCGGTGGACTGCGATGTTGGCTAACATTGGATCTGCGTGGTGAGGGTTAGGGATGTCAACGGGACAGGTAGGGTACGGGTAGACACCCGTTAGATAAATATCCACTTCGTACCCGTACCCATATTTGTCGGATATCCGTTATGCGGGTACTCGCATATTTTTTTCATATCCACGTGTATCCACGGGCACCTGCGGGTATTTACAAAATTATTTAAAAAATAAATATTTAATCATAAATTCAAATAAAATAAAATAAAATACATCACAGTCATAAATTTTAAATAAAGTTCAAATAAACTCAAGTTCATACAAGTCCAAATAATTATAAAAATAAATATAAAATGACGTTTAACACAATGAAATTTTTTTTAATTAGTGTTTTAATCAACAAACTCACTTTCTCCGATTGAATCCTGAAAAATAAAAAAAGTAAATAAATAATAAACCTCAACTACCACGTGTCAAATATTCTTATTTTGATTCCATCATTTGACAACAAACATACCATAAACATCATTGTCTATATATGATTTGATGTATATGCCCAATTTCAAAGAAAGGAAAGAGAAGAATGTTAAGGAGTGTACTTAGAAGAAGATAACGTACCAATACTTGAATATGGAAGAATGAAGACAGAAGACAAGATGTTTAGCTTAGAAAAAATTAGGTCAAAATGTTTTTTACTAATATATATATATATATAAAAGGGTATTTTTGTGAATTAAAGTTTAACGGGTACGAGTATCCACGGGTACAGATACTATGATACCCGTACCCGCCCCGTTAACATGCGAGTATGAAAAATATCCGTACTCGCGATTAGCGGGTATTCATTTTTAATATTTGTTTCCTATCCATTGCGGGTTTTATCTACGGATACTCGCGGGTACGGATTTTTTTGACATCCCTAGTGAGGGTGGACCTCGAGATCTCCAATGGTGGTGTTTTGCATGGTTCATGTGATGCTTCGTCAGCAACGAGTGTTGTGTCGTTGTGTTGTGGCGGTATCGTGGCTTGGCCAAGGTGGCGTTGATGATGGATTCCCCTTGAGTATCAGTGAATTGTTAGTTACAATGATGTGGAAGTTTCCGACAACGAGTCTGATATGCAAAGCGGTGAGAGTTGATGATTGGAAAAAATTGTCATTATTGAAGAGTAGTGCTTACATTATTTTATTATTTTTTTAATTTACGACTTTGGTGTAAAAGGTGCTAACTTTATTTTATTATTTTTTGATTTATGTAGAAGTTGTGCGGTAAGATCGTAACTAGGGATGTCAACGGGACGGGTAGGGTACGGGTAGTAGCTCCCCCGTACCCTACCCACTGGATAAATATTCGCCCCGTACCCGTACTCATATCCATCGGATATTCGTTATGCGGGTACCCGCCTATTGTTTTCACATCCGCGGGTATCCACGGGTACCCGCGGGTATTTACAAAAATATTTTAAAAAATAAATATTTAACCATAATTAGTGCTTGGATCAACAAGTCTACCTTCTCCGATTAATTCTTAAAAAACAAACAAATCAAAAATCACTAATAATTTATATTGTAGTTTATTTTTGAATGCAATATTAAAGAAATTACTAACTTCATCAATGTCCACATCTTGCAACATTGTATAAAGTTTCATGTTGTCCAATTTTAATCTAGAAGAGCCTGAAAACATAAAAAGTTCATTAAAAAAATTTCTAACAATCACTTGAGTAAAATATCTAAGTAAAAGTGTTAATTTTATTACCTTCCGTGTTGATCCATAACCAGTCTTGGAGACACATCAATGCCTCCACAGTATCTGGAAGTAATCTACTCCGATGTGGGGTAAGAATCCAACCACCCACATAATGTTTTTTACTCATATATATATATATATATATATATATATATATATATATGGATACTTTTGTGAATTAAAGTTTAGCGGGTATGTGTATCCACGGGTACGAATAATATGATACCCGTACCCGCCCCATAACATGCGGATATCAAAAATATCTGTACCTGCGAGTATTCATTTTTAATATCCGTTTCCTACTCATTACGGGTTTTATCCACAAATACCCGCATTGTACGATGACATCCCTAATCGTGACTTCTCTTTCCTTGTTGCAATTGTTTTTTCAAACGTATATACTTTTTCTAAAATTTTGATATATATATATATATATATATATATATATATATATATATATATATATATATATTAATAATTTAATTAATTGGTTTTCAAATTCTAATATTTTTAAAATATTTATGTAATCATATATTTTTAATTTTAAGATATTTATTTTAATAATTTAAAATATTTTGATAATCTTTTATATCTTAATTTTTTAATAATTTGATTAAAAATAACTTGGAATCTTTTAAATATTTCTGTAATTTTTTTTTCTTTGAAATATTTTTTAATAGTTTTATCTACAAATTAAAATAAAAGTTCTCTTTTTTCTACTATTTTGTTTTTCTTTTTTGTGTAAATATTTTTAACTTTTTAAATAATCTGATTATTAAATTTGTATACATCTTATTTATTATTACTGAATATATTTAAAAAATTAAAAAATATTTACACAAAAAGTTAAAGAAAATATAAAAAAGAACTGTTTACACAAAAAATTTAAAAAATTTAAATTTTTTAATCATATAATTAAAAAAAAATAATATATGAAAGATAATCAAAATTTTAAAGTATTAAAATAAATATCTTAAAATTAAGAAATATATGATTATATAATTTTTTTAAAATACTAAAATATTTTAGAACCAGTTAATCAAATTAATAAAAAAATAATTTAAAAATAAAAAATGTGTATATCAAAATTTTAAAAAATGAAAAAAAAAGTATAAAATAAAAATATGAAAATTCAGAAATGAAGAAATATTTGAAACAGTTAACACTTTCAATTCAAACAACAATTTTGCAAGAGTGTAACTTCCAAGTACCATTTTTGAGTTTCTGAATTTAGCTTAAGTCGTATTCCCTTTCCACGACTTTACCTTTTGGAGAATTTGTAATTTAGCTAAATTGAAGGAGTGTTTAACCATTATGATTTCAACATTAACACAAAGGTCATCCAATGATTAAATGGTTTCATTTATACAAGTTAAAAGTCGTCCAGTGTTATAATGACTTCTTCTCAATAAATTTGTATTTGTTTTGGTACGACTTGATCTTTACGTAATTTTCTTTTTAAAAATGAATCTAGATCTATAATTTTGAAATTTAATTTACCCACGTTGGTAAAAAATCCTATATTATTATATATAGGCTTGGTATAGTAGCAATTAATTTGTTACGTTGCACATTATATTTGTAAAACTGTTAAACAAATAAACTAAAAACTGTTACTCATTAAACTATAAAAAATGTTTTGAAAACAACTGCGAAATGTTTTTTTTTTTTTCATTATCAGATACAAAAAATTCAAACCTTTAATTGAAGTAATCATAAAAAATTGCAGCATGCAATTCGTCATGAGAAAATAAATTTTAAAATATTTAGGATATATATTGTTATTTACTTTATTTATTTGCAAATGAAACATACAGGGACTTATTTTGATTCAAATTAAAAAAAATACATAATCTCGGATGAAATTAATGATAATAGCCAAAAGATATTTTTTTCTCATATACTACTTCATTATTTATAGGGTTAAATATGTTTTTGGTCTCTCAAGTCTTAGTAAAATTTAGAATTAGTCTCTCTTCAAAAAATTTGACCAATTTAGTCTTTCATCTTAAAAAATACGTGAATTTAGTTATTTTAACTAAATTTTGTTAAATTTATTTGACGTTTCAAGCACATTTCATGATAGTATTTGAATTATTTATACCATTTGACATACTTTCGCTTCAATGTTAACTCAAATATATAATAAAATGTGTTTAAAATATTAAATAAACTTAACAAAATTTGGTAAGAATAACTAAATTCACATATTTCTAAAGATGACAGACTAAATTAGTATAAAATTTCAAAAAAAAATTAATTCCAAAATTCACTAAAATTTGAAATTTGAAGGATAAAAAACATAATTAACCTTTATTTATATTAAGTTCGGATTCTAAAAGCTCCTTCATCCAAGAGTTATTTGAGTATAAAAAAATCCTGCTTGATTGTTTATATATGATATTTTTTTCTAAAATTGTCGATTTTTATTTTCTTTTTATATAAAAATAGTTTATTCAATGAAAATGATGGAGAAGGTCCCTATTTTAGATAAAGTTGGTAAAAGTGGTGATGCTTATCTACCTACGATTGCTATTGAAAAGGAAAACGACAAAAGGCTCCTACGAAGCATATACCAAAACATGTTTATTCTCTATCATCCCTTGCAACGTTTATTCTAACCATTGCTTTTCTACTTAATTTTTATGATGAGAGTTTAGTTAACCAAATAAATATATTTATATTTTTAAGATGTTTGTCAAATACACTTTATTTTTTTAATAAGAAAAATATATTTCTTTCTCGTGTGTGTACTTTTCTTCTCTCAATCTAAATAACTTCATCTTTCATCTTTCACCTTTCTTCTTTTCCATTTTTTTTACATACTCCCCTTAATTCAAATCTTATTTTTTTTCTTTATTTCTTTCTACATTTCCTCCTGAATTCAAACAAAACATAAATGTTAAATATGTTCACAAGAAAATTAACAAACAATGTTAAATATAATTATATATATAAGTATAAAATTAAGTTATTTAGAGTATATTGATTAAGACCTTTTGGTGTATTATAATCAATCAAGCACAAGAGCATTCCGTAGTTGCATTTAGCTCACTTAGGTCTTAAATTTTATTCTTATGCAAAAAAAAAAAAAAAAAAAAAAAAAAACTATAAACAACTCTCAATATTTTTTTCTTAAGAAATGTGAAGTCGTTTTGATAGCGAAACTTCAATAAAAGTAAATAATTGTTTTTTGTTGTGAATCGAAAACTTTTTCAGAGCTATTAAAGTATATCAAAATTTGTGGGTTGATCCTCTTCATGGATTTGAGCCGTGTTGAAAAAAATAAAAATATACATTAATTTTCTATTAATCTGGATAAATTAATTTTGATGTGTTATCTTTCATGATTATTTAAAAATAGTTTGTATATAAGTTTATACGGTCGATATTCTAATTTTTGTTTAATGTTGATTGACAAAGAATTCTAATATTATAAAATTATTTTTTCTATTATTTTTTAATTTTGATGATAAAGACTTGATACTAATATTTTGTTTAATAATTATATTTTATGAGCATTTAAAAAATTAAAAATTAGTGATAAATTATTATCTAATTTTGTTAGAATTTTTGTAAAAAAAAAGTTTTCTAAAAAAATATTCATTATTAAACTGAGTAAACTCATTTAATCCACTAATCATTGATAGATGGATTCCCTTTAACATTCCTAAAACTATTGAAAGATAAATTGTGTGAGATTGACACGTTTAGTAAATTAAAAATAGTTAAATCAAATGAGTTCAATGATACCCAAACTCAAAAAGAAGAAGAAATTATCACTTGAGTAACACTCATTATTGAAATAGAGCAAAATTTATGGTCTCTACCCCATTCAAACTACAACTTTGTTGCTTGAGCAGTATGCATTTAGAAGAGAGTTGTGACTTGAGTAACCAAGGAGAGTGGGTGCTTGAGCAATAATAACACTCTATATCTATACCGCTTAATCAACAACTTAACATTTAAGTATACACAAAACTAAAAGATTCATCAAGCAATTTCCAAACTTCTTTTAATCATTTTATCAATTCTAATAGGTTTTAACTAAATGATTACACCACTTGAATGTATAATTTGTCTACTACAATCATTTTTCCTCAATTTAACCATTTAAAAAAAAAATCACATTCCTATACAATAATAACAATAACTTCACTAGTCCAAATTTACTAATTTATGATCTCAGCAATTTCAATATCAATAATATTTAATTATTTTTCAATAAATAAAATAAAATTTATTCATAATTTAAAATAGTTTTCTTTTATTTTCCAAGCAATAACAAAAAATAAATTGAGAACAACCCAAATCTCTTTAAAACTTAATCAACCGTTGAGAGAATGACTCTCTCAATTAACTAAATTAACTTTGAGATATTCATATAGAGAATAAAAAAAGCAAAGATAAAAAAATACTTTAAATTAAATGAAAACGCTTATTCAAAATAAAATTTTAATTAATTAAAAATTACCTATACTAATAACTTTTTAACTTGTCTTTTTTCATAAAATAATAAAAAAATACTCCAAAAAAAAAAAGTGGGGGAAGAAACTTAAAAAAGAAAAAAAGAGATAAGGAAAGGAGAAAAAAGAGAGTAGGAAATCAAAAATATTTGTTCTTATCCATTTCTTTTTACCCACTACAAGATAACGTATAATTAGTAATAATTTTAGTGACTAAAAATTGTTAGTCACTATAATAAATAATTTAAATACTAATTTATAAAATAAAAATTATTAATTACTAAAATAATTACTACTATAAATAAAAAATTATAATTAATCACTAAATTAGTCACTAATTATTTAAAGATTAATATATTTTATTATAATTTAACTAATTATATCATGTAAATTCATTAGTAGTACTACTTGAATTTAACTAATATTTTTTGTTCTTATCCAGATAGTACTACTAATTAGTGAAATATTTCACTAATTAAATCCAAGTATAATTACTTAGATTTAACAACTTGAAGCCGACATTTAGATAATTATAATTTAGTAAATTCTTCAATTTGAGTGTCAATATAATTGTGATTTCTTTAGTTTGATAATTTACTATTAATTAGAAAAAAATAACAATTTTTTATAGAAAATAAATCACACAAATATAAATATCCATGTAGAAGACATTACACATTTTACTACAAACTTTTATTTCACATGGTAACAGTCAGTTATCTAACTTTTATTTTTAAATAATATAAAAAGAATATTAACTTTTGAAAGAAAAATAATAATTTTAGTCTAAATTATTCTAATACAACCAATAGTCTCATATTTAAATCTTAAATGTATATTTTAAAATTTATTTTTACTAACAATCTTATCTTCTAATTTAAACATAATTGTCTGACAATACTACCTTAATTAGCGTGTTTTCGATCCAACAAGGTAGACCAAGTTTATATAATTTTTTTTAATTCGAATGAAGTTCATATATATATATATATATATATATATATATATATATATATATATATATATATATTATACTTAATGGAAAGTGAACTTTTGCATAAAGAGTAAATATCTTAATTAATAGAAAGCATGGCAACAAGGATGACCTAATTAAAGATAGAATCAGCCTCTGACATTATCACGTTAGAACTTGCTAGTTTAATTTTTTTATTCAATATAATATGTTGCATCTTATGATTTTTGTGCCCCACTAATTATTAATTAATGCTAGGGTTTATTTTAAAAGTTACATATACAGATTCCTCGAAGAGAGAAATGTCTTTTAATTTTTGAACTTCTTTTACAATGTGTGGACAAATCCCATGAATTTGTTTACTTACTAGGCAACACTTTCAAGTAATAAAAATGATTTATTTTCATGTTTAGTTCTTATCATGAACAAAAACTCAGAAAATCAATTATCGTATTCTTGCGAGCAAGACACAATTAACTCTTTTTTCTTACCACTAGATTGAAGAATATCCATGACAAAGTAAAAGTAACAAGAGATGAAAATGGAAACATGATCAAATTATTATCCTTAAATAAAAATAAATTTTATGATGTTAGTGTGACTCCATAAATTCTAGAGTATTCGTTATTCATGGTCTTAATTTTTGGGATTTGATGGGTATATATCATGGGACCACCACACATACAAAAGAATGGTTTGACATGTGCAAGGAACATGCATTAGAATTTAAAACATATTAACTTCAACCAAGAATGAATATTTAATGTCTTATAAAAAAGATTTATTTTTTACATTTCAAAAGTTTGATTTTTCATTTTAATAATTTTGTTATTAAATTTTGTGATTGATACAACTAATTACCCTTAATGTTACTGCAACTGAATTGTATCATGGTAAAGGAAACTGTCATGTAACTATTTGTACTTGAGAAAGCTTCATGAGGAAATGTTCATTTTGTATATGATAATGCAACGGTGGACATAATGAGGTAGCATTAGCAAAATTGCAAAATTTCTAAGAGCTTTAAAATCTATACATTAATTCATTGTTCTGGTTTGCATTTCATAGCATACCAACAAACTACCCACAAGAGATTATATGAGTGTTCCCTTTGGGCCAAACAATCATGTATAAATAACCAAACTATTATAAGGCTTATGAGGGTTAAATTGCGGAATCACATGTATATCAGTATATTTTGGAAACTTATACGTTCATACTGTCAACTTTTTATAATAACTACACTACTTCACCCTGGAAGATGTACTTCTGCAGCAATCAATATACTTGTTCTTCTGCATCCTTCAATATTTGAAATCTCTCATAATGGTTTGAGTTGATGCTTACATTGTTGTTGAGACCAATAAGCATGAGCAGCTAAAACCCTATCCAAAAGCTCTTGAGGAACAGGTTCTCCCCTTCTCTGTTGAGGTGAGATTCTAGCAGTGTGCACTAATGTCTTCCACTTATCCTACAACATTCTCATAGTCACTAAAGTGTTACCACAACACAAAAATATTGCATGTTTCACCCAAACAATGCATAAAGCGTCACATGAATTGCTGACCTTCAAATCAACGTAAGTTCGATGTTTTGCATGGTCAAAAGCTCGTTGTTTAACATCACGCCACCTACAACACACAAGCAATTAATAGTACAAAGAGGATATAGCTACACATTAACCAAAAACATAAAAGACTAAAACTTCATCAACAAACCTTCCAGTTCCAAGTTTTTCAACAGCCTGAACCAATGCTTCTACTTCTAGAACCGAGAATGGCCTTCTAATTCGGCGTTGTGCAAAGTCAGGGTTCCCAGATTTGCGTCGGAATGGAACCACAGCTAATGCCTCCATGTTAATGGCCGGAACTGCCACCAGGGTGCGACATTTTGACATGTTATTGTTAGCATAAGTATCTGTTGGAGAGGAGACAACATTAAGATCACCCTCCACACAACTTTCGATTTTGATCATGGAACGTTCTTGGGATACATTGTATGTTCCTTGTTGTAACATTAAAGATGTGGATTGCCTGTTTATAGAATATTGTCAAATTAGTAACTGGTAATAGGATCATCAAAAGTAATTCCGTGGATGAAAGGACTAAGAAAGATAGATGAATATCACATAAAAGAATAATTGAATACGGTAAACAGAAATGGCTGGTTAAAGGTTACTTGGATAATTTTTGCTGCGAACCAGTGGTTAGAAAACAAGGGTTATCATTGCATGAAGATGGAGAGTTTGAAGTATGTCTTGGCTCCAACATGAATGCTAATCTATGACGTTTGTCGTCTTGAGATATTCCTGTTTGGATTAGAGTTTTGCTATCATCTCGGATTTTCTTTCCCTGAAGAAGAATTCCGACATGTAGTTCATTTCCAAGTATAGTTGTCACAGCCTCCATTACTGTCCTCTACAAAATAATACAATAACAAGAAGAAGAAGAATTAATAATAATCATAAAGGTAGACAAAGTGAGCATGAAAAAAGGTATAATGGGTCACTTACTATAGTTATTATACTTACTTTCTACACTTGAAATCTATTTTCATTTGGTAGGCATGAGAACATACTATAAAGGTGGTTTGGTGTTAGGTTTAAGGTTCAGATATGAAGTAAATTTGTTCATGTTTCTCAGTTTGTTTTGTACTTCATTGCTTTAGTCACAAATGATAGAAATACACATAAAATGGAATATATAAACCTTGTCAGTAATGTGTGTTACTTGGAAACAAAAAACTCAATTGCTTACTTTCAACGAACCGATAGTTGCAGTTTCAGGTATGTTAATGAAAAGTTCTGGGACTTTAAAGGATTTTATACTGAGCTTCACTGGAAAATAAAAATAAAAATCGTTAAAACCTTGTATAACAAGTTAGACTAAATTAGGATCAGATGTTGTTAATTGGTAACATTGATTTTCTTACCGTTACAACCCTTGGACCCAGAATGCACTTGTTGACCAACTCTAGAGGATGATTCTTCAATTGCTGCATGTTATTAATTTTGACCATTTAACCAAAGTTGAGTGAAAGCCTAAAAGGAAACATACATTACAACGAAAAATGAAAGGTAGAAAACCAAACACTGTAGCACCTGTACCATGATTTGTGTCATTGACCCTTGTGGTATCAGAAGAATCAAACGTGCCTTGGCACTGAGACCCCCTATCAGAAGTGGATGATGAGGTCTGGTTGAAAAACTTCCTTTTCTTAAATGGATACATCCTTTGTAAATTTTCAAGCTCAGAATTGTCCCTACTATTGTTCTCATCTATGTCAACACAATTTACTGATTATTAATATTTATTCAACAGTCATGAATATATGCATCAATATAGATTTCTTGTTTCACACTTGGGAAGACTATAAAGTGATGTGAAACTTGGTACGAATTCCAACACATACCACTCATAAGAGAACTTGCATACTTCAATTTTTGCATATCTGGTGGTGTGCTAGATATCTTATCCCTGGAGTTTAGTTGAGTGCTGTTAACTAAGTTTTCATCATCATCTCTACCTAATTTCCTGCCACTGGAAGTGCTGGGGAAGGAATCAAGATGCCTATGGCCTTCCAATGACGACTTTGCTACATTGTTTTCTGAACTGCAATCTTTAGATACTTTGCAACTTGGTTCCATTAGCCCCTCAAAGCAGCCTTTAATGTGAGTGTTTTTCTCATTTACTCTTCTTCTTTTTACCCTTTCATCTTCCCTTTCAAGGATATTTTGGCCTTGGCCTTCAAGATGGTTCCCAGGAAAAGATGCATTGTCCACAACTCTGATAAGAGTTTTCATAGAACATAATACTGATGAGTCATGACAAGTTTTCAAAGTGATTAAATTGATCATAAACAACAAAAGCTTTACTGCACTATGTAATAGACATTTGGTTGATCAATTGTTAGTGAATTTAAACTTTTAATTATCAAGAGAAACAACTTTTCAAATGTACCTAAGGTTCTCATGTTTCCCTTGCCTGTTAGGAACACAGGCTGAGACAATTTCACTGCAATTTCCATGCTCACATAGGTCCTTCTTAAATGATCCACCTTCATCCTCTAGCTTATCCTTCATGTCAGCACTAGAGAAAGTGTGAGGATCTTTTGCAGAAGCTACATTGTCAAGACCAGAATTCTCACTCTCTTGCAAAAAGTTGCCAGCTACATTAGCCAATATTTCAAAAGCTTGTATTTGGTTATTTTCAGGTTTCTTCTTGATTGTGCCCCTCCCCTGAACCATGTACTAGAATTATCAAGATTTTGAAACAGAACTAACAAGAAGCATGAGAAAAAAAGGGAGAAAAAAGTTCATTTTCTTACCCTAATTGATCTTGAAGCTTTGGGAATGGCAGGCCCTTTATAGCCATTAAAACCATAGTTCACCTTCTTCTGCAACATCATTTTAGATAATCATTCCTATGAGGAAAAGTCATAAGATAAAATGTAATTGACTTCCTTTGGTTTTGCAAACACCAAGAAATGAACCTGTCAGCATAATCAAATTTCAGTCAGTAGTTTGACGAGTCTTCGTTATACCTAGTTGCATGTGCAAAATGTTAAAGGGTTTTAATTCATTAATTCATTTAGTTAGAAACTAGTCCATGCAAAGGCAAGCAAAGTAACATTTTTCTTATTGTGCCTCTTCATTAAGAAAGCTAACAAGCAAGAGATTTTCTACAATTCGTAAAATCTGAAACAATTTACAAAGTAACAAGGATAGATGACACTGAGATAAAAATAGGCAATAAAAAAAAGAAAGAAGCTTTAAATATCAATGCCCAAATTAAAGGAATAACAATAGGACATGATGACATGCATAAAAATAACTTTTTTGGGATTGGATTATATGATAATGACGTTAGAAGTTAGTAGATTCTTGAAACTCCGAATGAAAACAAGCTTTTATCATAATGAAATATATCAACAAGAAAAGGAAGGTATTGAAACACCTGCACTTAAATGGACATTAGAATTACACCCCCTTCAACCCATGTTGAAATAACTTTTTTTTCCTAGTTTGAAAATCAAGGAGATAAAATATAAAATACCCTTCAAAAAAAGAGAAAGAAATACAAAAACTAAAAGAACGAAGATGTTTTCAATTAATTTTCAAACACAGAAAAGCAAAAGCCAATTGCAGCACGAGGATTATAATCATCCAAAACATATTCTTATTGAAATTTTTTTAAGAATAACACAAACAACCAGCGAACAAAACACATTGATGAAATAGATCTTTTAAGGAGACAACATGCGTCAGGTTTTACAAATTTATTGCACTTTGCATGTTGGGAGAGAAAGAGAGAGAGAGAGAGAGAGATAAATTATACTATTAAAAGAAAAATATAGATAGAAAAAGCAGAAAAGCTAGGAATATATACATCAATGAAATGAATCAAACAAGAAAGGACCCAGAAAAAAAAAGAATTGTAGAAGGAAGATGAGCAATGCAAATTCCAATACTAAGGAAGAAAAAATGATGAAAGTGAGTGTATTGAAGAAGTGATGAAAAACAGTAAAATACCCATGAATGAAAAAAGCTTTGCAGCAAAAGATGAATGTGTGTAAAGAAGTTTTGATGAAAGGCAATAAATAATAGTGTTGGGATATTGTCTGAAGAAGCAAAACCTCCTGAAAACCACCCAAACTGGTGTTTGTTCTTAAACCCCTCACAACCCCAACAAACTATATGCAAATGTTTGACCACTCATATCCTAGGAAGGGACCATCCTGTAACATGATGTTAGATTGGCTATAGAAGGTTGTGTCAGCAAAACCACTTTGGATGGAACGGTTCCTTCGTTTCGGGTGATCCACTCACTCCTCTCTCCATGTCACTTCTTTGCTTACCACGTGGAACATTCTCCACTCATTTGGGTTCCTTTGTTATCTCATTCACATAAAACAAAAAAACAAAAAAAACAACAAATGATTGAATGAGTTTCAAAACATAAGCCACTCCTTGTCCCTATTTCCCAACCCAAACCTTCAAAATCATTGTTTAAAAACTAATATAAAAACGTGACTAATTCCTTTTTATTTGTTATTGGCAATCAAAACAATGAGCTTTGGTTCTTTTCAGCTTTAAAGACAGTTGAGGAATGTCGGGTTAAGATAAAAACTTAATGTCACAAAATATAAACGGGAGATCCATTAACCAAGTTAAAGAAAACTGTGTTTTTATTCAATTAAAAAGTATCATATACAATAAGTTTGTACACTTATTCTTAAAGGTGACATAAGTGAACGTTAAACCACATTTCCAAATTGTAATGACAAAAATAAGAGGTATATTATAAGAGTGCACAACCTAACTTCATAAAATTAATTCAGTATAGTGAGATTTATACTGATATATTATGTTATAATTTGGTAATATTTATAATTAATGTGTAATTTCTAATACACACGTAAAAAATAGGATAAAAGGATTGATAAATTCAGTCAATCTTTAGGATAAATCATTGATAAGTTTTAGTAATATATTATGAATGCGAACTTTACATTTAATTCAATTTTAAAAAATGTATTTAATAAATTAAATTTTGTATACATTTATATATTAAAATAATTTAGTGGTATATCTAATTATCGATATAAGATTTCTAACAAAATTCTTAAATTATAATGAAAAGACAACACAATAGTGATATTTCATTAATTATGATGTACAAATACGATACGTGTATCAAATATGGTGTGTATTTGATATGTTAATATATTAATTTTAAAAATAATAGGATATGATACGTGATAAATACGTAATATATGAATATTGAAAAATGTACAATAATTCTTAAAAACATAATAAATATATGATTATTATTAATCCAAATTAAAAATTATATTACTAAAGTTGTCACCATAAAAATATAAAATATTATCATCATAAAAGTACTACTACAAGAAAATTCTTAAATAATGATCAAGTAACAAAAAATATGTCAGAGACAAATTTCTTAATTAGAGACCAATTTTCTAATTGGAGAACAATTATTTTGGTAGTGAAAATCTTGGTAGGTAATGTTTAGTGAGCAATTATGAAACCATTTAGTTTGGTAGTCAAAACTTTCGTATTTAATGTTAGTGACCAATTTAGAAACTAATTCATAATAAAAATTATTTTAATTATCAATTTAGAGACCAGTTATATTTTTTTGGAACTATTTTAGTTGTCAATAACTTTTAGTTTTTAAATTGGTCACTATACAATGACTAATTATTTGATGTTACTAAAATTGGTCATTATTCAAATATATTTTTGTAGTGTACTACAACTAATAAATTTGATACTTTATTAATAAGTATCAATAAAATATCCTAAAGTATCAGACATGGATATGTGACCCAAGGTGAAGTATCGTTACATTATAATTCAATAATAATGAAATCATTTTAATTTGTTGTTATGTAAGTTTTGTACAATAAGAATGGAAGAACCACGAATAATACATGACAATATTTTAATTATTCTATCATTGGTTAAAATAAATTAGACAAAAGAAGTTAAACCATTAAGGAAACAAAAAATAATTTAGATTTTTTTTTTTTGTGAAAATTTAAAAATTAGAATCGAATGAATATTTTTCTTCCTTTGCCTGGGTTCCCTAGAGAGAAATTTTTGTAGAAGAAAGGGTACCATTTAAATAAAATAAAACGAAATAATCAATTCTATATAATAAGTATTTTTGTATTTTGTTTGTAGTATAGTAAAAAAAAACATTATGGCCTTAGTATAACAAATTTAGTTATGTTAATTTTGTTTGAGTTATGCTAATGATTGGGGTAATAGAATTAATGTGTTTAGTTATGTTAGTGATTGAGATAATTAAATATATCATCCGCATTTACTAAAGAAAAAAATTAACATTAACCTTCAAGAGAGTTACTTATTTGTATATAAACACTAATTTTCCTATAATAAATATATGTAACCATTACTAAATACCAAACAACTATTAAATAAGCTCAAAAAAACCTAATTAATAAAGTAGTGAACATTTAGCTTTTTTTCTATTTTATTATTATTTACTATGAATAATAACAATTTAAATTTATCTCATTATGTTCTCTTACATTTTCTTTTAAAAATTATGAATTCACATTTTTTTAAGCCCGTCATAACTAAATGTTGGGTCTTTCTTCTTTTTTCTTCTATATATTTTTCCCTTCTTTTTCTTTTCAATTCAAATTAAATATGTCCATTTAGACCCTTAAAAACACACACATACACAATAAAAGTGGAATTTTCTTTTTTTTATCTTCTCCTTCTTTCTTTCCTGTGAAAATCATAGTTGAATCCACCAACTTTCTCGTTGCATGTTGCATTCTTGTTAGAATGTTTTGGATCACATATATAAAATTTAAATATGTTTGGATAATTATCTGTTTATAGTTAAAATTATAAAGTGGTTTGTTAATATTAAATTTAAGAATAATGACATAATTGTCATGAAAGGTTATTGTGTAGATACCATAAAGTAGTATTCTGATTTGATGAGGGGACCAATAGGAATTATTAAAATCTAGAATATAACTTATGGAAATTACAAAATGGGTTATGTTTCCTATTTGTAGAGAAGATAATATTATGTACTCTACTTGATGTATTTTTTTTATCCCCATTAAGAGAGAAAACAAAAACAATACCTTAAACCTTCTACATTTGAAAGATTACATACTCCTTGTTAATGTCATCATCCACATCAGATACGCTTTTGCATTTTATTTTCATCATGAATCAAGGTATGAGAACATTAAGAATTAACATATGATTGTACTATGAATTTTATACTTATATGGGTAAAAGTATGTTGTTATGCACAATTAATATCAGTTAGAAAATTCCTTCAAGTGGTATTAGAGCCACCATCATCTAATCATGTATGATTGTGGAAACTTGAAATTAAGATTTCTTTCACACATTACTAGTATTACAAAAAATCCTTTCACTTTTCTCAAAAAATCATGTGAATTGGGTATCTCATCTATTTCAATTTCAATTCTAGAATCACTACAAGAAATAAACAAGTGTGAAATAGCCACCAAATGAAATTTGTTGCAAATATGTAATCCAAAATAGTGACAAATTATTTTTTAGTGAAAATTACTTGGTTAGCGATTGAAATCACGATCAAAAATATCCGTACCAAAGTTTACTTGCTAAATCAGTGGATATTTTTATAAAATTGGAAGTAATGTACTTAGCAACTGAATTAGCAATTGAAAAAAAATATATTAAGTTAGCGACTTGTTTAAATTTGGTCCCAAAAAAGGAAGTTTATTTATGCTACCAAATTTATTACGAAAAATTGTTGGTGACTAAATATGTTTAAAATTATAATTAGCAACCGAAAATTTTGGTTCACTAAATATAATGTTTTTAGCGACCGATTTACCGATTGAAAAAAATGTTATATTAGTGATCAATTTGAATTTGGTGGTTAAAGTAAATAGTTTATGTTTGCTATTGAACTTACGACCGATTTAAGTATTGTATTAGTCAATGAAAATATTTATGATTGTGTTTTTAATTTTTAATTGTATATTATTTTTGTGTTAATGTAAAAATTATCATTAATTTTTTTGTTTGTTTTTTCATGATCATTTAATATCTCATCTTGTATTATTTTCCCTTCTTTCCATTAAGTATCATGGGTATTGCTCCCTTAAATTATAAAAAATAATTAGCAATTTACAAACTAAATTTTTCATCATAAATACATATTTACCAGTTTTATTTTTTTAAAATCTAATAAAAATTGAATGAGATATTTTTTTAAAATCTAATAGCAATTGCATGATATATACTTGTATTAGTAGCATATGAAAAGATATGACTAGAGATTATTTTTTAGTTTATTTTATTTTATTTTAATGACTAAATTTTTTTAGTTATTATTAATTTATTCCATTGGCTAAATTTTTTTAGTTATTATTAATTGGTTTAATTACTACTTTAGTCATTGTTTTTGTTTAAAAATGTCAAATTGATCCTTCAGTTTTTTTAGTCTCAATTTGGTCTTGATTTTTGAAAAATTAGTGGAATTTTATCATTTTCGTTAAATTTCTTGAAGCAGACCAATGGTTTTTCATTAAAATTGATACTAGGATTATGTTAATTACACCAACAAAGCAAATTATTCTTATTAAAAACTTCAAATTTTGATGACAAATTCTTTATCCATTTGAAGAAATTTAACGAAAAAGATCACATTGCATCAATATTTTAAAAGTCGATACCAAATTGAGGCTAAAAGAAACTAGAGAAACTTGACATTTTTGGACCAAAACAAAGACTAATAATTGAATATTATGCTATCTTTTGCTTTAATGTTTTAATATATCATTTTAAAATGAGTGTAATATAAGGTCTTCGGTTATGAAAATTAAAATGATTTTTTTTATGAAGATTAAAAAAAAGTGGTCACCAATTTTACTTTCCTTCCTCGTGAAACTTTACTCTCTCTCTTATTACATTTTTGTATACTTAATTTAAATATGATATATTAAACTTAGGCTTAAATATACATTTGGTCCTTATTTTTGTTGATTTTATTCAATTTGGTCCCTATTTTCGTTTTCTGTTCAATTAGGTCATCATTTTCATCAAATTGTGGTCAATTTGATCTTTTTCACTAACGGTGTTTAAATAGTTAACATTTTTGAACAATACATGCCAAGTATCAGCTCCTGGTTTTTTTGATTTTTTTAAAATTTTTAAAATTTTTTTTTAAAATTTTTTTAAAATTTTTAAATTTTTTTAAATTTTTTTAATTTCAAAAAAATGGTCCACGTGTCAAGTCACAATTGTGCCACGCGTCAATGCTAGTGTCACGTGTCAATTTGTAGTAGTATTATTTTTTTTGTTCAACTTAGTTCCTATATTCGTTATTTTTCTTCAATTTAGTCCCAATTATTGTTAAAATAAATCATATTTATCCCTTTCAAATTAATACTAAATTTAATATCTTTTATACAAATTATATTAATATCTTTTATAAAATTCACCTTTGAATTTATTATTTTTTAAATTCAATTATAAATTATTAAATTTAATGATAAATTGAATAAATTCTTATATTTAATTGCTAAATAGAATATAATTATTTAAAATATTATAAGAATATAATTATTAATTTTTTTTTCTAATATTTATATTCTAAAATATTTTTAAAATTGATATATAAAAATATTTTAAATATTCAAAATATTTTAGAAAAA
>Ga0214543_1005132_pt1 | contig 24354 bp, 12 predicted proteins | sample CNSS2metaG_FD_160094 | JGI IMG/M metagenome (GOLD analysis project Ga0214543, IMG submission 160094) | Root nodule microbial communities from cowpea collected in UCLA plant growth center, Los Angeles, California, USA - CNSS2 | ecosystem: Host-associated > Plants > Roots > Nodule | place: USA... | reverse complement strand
TTTATATATATATATATATATATATATATATATATATATATATATATATATATATATATATATATATATATATATGATGTTTTTAAGCATAAAAATGTTCAACATGCTTTATATTTAACAAGAGTTGAATTGTATTGATCTAGAGAATTTTCTTTATAAAATGGCACTATTGGTGGGCCATGATACCATTGTGCTGAAAAATGAAATTTATAATTTGATAAAATACTATTTCCTTTTATTACAATAATATGTTATAGCTCCAAAAAAATTTGATGACCATGTCAATTTAAAAAAGATTTAATTAAGTTTTTATTTCTTCACAGATTAAAAACTTTTAATTAAGTTCTTGATAGTTATTTTTATCTTCAAACTTTTTTATACATTTTAATTACATATTTTCTATTTAACTTTTTTATTAATTAAATAATATGATTGTTTTACTCGGTCCTCCTCGTACTTATCTTTATTACAAAGAAGCACAATAATTGACTTCCATTAAAAATATGTTGGATTTTTCTATGGTTTATATTAATAGAATAATGATATTTAAATTCACTTTTAATTTATTATTTAAATTAATTTTCAATTATTTATTTTAATTTTTTTAATAATGTGATGTAATGATTTAAAAATAATTAAAATAATAAATTAAAAATAGGTCAAAATATTATTATTCTGATAACAATAATAACTTTTTAATTCTTATAAGTAATAACATGAGAACTAGTGGAAAGCATGATTTTACAAATTTTTAATAAAGAAATCAAAGTCTTTTATCAGTTACATTAATTATAAAACCTTATATTTGTTAACACTTGTAAGTAAAATAACAATACAAAATAATACTCATGTCACTTTTTTAACAGGAAAAATAAAATTATAAGCCAAATTTTTTATTAAAGACTTAATTAAAAATTCTCAAACTATAAGAAAAATTGAAACTTAATTGAATCTTTCAAAAGTAAATTGCCTAAACAATTTCATCAAAAGGATAATAACCTAATGTTTGAAGCTAATATATTAAGTATGCTTGGAGGAATTTTTCTTTGATTTTAAAAAAGTAAAAACACAATCTTTCATAAGTCAAATTAATTTATACAACTTCTTTTACACACCTTTAATTTATTTTTATTTGAACTCTATCTTCTAACACATTATGCAAGTTGGCACAAAAATCAGAAGCATTATTCTCATGCCTAAATTCAATAGTTCAATAGTACTTCATTCTGCATGATCGATCGTATTCGATACTTGCGTCTTCGTCAATCATTCCAAGTACCCTACAACAACTTGAACAATATTTAAACCAAAATAACAAAACATTTCTAACTTTCTTGTTTTGTTATGTGGAAATAGAGCATCGTCTTTATCCCACTCACTCATCAATCACAACACAATTTCGTGAAACCTACTTCTCTTTTTTACTTCTTTAAAATCCAACTTTTTTTCATCTTTCACACTTCAAATCAACAAAACTTAATTATCAAAAGCTGCTTATTAGTTTGCGCACATAAAAAATTGTCACTAAACAATGATGAACTATGATTGGTAGAGTTGTGAAACACGTGAAGAGGGCATTGGTTCAAACCCTAAAATAAAAAATAAAAAAAGTAAAACTAGATGTTGTGCTATGATTTGAGAAAATAAAAATAAAAATCTTGCGATTGAGAATTACATGCCCCATGTGGAAAGGTTGGGATTTCACAACAAATAAATTATTATGGCACTTGTCATATATATGATTGATTGAGAAGACGACAGAATAGGAAAATTTGATGGAAGAGAAGAAAAAATAGAAATGGAAGAGGAAGCTTCATGGAAGCTAAACTCTGGAACAGTTCCTGCAACTCGAGATTACGTCTGAACAAGAATATCCTTTTGTTCCCACCAAAGGCACCTTCCTAGAAACCTTCCAATGTATATTAAACTCATCATCAAAATCAAAAATCAAATTATAATCAATACCGTGCACATGAATGAATGAATGAATACATATCTACTTCTCAATCACACACAAAAACCGTCTTCTCTAGATTCCTCAACTTCTTGACTTGGTACAATTCCCAACTCTTCGATCCTACTTAAATATTCTTCCAGCCACTAATTTGTCTCTCCCAGTGAACCTTATCATCTCAACTTCGTTTTCTTTTCTAGACATCATTGCTCTTCTTGATAGTTATAAGTCGTGCATTGACTAGAGATAAGACGAGATTATAGTTTCATATTATAAATTGATTTTGTAAGATTAAATTATATTTAAAGTTCACTTCTTAACAAGTATCGAAGTTGTCTGAATCTTATTCTAACAAAATTTTGTCTTTGTCAGATATGTTGTATTATATCTATTATCAGACCACCATTATTAATGTATTGACTAAAAATAATTTATAATATGTAAGTGGTATAAATGTCACCTTACAATTTGATTTTATAAGATTGAGTTAAACTTAAAAGTCCATTTCTTCATATTAATAAAAAGATTTATCTTATGTTTATGACTTATCCTCCATGTGTATACTATACATGAAATTGGTGAGAATAACAAAGAAAAGTATGCATCATGGGATGGTTGCAAGTGTGGACGATCAAAATGCAACATCTTATTTCTTTTTCAATTTCTATGGACGATTCAAATATAACATCTTATTTCTTAATAAAAGAGAGTTACACATAAAGAAATAAGAAAGCAATTAGTAAGAAGAGTCTTAGTCAAAATAACTACCAAAATAAATAGTAAGTCTCATATTAGTTCTTGATTCCTATAGTAAAAACTGTGTAAAGCCAATAAAAAATCCACTTCCAAATTTGGTGGTACAAACTAAAAAGGAAATGAAATTACAATTTCAATGATTTTTCAATTCTCTTAGATTAAAATTTATGGGTAAAAAATGATTAGTTACATTTCTCAATAGTAAGTATAACTAAAATAAAAGTAAATAAATTACGCAACAAATAAACGAGTTTTAGTAACTCTTTTTAGAAATTGAAAAATCCAAGTGTGAATGAAGCTTATGATTTATTTTTGTTAGGAAGGAGTTGTTGGAAAAGGAAGAACTTTTACATGTCTATAAAAGAGGACTTGTCCTAACGAATTCTCATTGAGTCTTGATTGTTATATAATATAAAGTGTTGGAAAGTCGCTTTCTCCTTTGGAACGTTGAGAAGAAGAAAAAGAAGAAGAAAATGGAAAGCATGAAGCAAAGCAGCAGCATGGAGACAGAGACAGAGACAGAGTTTGAGGACTTGCTGCCATTGATGGCAGAGAAGCTTGATGTGGAGTCCTTTGTTTCAGAACTGTGTGGGGGTTTCAAGCTTCTGTCAGACCCAGAAACAGGTTTGATAACAAGTCAGAGTCTTTTGACAAATTCAGCTCTTCTTGGCATGGAAGGCATGAGTATGGAGGATGCAGATGCGATGGTTAGACAGGGTGATCTTGATGGAGATGGAAAGCTTAATCAAACTGAGTTTTGCATTCTCATGGTAAGGCTCAGCCCTGGAATCATGGAACATGCTGAGGCATGGCTGGAAAAGGCAATTCATCAAGAACTCACCAAGTCCTAGATATGTTCTTCTTGTTGTTGTTGTTCGTTCTGTCATCAATTCTGAGTTACATCATGTATCAGAATCTTATCTGTTTTGATCTGTGATGCAACTGATGAAACTCTTCTCTGTATTGAAGGGGTGTTCATTATTAATGAAATGAGTTTCTATGGTCATCCAATGATAGCCAATATCAGATAAATTTTGAACTTTTTTTTCTTCTGTTATCTTGTAAGTGTTCATAGATAAATTTATCTCAAGAAAGGTATTAGTGTCATTTGATGGTTTCATCTTGGGAAGACAATATAGTTATTGGTGAAATGATTGAGCGAGTGTTGAAAGAGGAAAAGTCAATGAGTTTTGAAAAAATGATGTCGAAGATGCAGACATGAGAGTGTTAAAGGAGGGAGTGGCATTAAGTTAGAGCCACAGATTCAGTAAATTGAGATGAGAAAAGGACTATTCTGATTCATCATCACATTCAGTGGTTATGTATGAAAGGATAAAATAATGGTGGATGGTTTTTCTTAGTTTCTTTAAATCAATTTTAGTTTCTTTCAAAGATGGTTTGGTTAGTTGGTTTCGTTATTAACATCAAAGACAATTTATGTGGTTATTACTATTGTTATCATTATTGTAAAATTTGCCTTTAATTAATTATTGAAGTCACGATAAAAATCAAATACATGTATAATAACTTTTGAAATTGGTTGCAATTTCATCCGTTAGAAATTTTAATCAATAAACATAAATGTGCTTTTGTTTTCAAATATTTGTTCCCCTCACTTTCTAGAAGTAAAATTTACTTACGAACTTCCTTCAGAACATCATTAGAAAGAAAGGACGTGATTTTTAGTGTATCACAACCCTAGTAAGAAGACAAAATATTAAAAACCTACTTTATTTAGTTATTTTAAAATTAAAAAAAGCTCTGTATACATTTCATTTACTTAAAAATAAATTAAAATTCTAGTGAATGGATTAATAAAATTTAAATTATTTAAAGACTCTATTAAATAGATAAAACAAGAGCCACTCTCCTACTATTTAGGAGTTGAAATTTGAGAAACTTTGACCGAATTAAAAACTTTTGTTATATTGCTCTAACACTTGCCGAATGCCGACGGCTAATTATTGATGCTTTCCGCTAAAAGTTTAATAGTAACACATTATGCAAATAAAAAACTTCAAACGCGCCTGCCATATAAAACATTGCCTTTACGTTTTCACGAGTATAAAGTGATTATCTTTAACTTTTAATATATATGTTTTCATTCTTAAAAAATATATAAAAACAAAATAAAAGCTCAATAGTATTTAAAGGAAAAAGGTTATCAAATCGAATAGCACTTAAATAATATAAACATTTTTTTGATAGACTTAGCTTTTAGAATTTATTCATTGCAGAAACATGCAAGGTTAGGGATGCACATGCGCTTCCCCCCTCACCGTTAAAATCTTATCTGAAGGATTCAAACAAGACGCGAATAATAAAGGTCATTACTATTCTACCCTCAAATTGAAAATGACTAGAAAAAAGCCAATAGCTGAAAATATTCACCCTGTTTACCTAACATTCTTTCCCAACCTTACCTAAATTTTCATACAAACCACCAAATTACTTGCCTAAATTTTCATAAAAACCTAAAGTAATATACCTAAGGTTTCTAGTAATACTACTTAGGCAATTCAGACAGCTACTTTTACCAAGAATTTTTTTTTTCTTTTTCAGAGTCAGTTAGTATATAGGAGTACTAGATAAAAACAAACATGAGGTTTCTTTTGCAAAAAGAGGGTATTTAAAATAATGCATATCACCGTAGAATCAGTGCACAAGCAGTTTAACAAATAACATTTCTTTTGGAGCACAGTTGATTACAAATTCTGCAAGAGCGCACTCATTCACAATAGTGTCAATACTAGGCTACGAAAAGAGAATTCAGCTGTAGCAAAGCACGATGTCATTGAAAAAATATGCATCAATAATCCCACACTAAACAGGGTCTCATATTAGGTCCCTATGGAACCATTGGCACTAATTGCTAAGTAAAGACGCAAACCACATTAAACTCAGAAGTACCCTTTACTACATAATGTACCACTTGCTATTCTAACAACTAGAAAGTGACAGTGCCATTGTAGCCTTTCTTCTTACTCTAAAACTGGGCTTCCCTTACGTTCTAGACCTTCGCACCGGAGAACGGCTGCAGATAAAGCAGAATAAATAAGCTGAAAGAGTAATAAAAAAAAGAGGTGCATGAAAGGTTTAAATTTACTGATAAGAATACAATACCTGCGATATCTACCAAATTCAGGACTCCTTGGCTTCCCAAAATCAGGACTCCTCGGCTTCACATAATCAGGACTCCTTGGTTTTCCATAATCAGGACTCCTGCGCCTGCCATAATCAGGACTCCTACGCCTGCCATAATCAGGACTTCTGTGTCTGCCATAATCAGGACTCCTCCGCCTGTCAGGTCCACCACCGTTATACCTATCATAGACAGGACTGCGTGGACGGCCATAGTCAGGGCTTGGTCGCCTGTGATAAACTGGACTGGGTGATCTATCATAACCACCTCCTCCTCTTCTAGGACTATCATAATTGTCACCCCTCTCACCATCATCCCTCAAAGCATACTCCACAGATACCACCCTGTCCAAGATCTTACTGCAAGTGTAATGAAACCCAAAAATTAATATTTGTAGTTATATACTATAGGACAATATAATTCCATTACTTACCTCATATTTGTACACTCTAAAGCTTTAGTGGCATCTTCTTGAGTTTCAAACTGCACAAAAGCAAAGTTCCGGCGAATCCGGACATGAAGAACATTTCCATATGGTTCAAAGTGTTTTTCTATATCCCGAACTCTAGTTCGGATTGGATCAAAGTTAATCACAAACAGGGTTTTTGTTGGCCTCTGGTTTGCCTTTGATCCATCACGATGGCGTCCTCGTTCACCCTGCCAATGGAAATAAAAGGAAAACACTTCCATTAAAATCTGGTATGATACTATTATTCTAGTCCTCTCATCAATAAATGAAACCAAAATATAGTCACGAAAACATTATCATACCCTAGCCCACTCCACAGATAGCCTCCTCTTTTCATGACCAAATGGAACATTGTCAAGTGCACGAATTGCTTCTTCCGCATCTCGCTCGTCCTCATAATAGACAAAAGCAAAACCTGCAACAAAAACTAGTATTAGAGGCATAAATGATTATTAAAGACATCAGCATGTTATCCCTCACCAGAAGTACATCAGCCAAACCAGGAAATCATTTTCCCTGTCAGGAACAAAGGAATACAACACCTGAATATAAGTGAGGGCTGATGCACATGAAGCTGTAGAGGCGTTGAATGAGGAACAAAATCATGATTGCAAATAAAGGTTAAATCCAAAATTCAGATCTGAGACTGCTAAGCATGCTTCTCCATTCAGACAGCACAAGTGATTTCAGAAATAGAATGGCATGACTTGACAGAATTTCATTGATCCCCTATTTTCAGATAAGCTATGCATTGCTTAATAAATTGATTGATGATCCCACTAAGAACATTCTGGTGGAAATGTCAATGTTGGGAGATGGTGAGGTGAGTGACGAATGATCAGATGAGAAAATGCAGATCAGTGGGTAGAAGGAGAGCAGGCAAGCAAGAAGGTTTTCTTCCAAAAAAAATTTGCAGAGGTTGGCAAGCCAAGACAGAAGCTCAGCATGTTTCCCCTTAGTAGAAGTTCCTGCGCCAAAACAAACACTTAAAAACCAGAGGATTTTCTTTCCAAAGGCATTGCAATTGTGGCTTCCATTTATTTCCTATCAGGCCATAGGAACCACACATTCAAGCCACAAAAGCAGCCATATGCTCACATCCAAATTCCAAAACACGGCCGCCCCATTTAGATGAACGTCTTATTTTGTTAATTTTCTTTAATGGCCGTAAATAAGTCCTTTGGCTCCTCATGGAAGCCCAAGGTAAACCCCACAAGCCACACTCTTTGGACTGCCTATAAGATCACTACTCAGACTGGGGGTTTAGCCACCCTTAAAGTTTCTCGCCCCTCTTCAAGAATGTGTTCAAGAACGTGTTCTGTGGGGAATCGAAACCATTGTCTTTCCCCACAAGCTCAGTGTGTTGCCCACGAGCCACACCCTCTCTTTCACTCATACACTAACTTCACAAAATTAATGACACCTAATTGTCTTAAAAAACTCTAGCTATTTACACTAAATGACACAGCACATAGGTAACACGAAATCTGTTGGACAACAGGATAGGGTTTGCTCACAAAAAGTTGATCAACACAATAAAGTCAATAAAAACAAAATTGTACTTTATCATCACCATTTACAACACAAGAGAAACTAATGAAAAAAAATGAATCAGACAAAATCCAAATTAAAAATAGTTTGATTACTCGTGTGAAGATACAACCATGAATGTTTTACCAGATTTCATGTCCACGCGGTCAATTCTTCCATACTTTGAAAACAATCGTTCAAGCTCCGATTGACGAGTATCGTACTCCAAGTTCCCAGCAAAAATCGGTCTCATCCTCTTCGCACAAATCACTTTCAGAATTAAAATTGTCAATAAATTAATCCAACAAACAAGACATAACCAAGAAGGGTGTAAAACCCACAATGCCCTAAAACCCCTATATCACTAACCCCACTTGGGCGTTTCAAAAGTTTGAGAGAAATCGCAGAAAATTTCTTTACCAAAAACCCTAATGCGTGAAAGAAGGAGAGAGCGTACCTGACAGAAAAATAAAGGCTTTCGAAATTTTTTGGTGTACAGAAGACTGGAGTGATAACTTTAAATATAGTAGGGTAGCCTGCTGAGTTGGGTTTAATCCAATTTCCTAATGAGCCCAAAACGAAAAACCCTAATCTCAGTTTTGTTTTGTTTTGTTTTTTGTGATGTTTATTCTTGGCCAAAATATAATTTTAGTTCACTAATATTTAACGATTCCATTTTTTACCTCTAAATAAATATTTGATGGATTTTATATTTTTTATTAATCCTTCGGTCATGATATAACTATTATATTGATTATTATGTGATTTTAAAGTTATGTTCCACACAAGTTTAATATATTTTAAGTTTTGTTTTTCAACATCAAAATTACCATGAATAAGATAATTTTAAGTTATTTAATATGTTTTATTTATCACAAGTGAAAATATATGCGTTCATCTGAGTTCATTTTTTTTATGATAATAAAATTATTGCTATTTTTATCATTGTAATTATAAAATTAAATATAATAAATTTTATAATTTTGTTGTAAATATTTTTTATTTATTTTGTAAGTAGTTTTATAATTAAAAAATAATTTTGTTTATTGATCCATCTTGATACACAAGAAAGAGTAATCTATTGAATCAAACATATAAAATTTCACATTATATTTTTAATTCAAAATTTGGTCTGATTTTTTTTTTACTTTTCACTTAATGATAAAATGGGTAAGATCTTATAGGACCAAGTAGGAATTAAGGAATGATGAAAGAAAAAAAAAACACAATAAAGTAAATAAAAATGTAGTAGAAGAGTTTTGATTCCAAACCAAAAAAATTCAAACTTAATTGAAAATGATTTTTCTGATCACTAAAAAATGGGACAAAAGGATTGATTGTGAAAATTTTCTTGTTTTTATTAGAAGATTGGATATACATATGTTTAGTAAAAGAAAACAACAAATAATCTTCTTTGAGAATAATAAAATAAGGTTATTCAATTATAACATGAGAACATGAAACAAAAATTATCTGATGATTGTTTGTTCTAGCAAACCCCATCAGAGTCATTGTTAACCATTAGTCTTTAAGACATATTCTCAAAATACTTACATGAACAGTTGAGGCAATGGGTGCATGATTAGGTAATACTTCAATTTGTTCTCTATTAGTAGATAAAATGAGTTCCTTCACTTCTGAATCCCAAACAATTTGACTGGGGTCAATACACAAAGACTTAAAGTCATTTCTTCAAATTGCTCTCTGTTTTTAAGTTCGTAGCCTTCGTATTAGCTTCATCAATATTACCTATCAAATAAAAGGCTCATTCAAAAATATCATGTACTACTCCATAAATACTAAAATTAAACTCTCTGATTGTTCCTACTAGACCAACATATTTTTCAGCAAAATCTGTCAAAACTTCTACTAAAAAAGGGTTGCGATAAAAAACACTCCATTTTTTGTATTCTTGCTATGGTTAAGCAATTTTCTTTAGATAATTCGTTTAAACCAATGATAGCTATAATGTCAAATAAAAGGTTTTTCAAAAAGACCATTTACTACATAAATACTAAAATTAAACTTTCTAATTGTTCCTACTAGACCAACATATTTTTTTAGTAAAATCTGTCAAAACTTCTACTAAAAAAAATGTTGTGATAAAAAACACTCCATTATTTTATACTCTTGCTATGGATAAACAATTTTCTTTAGATAATTCGTCTGACCCAATGATAACTATAATATCTTGAAGTTCTTTGTAAAATTGTAAAATTCGTTTAACCCATTGAACAGTCTCAATTACAACCCCTATTGAGTTGTGAAATGACTTATTTGTCCTCATCTTTTTCTCCATATTTCACCTTCTTCTATAAGTGCACCCTTTCCCTTACTCTTCAACTTCTGCTTTCACCAACGCACCGTCTTTCTTATTCTTCACCTTCTTTTTCCTCCACCCACACTCATTTCCTTTACTATTCACCTTCTTTTTTCAGATATATAAATTACATTATAATTATAAATTACAATTAATAAATATTTTTAATATATAGATTATATTGTATATTTATGGTAAATTATTTATATTGTGATATGAGATTATTTTTATTTATTTTTAGTTCTTTAAAACTATTGAAATTTATTATAAAAATAAAAAAAATTAAATAAAAGAGATAAGTATTTTACAAAATCAAATTTATGAAAAAAAGATAAAAGATAACTTATATATTATGATGAAAAACAATAATTTTGAGACGAAATATCGAATCAAATTAAAATTAAGTAGTATGTTTTAAAGAATAAAAATTCAACTTAAAGTAAATAAGAAGAGGACAAAGCATATACCTTGACGAGAGTAGTAATAACTTTTAAATATATTTGTATTAAAAATAAATATTAAATTTGCATATGATAATTTATTATAAAAGTAAACTAGTACTAACTCGAGGGAGATCTTTATATATACTCACAAGGAGAAATTTATTAGTTATGATGGTTTTTATTTGATCTGCCTCAGATAAAGTTATGTAAAAACATATTTAGAGCTTGTACGTAAGTAGTACGAAAATTTAGATTTATATCCGAATTAATGATAAATAGTTTTTTTTTTATAGTGGATATTAATTTCTGACCGTTAAGTTTGATTTACGATTAAAAAAAAATATTTTTCACCTATCAACTTGATATTTAACAATTATAACTTAAATATTATGATACGAGACAATAATTTTGAGTTGCTAAGATACATTTGAATTATTTTTAAACAAGGACAAATATTTTACTTATTTTTAGCTATTGTTTTGTATTGTACATTAATTGTTTGGTGAAGTTGTTTACTTATATTTTTAGTTAGAAAGAATTATTATTTATAGCTTTTGGTTTCATAATAATATCACTAAGGCAATTATTAAGAGAAAAATATTGTAAATTACATTAATTATCTCATAATATAAATATAAATACAAGTAATTATCTTATAACCAAATCATAACTGAACTATTCGACTTCTAACAAGATTATTTAAGAATAAAAGATTATTGCAAAATATATTATTCTATGATTAGTTGAGACACATATTCTTCAATGATTCATCAATTGCTATGCATCCACGTATTTATCCGCAACTATAAATCATTGGTGTATATATAATATAAATCTTGGGCTTTTCAATACTTAGTCAAACAATTTTGAAATTTAGAATATTGATTAAAGACTAATCGTTGTTTGGTAGGGTGAAAGGAAATAAAGGAGAGACAAAAAGTAAACAGTGAATAAAAAAAATTAATTTTTTTATTTTAGGAAATCAACTTTTTATTTATTTTTTCATATTTTTCTCTTCAACCGATTAACTGATATATATATATATATATATATATATATATATATATATATATATATATATATATATTCTTATTGATATTTTCTTTTCTCTTATTTTAACCATCATATATTCACATATACCATAAGAATAAAATTTGTCCAATTTAATGCTAATAAATCTATTTAATTTATCATTATCATTGTAGTCACAACCAACACTTTACTCTTCTATTTAATTTGTTTTTTTTTTCTTTTTCACAAAAACCTACTTTATCACAATAACTTATTTTACGGTGTGTTTTTTCTAGGAAACTTAACGCGTGCGAATGTAAAACTCTATACAAAGAAAGTCGTGAAATTCAAAATCATCGTATAATTGGTTAAAATAATTAAATAATTAATATTAAAATATTAAAACAATAAATAAAATAAAGTTATTTTATTTAAAATTTGATAATTTATTTTAATATATTTTATATTAAGTTATTTTTAAAATTTTATTTTATAATTTAGTGTTTAAATATATTAATATACCAATCAAATATTTTAAACTTCTTATTTTATTTTTTACACTTTCCATTATTTTGATACAAATAACCTTAAATTTACTTTAATCTCTGCAATACGAAATTTTATCCAAATGAATTTAGTTATTTTTAGGCAAACGATATTAATTTTTTTAGACGTATTAAACAATATTTCACAATAATATTTGAAATAAAATATATCAAAAACATGTAAACAACTTAAATATTAATCTAAAATATTTTTAATATGTTAATAAAAAAATAATAAATTAGATTAAAATAATTATATTGATTTACTTTTTAAGTTTGAAGAATAAAATATATTTAAATTTAAAATAAAGACAAATTTTAATTTCATAGAGACTAAAAACACAATCCTATTTTTCTCCTTAAATTCATCTTTTTCTACCTTCTGAAATAAACAAAGTATTGGTTTTATTGGAAGAAGACATTGGAGCTCATATATGCATTTTTCTTGTGGTGATAAAAGTCAATGAAACTTATTTTAGTTTCAAACGTCAAGAATAGAAGTTGACAGAGACAAGTGTAGTTTGGTGATGTTTGTAAAATGCAAAGCACGAAACACGAAAGACATCATGGAAATTGAAAAAGAAAGAGGAAATTACATGGAAGCTTCCACACTCACAAAGTCTTATATGTTACAAATAGGTTTGGTATGACCAAATCACACTTAGTGGAAAAAACTAAAAAAAGAATGTTAAAAAGAAGAGAAAGTAAAGAAAAAGAAGAGACTATTATTATTATTATTATATTATTATTATGTTGGTTCAGTTTGTTTTAGGTACAATGTGTGGTACAAATTTTGAATGAGAATGATAACATGCAAATGAACGGTTGTTTTGTTTGGTATTTGCATACATTATTCTATCAAAACCTATGTCGTATAAAGCTGTTACTGATTATAATTACAGTTCCAACTTGTTATCATTATGACATTAACACTTAGCCTAACACCCTAGCACTCGTGTCTTTAAAGTATAACAAATAATATAATTGCATCTAAAAGAGCTTTTCATCTTTTTTCACGTTTCAAGCTATCTTAAACTTACTATGATTAAGGTTTTCAACGTTACAAACCTAAAATTTTACATTGATTTAGATTAATAGTTCAATACAGTTAAATTTTAGAATAGTAATTCTGAATACAAATGTTTCTAAAATATTTACGAATAATATCTTTTATATATATATAACTTATTATTAGATTTTATTATATTTTCAATATATCATAATATAATATAAAACTTATAATTAGTTTTTATTATATTTTTTAATATATTATGATATAATATCTTTAAGATGTAATATCCGATTATTTTTAAGTAACAAAATTTATTTAATATATAGATATACATGTTTATATTTAGTATAGAAAATCTATAAATATAACATCATACGAAGATTATTCATCCATGACGACTTGAGTCAAAGAATGTTTTGCAATTGAATCTCTTTATTTCCTTGGAGTTTTTTTACTAGACGACAACATCGTAGTTCTTGAGAGTCTCATATTCTACCTAAGTACTGCTCAAGAAATTTTGGTAAGAAAATTTATATAAAAAGTTATATGTATATAGGTTTAATCCTAACTCTGTTTTTTAATTTTGTATTTGTACCCTTACACTGAGTACACATTTCACACTTCTTGTAAATAACTTTCTAATTATTTTAACATTTGTTATTTTTATAATAAATCAAGACTTAGTTAATTTCTGTTAAAAAAATCTCCCTAATGATTTCAGTGAATATTTCCCCCTTTATTATAATGTTCTCATCTACAAGCTGAACCAGCAAATATTATAAATTTGAAGAGTGAATCTCAAAATAAAACAGGGTAAAAACAACGTATACATTTGAGAAAGGTAATGGTGTTGTGTGGTTGTTGTTGGGTTTCCCACTACCTGCAGACACCGCGTTTGTTCACCAACCTTCTCTCACCTTAGACATTATTGTTCTTTTCAATTTTTTAATGATAGTTATGTTCTCTGATCTTTAACTATTAATATTGTCTTCATTTTCAATCAATATTCTCATTTATGATATCTTTGACGAATCAGTAAGCAACAGAGCTGTTCGCTGGTATGAGTGTTACAGAAAATATGCATCCAAGTATAATTATAATAGCAAATAATGTTTTTTAAAGCAGAGTGTTCTTATTATTGTATGGAATCAAACACAGAGAGAAAGAAATTTCAAAATGTGGAACGTTGCGGTTAATAAATGCTGTTTTTATTTACAATTAATAAATACTGTTAATCAAAGTCAAAAGCAGAAAGTGGGGGTGTGCAGTTCATTCCAACTCACACACCCCTTTAGAAAATTCTAAAGTAACTGACTGGACTTGAGCACTGGTTATAAATTATATTGGAAAGAAGAAGAATTTTTGAGGCATCAGATTCTAAAATTCTCTTTCAGAGATGGGAGTTTCCTAACCCCACTGCATCACAACACAAGACAATTTATCTAAAGGTGTGTTCAAAGACAAGACTAATTGACCAGTTGCTAGTCCTCAGTCTTCACAACTTCTGTTTTCATCACCCAGCATCTTTGGAAAATTCCAGGCCTTAGCTTTGCTTGGTTTCCAAGCTAAGACAATTCAACGTTGTCTGCTTCTTCTAATGGTACAAAATTTGCTTTTTTTATCTATGTTACTTAACCAAACATCTTGCTTCACCATGCACTTTATGCTCTGTGTGTGAGAGAGATAAGGTATGCAATTTGTCTTGATTTGATGCTCTCATAATGTTTTTCGTGTACCATAATGCCCTCATAATGTGTCTTCTGCAAGAACTTTGTCATTTTACTTCCTGAAAAACAGGAAGTGCTTTTTCTTTCATTTTTTTCCTTCCAAATTGACATGGTCGAGATTGTGTTGCAGTGTTTACCATCTATTTAGGTTGTACTTTATTGTGTGTGAATATTTTAACATGATGTAGGATACGGTTTCGTTTTGTTACATTTTTAATGTATATTTTCAGAGGTGAATTTGGACAAGCTCATGAAGGTTCCAATGGAGGAAAAACCATTCCCTGCATGGTCATGGTCTGTTGAACAGTGTTTGAAAGAGTATGGAGTGAAGCTGGACAAAGGTCTGAGTACTCATGAGGTTCAGAAGCGGCGCGAGAAGTATGGTTGGAATGAGTTAGCAAAGGAGAAAGGGAAGCCCTTGTGGGAACTGGTCTTGGAACAATTTGATGACATGCTGGTGAAGATACTTCTGGCTGCAGCGTTCGTATCATTTCTCTTGGCTTATTTTCACGGAACTGACTCTGGGAAGTTTGGATTTGATGCATATGTGGAGCCACTTGTGATCATTTTGATTTTGGTCCTTAATGCCATTGTTGGAGTTTGGCAAGAGAACAATGCTGAGAAGGCTCTTGAAGCCCTCAAAGAGTTGCAATGCGAGTCTGGGAAAGTGTTAAGGGATGGCTATTTTGTGCCTGATTTGCCTGCTAGAGAACTTCTTCCTGGTGATATTGTGGAGTTGCATGTTGGAGACAAGGTTCCCGCTGATATGAGAGTTGCGGCTTTGAAAACCTCAACATTGAGGGTTGAACAAAGTTCTTTAACTGGAGAAGCAATGCCAGTTCTCAAGGGGACAAGTCCTGTTTTCTTGGAAGACTGTGAGTTGCAGGCTAAAGAAAACATGGTATTTGCAGGCACCACTGTTGTCAATGGAGGTTGTGTATGTATCGTTATCACCACAGGAATGGAAACTGAAATTGGAAAGATACAGAAGCAGATACACGAGGCTTCTCAAGAGGAAAGTGACACCCCTTTGAAGAAGAAGCTGGATGAGTTTGGTAACAGGCTCACCACTGCAATTGGTCTAGTTTGTCTCATTGTTTGGGCTATCAACTACAAGAATTTCATTTCATGGGATGTTGTGGATGGATGGCCCTCAAACGTAAGATTTTCATTCCAAAAGTGTACCTACTATTTCAAAATTGCTGTTGCTCTTGCAGTTGCTGCAATCCCTGAAGGCCTTCCTGCAGTTATCACAACTTGTTTAGCACTGGGTACACGGAAAATGGCTCAAAAGAATGCAATTGTGAGAAAGCTTCCAAGTGTGGAAACTTTGGGATGTACTACAGTGATATGTTCAGACAAAACAGGCACTTTGACAACAAATCAGATGGCTGTGACACAGTTCTTTACTTTGGGAGGGAAAACCACTGCTTCTCGACTCATTAGTGTTGAAGGCACAACTTATGATCCCAAAGATGGGGGAATTGTTGATTGGGGATGCTACAACATGGATGCTAATTTGCAAGTCATGGCTGAAATATGTGCTGTTTGTAATGATGCTGGGATTTACTTCGATGGTCGTCTTTTTAGAGCCACAGGTTTGCCTACTGAAGCTGCTCTCAAAGTGTTGGTTGAAAAGATGGGAGTTGCAGATTTGAAGTCAAGGAGCAAAACTCGTGATAATGCACAACTTGCTGCAAACAACTTGATGGATGTGAACACTGTGGTGAAGTTAGGTTAGCAAATGGACTCAACTTTATGAAAGGTGAATAAATTGTCGAAGTGCTGTAGTGGCAGGAGTGTGACAAAGTATTCTTTAATTTTTGTTGTGCAGGATGTTGTGAGTGGTGGAATAAAAGATCCAAAAGGGTAGCTACGTTGGAGTTTGATCGCATTCGGAAGTCAATGAGTGTTATTGTTCGTGAACCAAATGGTCAAAATCGGCTTCTTGTCAAGGTGGCTTCATCTGATGCTTTATCACCACTTTGGCTTTTATCAAAAAAGAAATGATCAACAGTTGTTTGACCTGAAGCTTATCACTATGCACAGGAAGTTGCATTCTGAAAATACGTATTTATAACTGGACAAACCTTTTATTATCATTTGAAAACAAAAATGACACTATGCTGCATATTTAAATGATATTAAAATATGACCTTTCAGGATTTTAGCATGTTTTCTACTTCGCATTCAGGGAAATGTACTAAAGTAAGTAGAAATGAATAGTGAAATTTACTAATACAGGTAGAAATGGCAAGGTTAACTTGATTTTACTATATTTCCAAGTTGGGCAAAAAGGGGCAAAAGGGTGTGATGCTGAGCCTGATTTTTGAATTCTTATGATTCAAATTTTGACAGGATCTTTCTTGTCTCTTGTGTAATACATTTTTTAATGATTATTACTTTCTTTGCGTGATGCTAGTATGCTATCTTTACGTTTCTTTCTTATATTTTCAATTCTCGAATCCACATTTTCAGTTTTCACTGACATTAAGCCTTTTTGATTTTGTCTCACCAATTCTTAACTTGTGGGGTATGTTTCAATAAGTAGAAAGATTATCTTTATCTAAGCTAATGGTAAATTGTCTCCTTGTGTAAATTGATGGTTGTTTTGCTATTCTCTATTCACAAACTGTGACCTTTTCTTTTAATGTCTGGTTTCATCTACTGCTGCTTTTTGAGTTCTTAAGTTGTTGAATCACAGGGTGCTGTTGAGAGTTTACTGGAGCGCAGTTCACACGTGCAACTTGCTGATGGATCTCTGGTTCCAATAGATAATCAATGTAGGGAACTCCTTCTTCAAAGACTTCAGGAGATGAGTTCGAAGGGATTACGTTGCTTGGGTTTTTCATACAAAGATGAATTAGGAGAATTTTCAGACTATTATGCTGACACTCATCCTGCTCACAAGAAGTTGCTTGATCCAACTAACTATTCATCCATTGAAAGTGATCTAGTTTTTGTTGGCATTGTTGGCTTAAGAGTAAGTTTGTGTCATACACTTAGCTATGAATCAATCATCACTCTTTTGTAATGCAACTTTTTGAGGACATCCATTTAGTTCACAATAATTGTCTTGATCATTCAGGATCCTCCTCGTGAGGAAGTTCACAATGCAATTGAAGATTGTAAGGAAGCTGGCATTAGAGTTATGGTAATAACTGGAGATAATAAGTCAACAGCAGAGGCTATTTGTAGAGAAATCAAATTGTTCTCTGAAGATGAGGATCTCAAAGGGCAAAGTTTGACCGGTAAGGAATTCATCACTCTTCCTCATTCAGAACAAGTTAAAATATTGTTGAGTCCTGGAGGCAAGGTTTTCTCCCGAGCTGAACCTAGACACAAGCAAGAAATTGTTAGACTGCTGAAGGAAATGGGGGAGATCGTTGCAATGACAGGAGATGGTGTGAATGATGCACCTGCACTTAAGCTAGCCGACATAGGAATTGCCATGGGCATAACTGGGACAGAGGTAATATAACTTTTGCTTTAGTGGAGTGCAACTTTATTTTATGTCAATGTCATCTGATAGCCCTCCGTTTCTTTCTTTATTTTTTCTGGTGTGACATTGAATTTGTGTGAGTATTGTCATAATTAGTTGAAATCTATATTGATATGGATAAAACTTGGATACAATTCTGTAGTTATTTGTATTAAATGTGAACATAGATTATGGAGGTGAAATTCTAGTTCTAATTGGACAAAAACACAGTATCTAAGGTCTTACCAAATTCTATTCTTTAAAAACATCAGCATGAAGTGTGAACCGTATATTGATACAAACAAGTTGAGATCTGAGATGTGTCTTCTTGGACTTTTAGCATCCTGATTACCTTGCCTACTAAACCCTGCAGGTTGCAAAAGAAGCATCAGATATGGTGCTTGCAGATGACAATTTTAGTACCATAGTTTCAGCTGTAGCTGAGGGTCGCTCTATTTATAACAACATGAAGTCATTTATAAGGTATGCCATTTCTCTATGTATATCATCTTAAATTTGATTTATCTACAGTAGTTATTCATATTTGTTCAATCTTCTTCAGGTACATGATATCATCCAATGTTGGGGAAGTAATATCCATATTCTTGACAGCTGCATTGGGAATCCCAGAATGCATGATACCAGTGCAACTTCTATGGGTGAATTTGGTTACTGATGGTCCACCTGCAACAGCTCTTGGTTTTAACCCTGCTGATGTTGATATCATGCAGAAGCCACCTCGCAGAAGTGATGATGCATTAATAAGTTCTTGGGTTCTTTTCCGTTATCTGGTAAATTTTGCTCAAGTCTCTTCAATTTAACAAACAACTTTGCATATTAATGCTAAAGTCTATTCTCATTTTGCCAACGCTTAGATGCGATTCCTTAAATACTTTTGCGTGTTGATCTTAGATCAGAATTTAAGTTTTTGACCTTCAATACAAACGTTTACAATACATATTATTGAGGTAAAACTTTAATTCTATTTAAAGAATAATACCAAATTCATCTAAAGAATTACATCTAAAATATGTTCATGCATAACAAATTTTAATTTAATTTAAACTATGCGTTTGTCACACTGTAACCAAACTAATGCTCATTTCAGGTAATTGGTTCCTATGTGGGACTAGCAACAGTTGGCATTTTTGTTTTGTGGTACACTCAAGCATCTTTTCTTGGAATCAATCTTGTGAGTGATGGTCACACAATTATAGAATTCTCCCAACTTCGAAATTGGGGGGAGTGTCCCTCATGGTCTAATTTCACTGTTACTCCATTTAATGTTGGAGGGGGTCGCTTGATCACCTTTTCAAATCCTTGTGACTATTTCTCAGTTGGCAAAGTAAAGGCCATGACTCTCTCTCTCTCAGTCTTGGTGGCAATTGAGATGTTTAACTCTTTGAATGCCCTCTCAGAAGATAATAGCTTGAGGAAACTACCACCTTGGAGGAACCCTTGGCTTTTGGTAGCCATGTCAATATCATTAGGACTACATTGCCTCATACTCTACATCCCATTCCTTGCAGAAGTGTTTGGAGTTATTCCTCTTAGTTTTAATGAGTGGTTTATGGTCCTTTTGATATCAGCACCTGTTATTCTTATTGACGAGATTCTGAAGTTAGTGGCGAGGAGTCAAAGGAGGCTGACAAAAGAGAAAAAGGCATGAAGTCTTGGGTACATGACCACTATAGAAAGCAATAAGACCAGATGAAGATTGGATGATAAATGAAGTGTTAATCCAAATTCTTTGATACTTTTATTTTTCTGACTTTAGGGAAATTACAGCTTCATTAGTTTCTGGCAAGAAATTTGTCACCATTTATGATCATTGCAGTAAATATATTGTATAAACATTTTCTTCAATTGCTCTTTTACTTTTTTCCTTTGAGAAAAATCTAAATGCTGAGTCAAAAGAAAAAAATAAAAAAGAAAGTTCTATCTATGTTTTGGTGTTCCACACTACAAGTAATACACTAAAAAGTTTTAGCCTTTTTAGCACAATTCCTGCAAGTGATGCTTTCAGAAAAATGCATATTTTTGTACGTTAGCATATACCTAATGATGGTCACAACTATTGGTAACATTACAAGTCGGGGATTAAATTGATGGATCGTTAACATTAGGAACTAAAATGATATATGGGTGCTAATTTCAATGATTGAAATCTGTTTTTCAGAATACTAAAATAATCAATTATTATAATTTAAAAAATAATTTACAGTCTACACTTTTTTTTACCCATTTGCTTGTTAGTATTAAAATTTGCTTACATGTAAAGACGTTTGGTTGGCCGAAATGTGAATGGAAGAAAATTTCAGGGTTGCACCTTTGCGATATCCACTATGAATCGAACTCTTTATGATTAGTTGCTCAAATCAAGATCCAAATGATATTCAAATGCACTTCTATTAAGCTTTATCATTTCATAAACTCCATCAAGCAAGGCAAGAATTTCGTTGCTTTTAGGATGTGATCTATCTTCCACAATGAACTTATGCAGTTGACCTCCCTCTTCAATGAAACTATGTCCTGCTGACTTTGTAATTTGGCTTCCCTTCATCACTTTCCTGAGTTTTGCAACTCCATCCCATTGGCCAGTTGATGCATATATGTTGGAAAGAATAACATAGTTCCCAGGATTCCAAGGCTCAAGTACAAATAGAGACTCAGCTGCAACCTCAGCCAGTTCAACATTACCATGGAAGCTACAAGCTCCCAACAAAGCCCCCCATATCACTGAGTCTGGTTTCATGGGCATGCTTTGTATTACCTCATAGGCTTCTCTCAATTGCCCGGCACGGCCTAGGAGATCAACCATGCATCCATAGTGCTCTAGTTTGGGAATAATGTGGAAGGCTGTGGTCATTGACTTGAAGATATGTCTGCCTTTTTCAACCATGCCTCCATGAGTGCATGCCAAGAGGAGCCCCACAAATGTCACATCATCAGGTGAAGTTCCTTCCCCCTGGCATCATCAGTGACACAGACACACATAATTAGCATCATTTACAACTTCTCAAGGCTGAAAACCACTGCATGAGTGTTTGGAACTGTGTGCGTACGTGGATTCACATAAAATAATTTCAGTATTACATTGAAATACGAATTGATTGAATTTAAGTAAATGTTCAAATGTTTGGTTCCGCGTTAAAAAATGATTCCGAGTCCACAGTTTATTTTGAATTGAAACAAATTTTTTTTTTTTTTTTTTTTTTTTTTTTTTTTAAAAAAAAAATTTTTTTTTTTTTTTTTTTTTTTTTTTTTTTTTTTTTATAAACTAAAGTTAAATTGTATAAGTTATAAATAAAATGTAAATATTATATTGCTCTTACTGCATCCAATAGTTTCACATCCTTTAGAAACCTAAACTTATTGTGGTTTAAGTATCACGTTCCAAAGCGAACAATACCTTAGATGTGTGGTGATTAATAATGATCCTATCATCGGATCTGGGATCGTCCCCACCACTCATTTTCCTTAAACCTCGATTGATGGACTTATGTTCCAAACCGAACAATACCTCGAATGCATAGTGATTAACAACAATTTTATCATTAGAATTAGGATCAGAACATGTATGAAATAGTTTGTCACCAAAATGCACTTATAATCAATGATCACCAACACTAAGTACTAATTGAAGCATTACATAATTAATAAAAAGACAATAATAGTATATAAAATGTATTTACTAATTCTTAATGAGAAAAACAAACCTTAAAATTTTTGAAAAAATAAATAATATTTCATCCACTAGAAGGATCTCTACAATACAAAAATTATATACCTAAGTGACCACTATTCTTTCTTGTCAACCATCAACAAACATTTTGCTTTAAAATTCTTCATCTGCATTATCACCTGACCAGTGTAACATCGATCATTGCAGCAGACAATCCATGACACACCATACAAAAAGGAGTAAGTTAGTGTAATTATAATGATTCCTATTACTCAAACTAAAATAAAGTATATTTAAATTATTTTCCTTCAAATCAATCATCAATCAAATGTCCACACAAAGCATGTCCAAAATGGTTCATATAACATTGACATTTGGCTCTACTTTCAGAAGACATATGTATTGAATAGACCGAGAGATCATGCACTTCATCTCCCACCTCTGCCTCACAAGAACTACAACTATATGATACAAGGTTGGACAAATCCCCTTCCACAAAGCATGACAGATAAACAAAATATATTATTATTGTATAAATATAATATGTTATGCATAAACTCACACCACTCACAAAATCACACTTATACACTCTCACTCGTGGGAACTGGTTCACTCACACGATGCACACATTCTCCCCCATTCACACAACACTCACACACATATGCAGGGGTATAATGGTAAAATCATTTCTCATCCATCAAAATCTCCTTTTCTATAATGAGATGAGATTTTCGTGTTATCTCCCAAATTCATCTTCGTATTTACTATTTAATCACGACATTGGAATACGAATAAACCCTAACTTCTATCATTCCAAATCAGCGAGATTTATAAATCCGATCATGCAAACATACTTAAAGGTGAAAACAACTCATCAAGGATAAATTACCAAAACATCTGACATCTACTATTATAAACCACTCTATGAATGGATAAGCTATGATTTTATGTTAAGTGTTGATCTATTATGAAAGTCTTGAATATACGTCTTTCTATAATCATTGAACTATGCTCATTCTATTCATGAGGACAATAAATTTTTTTTCTTTTTCTCTTTACTCTCTCCTCTATTTCTTTGTTTTCCTAAAACAAAGGCATTTGCATGCTTCTCTCTTCCTCTCACTTCTCTCTTCATCTTTTATTCTCTCTTCAATTAAAAGATTTTTTTTCCAATTTATATTAATAAAATATACCTATGTAATATATAATAATTTATCTAATAAATTATATAATTATTATTGTTCATGAAATATATTTTAAAACCAAATAAAAAAGATAAAATGAAATTGAGTATGAATATAAATGTATTATTTTAATATATTTTAATAAACATTTATTTCCTTATAAATCTTTAATATATTATTAAATTCAATAAATGTATTAAATATAGTATATAATAAATTTAATAAATGTCATATACATATTTATTAATAACATTTTCATAGGATGACAATATATGACAGGTCATGTAGGTAAGCCTCTCGGTCCATAAGAAAAAGTGTGGGGCAGACCGAGTATTTTAGTCTGTTGGCTAGCTTAGGTCGCCACACATAACCTGCATATTGCAAGGCCAATATGGGTTGATCTGCATAGTTTCCATTGACTTAAATTCTTAAAATCTAGTAGCACCAGCACAAAAAGTATGTATGTTTCTTCTAAGCAACTTACTAATTTGTATTTCTTCTCTCGTCCATCCAGAAGTGGCTTGCTTATTCGTGACCAGTTCATCCAAAAATAGCTCTCTCATTTTAGTCCAGTTCAAAGTCATTCATATTTTCAGTTGGCTTGTACTTATAAATTATATAATTATGAAAATTGCTTATTTTAAGAAATAGACTTATAAAAATAAGTATACTAATTTAATTAAATAAAAATAAAAATATTAAAATTCTTATTATACTCGTCACATGTCAGTCCACAAATCTATGGGTCAAACGTTATATGCGACAAATGAGAGGAATTAGTCTATATTTCTTATGCGGGACATGCCGATTTGACCAATATTACAATTCCTAATTTTTTATGAGAGTATATGTATACTTGTATAATTCAATAAAAATTAATAGAGAAAATATATATTTTACCTTTGTATGTTGCACTTTTTTCCTTTCAAAATTGTCTTCCGTAGTAATTTAAAATGGATCAATTCAATTTTTTTTAAGTTTATCATTAAATGATGGTCATGTACATTCACTTCACTGAGTGATAGAAAAACTAAATTCACATAGTATATGATTTTAATATTTTTTATAACTAAATTTAATATTTATTATCCTAAA
>Ga0214543_1005129_pt1 | contig 24367 bp, 5 predicted proteins | sample CNSS2metaG_FD_160094 | JGI IMG/M metagenome (GOLD analysis project Ga0214543, IMG submission 160094) | Root nodule microbial communities from cowpea collected in UCLA plant growth center, Los Angeles, California, USA - CNSS2 | ecosystem: Host-associated > Plants > Roots > Nodule | place: USA... | reverse complement strand
ATTCTTTAGGAAAAGTCTCTCCATCCACTATTTTAATTGGTTTAAAAGGTCCATTCACCACTGCATCCCATACCCCTTTGTCTACTGATTCAAGAAAGATTTTCATTCGAATTTTCCAGAAGGGATAATTTTTCCCAGCAAACAGAGGGGGCATGTTAATGGATGCCCCTTCAGCAAAGGTTTGAGATGTATTAGACATAACAGGATCTTTCTAATCGATTAGCGTGCGATTAACCAGCTCTGGTGCCAATTGTTAAAACAGATCTGTCCAATACTCTTAACCACAAAGGGATCTGTGTTGATAAATGAGTTTCTCACTTGTTTAATGTGAATCTTGAAGGAGTCTTTAAGGTTTAAAGCTTAGTTAATCAATCACACAGTTCTGGATTAATGGACTGTTTTAAGACAATCAAGAAGAATTAAAAGAGATAAGAGGAATCAAAACACACAATTTATACTGGTTCGATTCAAGGCGAATCTACATCCAGTCTTCTCCTAAGTAATACACTTAGGAGGATTCCACTAAACACAAAGGTTCCAAGAATTACAAGCACACCTATGTAATTCTAACCCCAAAACCCAAGAACTTGATTCAACAATCAAGAACTTCCCCTAGGAGCAATGCATCCACACAATTGCACCTAGGTCCACACTTCAACCACTGAAGCTACTGTAATCAAAGATATAGAAAACAGAACAAGAAACGAAAACACCTATGTTGTGCAGATTTGTCTTGAAGCTTCTTGAATCAAGCAAGATCCATCATGGTAGAGTCAACCATCAAACATTCTTGGATCTGTGCTTAGGTAATTGCAGAATCTTCTGAAGCTCTTGTGTCTATCAGATGGCTCTCCTTCAGATGCAGACAGCGTGATCTCTCTAAAAATCCAGACCCAAAACAGATTACAAGACAGCTTTTATACAAAGGTTTTTACTGTCACTAATTCAATTAGCCATTTATCTAATCGATTATCGTGAGTATGTTTTCACTTACTTAGTACAATACTCACAGCTAATCTATTAGTCAAGGAGCTAATCGCATACAGAGTTACACAGCAAACCTGAAATACAATTGAAAAAGAAAAGCTAATATCCTAATGCTTATTCTAACTAGATCAAGCTATGTTTTCTCCTAGATCAGTAGACATCATCAAAATTGATCTTCGTTTATGGAAGAAAGGCTCCCCCTGCCAACACGGCCTGGGTGGCCCTCCTTGGCCTTCGGTCTGGACTGAACCGCCTTGGCCTTTAGTTTGGACTGACCAGTCTTGACCTTCAACCCAAGACGACTCGACTCGACTTTTAGCTGAGTCTGAAGGTATTGCTTTTAAGATTTAATTAATGTCTTGTAGTGTGACCAAACCTACCTTGACCTTGACCCTAGCTCACTTTGAGAAGGAATTTTGGGGATTACATTTCTTTTTGGGCACCTCATTTGGTGACACCCTAAAAGAGGACTTATTCAAGTGTGGGATAAGGATGACCCATGACCATAAGTCAAATTGACAACTTTAAGCATATGTGAGATATATTTCTCATTCTTATTTTAAGTAAATGCTCTTATAAGTGGACATTGAAAAAATATTGGATAATAAAACTTACACTTTCGCTATTTTTATTGTGTAAGATGTGCTTGTTATAGATGATAGGATACATGGATTATGGGCTTATTTTAACTTTCTTTAAATAATTGTTTCGGAGTTTTGTCAAGTTATGTTATTAAAAAGTTATAAAGATTATTTTATTTTTATTTTTATTTTTATTTTACAAGTTGTATAAAATAACGATATATATATATATATATATATATATATTATTTTTTATTTTTCATATTTTATTATTTATTTAATATAAATATTTGTTGTCAGAAGACTCTCTCACATATCAAACATCTATTTATGATTACCTATAACATCTTTTACTTTTAAAATTTCTCACTCTTAGACACACACACACACTCTCTCAATCTCTCTCTCTCCCTCTCTCAGGTACGAATACATTCTTTCGTTCTCGTTTCAAAGTAAAACATTCATCATTATTGTCATAGATATGAAATTTTCTCTTTCTGATGTTATAAGAAATTATAATTACATTAATCTCAAATTAAAGAAGATCAAAATAATCAAAAGTGTATCTTCAAAATAAATTAAAAAATTGAAAAAATAATATAATTTTTTTAATTACCTAATAAACTAAACATACTTTAGTAATTTAAAAGAGGGCGAATATAAGTACATCGATATGTACGTAATCATTTTTGGACTCAAATTCAATTTAAAAAATTAAGTATTATCTGTTGGAAAAAATATCTCATCAATGAAGAACATTACCAATCACCCTACATTTTGAGAAATAAGATTAACACAAGGAACACATAAATATAATGTAAAAATCACTACTAGAAATTCTCATATTACATAGGATTTTTCTTACAAATTTGTTAAAAAAACTTGCTAGAAAAGACTTTCTTCTGCCATTTTTTCTAAGAATCTTAATTGGCAGGTTATTCATTCGTGGATAATTATTTCTTACAAAATTATAAAATTTGCAACGATTTCCTACAAAATTTGTTACGAAAAGTGTTTATACAAAATATTTTGCAAAAAAATTGGTAGCAATTTTCTACAATTTTTTTTCACAACAAAAATTGTAAGTATTTCCTATGAAAAAATTTTCAAAAGAAAATTGGTAGGAAATATGAGTTTTTTTAGTAGTGAACATGAATATAACATGGAAACACAAAAAATTAAGAAAAAATCACGACCATTGTCTAAAGACAATCAAATAATAGTACTAGGTGAAAATTTGGACAACGCATAGACAACTCTCACATGTCATGCAAGAATTTAACTCAAACCTCATAACACTCTAATGCAAGAGTATAAGAAAAGTCAAATACAAGCTTAAAGTGTATTTGACTTATGTCTTTGGTAATGTAGGACTTTCCACTCCTTACCTTGCTTATCTTAGATGATGTGGGACTTTCCAAAACATATTATCTTCATTAGCCCAACATTATTCATATTCATACTTATACAACATATTAGTACAATGGTTCTTCACCAAAATTGAAATAAGTTCAAATAATACTCATACATACATGTTTGTTTGTCATTCATATCAAAATTAAATAAAAATTAAAGTACGTGGAAGTTATGGGTACCATTTATTGAGAGTTTTAATAAAATGATTTCACATTACTCACTTGTTCAAAATGAAACGATATGACAAGACAAACATAACACCTAATCGTATTTATAATAGTTATTTTGTTTCTACAAATTTAGAGTGGATTAAATTTTGTTTTTATTATTTACTAAAATTATTTTTGTTCATTATTTTTACGTAATACTTTTTTCTCATATTAAATAACTTAATGTATTTCAATGTAAAATGTGCGCGTGTTTGGAAAATATTTAATAAACGTTTAGGAAAGAAGTAGTATATCATTTCTTATATTTATTTAGATAATGTAAAGTGATTATGAGAATATTGGTTAATACAAAGATTGGTTAGTATTTCAAGATTATTGAAATTAATTAAGGAAATGAAAAATACTGTCGAATTTGGACTAAGGTCGACTCGGTCAAATTTCCATTGTAGTCGACTCAACTAGTTTTACCGAATTTTGACTAGAGTCGACTAGGTTGAATACGACCAAATTATGATCGCAGTCGACTTAGTCGAATATGAAAATTTTTTGTCCAAGGCCGACTCAACCCAATGCGGTCAAATTTGGGTCGGGGTTGACTCAACCGAATACGACCAAAATTGATCCATGTCCGAATGGCCAAATTTTGATTAGGACCAACCCAACTAAATTTGGCCGAATACGGTCAAATTTTGTACAGGACTGACTCTGTCGAATACGGCCAAATTTGGACTAGTCCATCTCGACCTTTAGCCTAACCCAACTAAAAATTTAGATTGAAAATTTGGATTGGATTTTTTGGATTATCCATATTTGAAAATAGGAATTTAGAGAATGGATATCCAATCTATAAAATATATAAAATGTAAATACGACCAAATTTGGACTAGTCCATCTCGATCTTTAGCCTAACCCAACTATAAATTTAGATTGAAAATTTGGATTGGATTTTTTGGATTATCCATATTTGAAAATATGGATTTAGAGAATGGATATCCAATCTATAAAATATATAAAATGTAGATCAAATTGAAATCCATATCAAATAAAATGGATTTTAAATGGATTGAAATTTTAATAAAATGAATCTTAAATAGATTGGATCAGAGCAAGAATGGATCGGATCATGAAAATTGGATTTTTATCTCAACCCTAACTATAGTACAAACACAAAAACATTGGTGCGAGACTTACAACTAAAATTACAAGAAAAAAAAGATAAATATTAATTTATATGTGACCAATTTTACAGTAGATGAATCTATAGTATGATCATTTTTTCTTGATGAACCTTAACCAATCTTTTTTCCAAAATAATCGATTATGTAGAGGAGAAAGGAGAAAAATTATGTAAAGTAGGAGAAGGTCATTTATTTATTAAATGAACAATAATAGAAAGAGCTTCACACCAAATACAAGGAGTAACAAAGGGTTCTAGTAAAAGAATGCGTACAACATCAAGAAGGTGACAATTTTTTTCTTTAGACAACACCATTTTTTTGTGGTGTGGAAGGACAAGAACGCTAAGATATATTCCCTTTACTTTGAAGAAAATTATGAAAAACATTAGACATATATTCTCCTCCAGAATCTCATCTTAAGATTTTTATGTGAGCAAAGAATTAAATCTTAATAAATGAAACAAAACATTGAAAAACACAGAAATTTTTGCCTTGGACCGAAAAAAATATACCCAAGTAAATCTAATGTAGTCATTTATGAACGTAACAAAATACTTATAACCTACATGAAAAATAATCGAGAAATTCCCTAAACATCACTATGAATAATGTCAAAATAATAATTTGCACGAGATGCATTATGGGAAAATAGTAAAGTTTTACTTTTACCAAAAACAGTAAACTTTTACTTTTACCAACTTTGCATCGTAAAATCAAAAAGAAACAAATGAACTTTTATTGCTTAAAAGAATAGATTTAAACAAGGTACTAAGTATATGAAAATTTTGATGATCTGAACGATTATGAAGTATTTTATTTAGCTGTCTATCATTTAAGCAAACAAGAGAAAACATATGACAACATGTGGAAGAAGATAAACATAATGGAAAGAGTCGTTCCACTTTAGGTCCCTCCAGAATGATCTTCACAAACACTTGATCCTACACAACATTGGATACAGACACAGAAGAATTTTTCATATTAGACACACCAGAATCAAGGTACCAAGCTTGAGAAGAAAGGTGAATATTACCTGATAAACTAAAGGCAAAAAAAGCAGACATAATCATTTGTTGTACCATTTTCAGAGTAAGTGTATTTGCAAGAGGTGTAAGAACAAAAGGTGGAGCAACTTGAAGCACCAATAGAGACATGATAAGCAGTTCCTTACTTTTTTGAGGAAGAATTGGACATGTGATAATATTCCTTTGCTACTTGTAATAGTTACAGAAATTTTGTGTGCAAGCCTTCACAATATGACCAAATCCTTTGCAACTATAGCATTGAACATATCACATATCTATAGTTTTATTCTTCCCTTATGTTGTATAGGCCACATTAATAGGAGTAATAGAACTAGTGGCTTCAAATTAGAACAAGTGGCTTCAAAATCATATCGCATCTTCATCAAAATTTGATATCTCTTGTTGGTCTCGTGCATTGTTTGGACAACAAAGAGGGTTGCACCAGAAATATCAACATTAATAATATTGGAATATTCAACCTATAGATCCTGAAATCCAGAAAAATATTCCTTAATTTATAGACTTTCTTGTGTGTATTTAGCCATCTCAAACACCAATTGAAACCTTCGAGTTGCGTTGTCCTATGATAAATCTTTTTCAAATAATCCCACATGTCCTTAGCAATGTTATAAGGTCGCAACTTAATAATAAAATGAGGCTCAACAGAGTTAAGTATCCAGGTCATAATTTGGACATTTTGGTTTCCCATTTTGCCCAATCCAATGCACTTGTAGGTGCTGGAATTTTGCCATCAATATGACACCATAAATCTTTGCATTAAAAAATAGTTTAAATTGAAATTCTCAAGTAGAATTATTTTTGTCATTAAATCGAATAAGATACTATTCAGATTTATCATAAGACATAATGAAGAAAAAAAAAACCTCGAATTAAGATTTTTGATTTGCTGCTTTTCAAATTGTTGTGTGTGTTCCAATACTTGCGATTTGCAACAAATGCATGAAACTTTTCAAATCAAGACGAAACTTACCAAGAAAAACGAAACTTTTTGAATCAAGATGAAACTCACAAAGAAGATGATTGTGGCAAATCTCGACCACCCAAAGTAAGTGTTTACTCTAACCTTAAGACACTCACAAGAATACAAGACTAAAACCCAAAAGAAATTCACAGAACATACTATACCAAACAATTTGAAAAGTTTGCTTGTACTCTATATTCCTATTCTCTTAAATAGGTGACATAGCATATCTTTACATTATTAATATGAGAAGATATATGTAATAAAGAGAAAGATTATAAAATATTTCCTATTTACAATAAATAATTACATTAATGACTATCGTATAAAGTAATCTATTAAATATATAATCAATTACATTTATACACATTAACATTAAAATGCAATTAAAGGAAGAGAAACACAACAATTAAGAGAAATAATAAAAAAAATGTAAATAAAAAAACACAAAAATTACCATTCACATTTCTAAAACACCAGACCATAAAATGGTGTGCATGTGTGAGTACGTGTCTTAGGTGTGAGTGGATGAAAATAAATTATTAATATAATTAGTAAATTATATAATTTTATAATATCGTTAGTTTTATACAATTCAGCTCCCCATACAATTTTCAATATGTACTTTCCCTTTCAACATATTATATATATATATATATATATATATATATATATATATATATATATATTATTTTTTTTATATATATATATATATATATATATATATATATATATATATAAAAGTAAAATAGTGGGAAGAAGTATCAAAATGAAGTTTCTAGTAAAATAATAGTATATTGTAAAAGTTTGTAAAATCAAAAGATATGCACAAACTATTTTGAATAGACTTTCAAAATTAAAAATAATTTGTTTAAATTAAAAGTCACTATAATTAAAATATATATATATATATATATATATATATATATATATATATATATATATATATAGTGACGGTTTTTTCTTTATTGAGAATAAACAAAAAGGGAGTTAACTTTGTGCATGCGAATGGACCCAAATGTTGGAGTTATATCACTTTACTTTAAATTTAAAAGTAAATGTACCTTAGTAATAATATTAATATACGTTTAAAAATAAAAAATGATAATAATTAAACAGTTAATTTTAATTGATTAGATAAATAAATCTAATATTTTAAACACTTTTTGTAACTTTAGCACTAAATGCCATATACTTTTAGGAACATAATGATAACTAACCCTTTTATTTTTATTTTCATATTTAAAGATTTGACTGTAATAGACATATTTTGAAAGTAAACATCTTTATATTACATGAATCCTATTTTTTACTGTATTTGATAGTATTTATTACTAAAAATAATAAACTTACAAAACAAGTTAATTTATAATTTTCAAAAACTATAAGAATTATATATATATATATATATATATATATATATATATATATATATATATATATATATATATATATATATATATATATATATATACTATTTATTCTAAATATTTCTGGGGTTAGTGATCATCATTATATCAAAGACGTGTTTAATTTTGTTTTCAAAATGCTCAATAGAAGAAAAAAATAAAATATTTTTTTCATAAACTATTATACATAGATTAAAATCATATTTTAGAAAATTAATATAAAAACTAATAAATGTATAACTTTTCTTATTTTCTTTTCCAAAAGTCATTTTCCCTATATGACTTGTGTGGTGAATTAGATTTTTTTTTTGGCTGAGTAGCATGTATGCCACTAGGAGTTGCATTACTGTCCTTGGCAAGGACAATCCAATCCCATCAATTTTGGCACTATTTGGAAAGCACTATGATAGTTGAGTCGATATGCACTACAACTCCGTTTTCCTTTTCAATTTCACTAATATAAAGTAAACAGTATATATATTTAGAGAATATATTGGTTAAAAAAAATAATGGATTGCGTTATTCATATTCATAATCTATAATTGTTCCAATATTAAAGGTCACTTTCTACTTTTAAATATTTTAGACTATTTTGTTCTTATATGATATAAAAAAATAGTAATTCATTTTGAGAAATTTTAATTATACCTCAAATATTTATATATTTTGTGCAAAGATTCAAACAAAATAAATAAATAAAAAACATAGCGTACGATAAATTATTAAAGATAAAGATATTAAAAAAATTAATATTATAATTCATCTTTTATATCTCTATTATATATATATATATATATATATATATATATATATATATATATATATACATATATATATATATAATATTTTATGGATGTGCTTTTGTAACTCTATATTATAATATTTAGTATTTAATTTTGTTGGTTGAAGACTTGGGAGACTGTTGTTTCTGAAGTATTCTATGATTTTTTTTTTTATCTCGGATGACAACTTCAATCAATCGGCGTGCATTATTATTTTTATTTTGCACCATCAATGAGGAATTATAATACTAAAGAAAGAAAATACAAGTAATCATGAACTAAAACATAAGGGAGAAAGTATTTTACATTGGCCATCAAAATAATGTAAAATGTAAAAAAGACTTTTAAGGGATGTTAGCAACACAAGGTAACGTGTTATTTAATGAAGTAAAACCGAAATTTACTATAAAAATACATTGTATAAAAGTAATGAATGTGAAAAGATATCTATGATAGCAAAATTGAAACAATGTTGAACTTTAAAGGGAAAATGAACGATGGTGTAAATGTTTGTTTGAGATGGATGAATGTTGGAAGTTACGACTACAAGATTATGATAAATAAACATGTTTGCCCCCAACATGTCATACATAAATGAGAAAAAAAATTCGGGTGTCTATGGGTTGTAAGAGTATCACAAAGATACTTTAAAAAAATTAAGAATATGGTGTCAAAGGGAATTCATAAACTTAATAGCTTACAATCTTAATATTTTCACGTTCTCTTGTAAGAAATTCTCCCAATAGTTATTTGTTACATGTTACCTAAAAAGTCAAATAAATCATCACTTATCTTTTCTTGTTCTTAAATGTTCTTGCTCTTAAATGTTATTTGTAGGAAAGTAATTAAACAATCAAGTTGGATGTATTCGAATATAAAATTATCATGTTCTTATATAATTAGAGGTGTATTTTCCTCTTTGGGACGACCAAATTTTTTTTGTAAAAGTTATTTTCTATATTACACTTATAAAATTCTAACACATAATTCTACAATAACATACTTAAAATATTCACGTATACATATATTTATATATTTTATGGTCTTATATGCATCTTGGATTTACATCATTTAGTACATATTATATTTTCTACACTAAAAGACGAAGGAGTATTATTTATTTACAGTTTTTCTCACAAAAAAAATTGACCTTCAAGGATGTGGAGGAAAAATATCATGGATAGAATTTACTTTGACTATTGGGGTAAATAAAAGGTGACTCTAATTTGTCTTTCAAGGATAACCGATGCATTTGGAGGATTTAGGAAGGTAATGGTAGAATTTCCCGTTCCTTAAAATGTTATTGAATTATTTACCGCATTGGTTTGCCATGCGTTTCTGAGAAAGACTGCTATGATATCTGCAAAGAATGGGTCGGACATGTTAAGGGCAATTATCTACGATAAAATTATAAGATATATTTTTTAATACATAATCAAAAAATAGGGAAGTGAAACAAATATAACATTTCTTAATAAAATAAAATGAAATGAAAACTCTTTCAAATTCATTAAACTGTATTTTAATCGTACTTTATACTTTATAAAGATTTTAATTAATTTTGTAGTGACTAGTCAGGATAAATGAGTCTCATAATTGCAAACAACTTAACCCAAGAACATCTTATCTTAAGTAATATCCACTCATTTAAATCTTCAAGGTCATACCTCCAAGTACAATAATCAAATCTTTATTTATTATAAATTTTATTTTCATATTAAATCATATAATTGTATAAATAAATAAATAGGACTAGTGCATAACTGAAAACAAATATAAATAAATAACGAGGACCAGTACGTAACTGAAGGTAAATATAAATAATTAAAGAAGATAAGTAGGTGACTTAAGATAAATATAAATAAATAAATGAAAGTAAATATAAATTAAATAAATAGGATCTTGTCCAACTGAAAATGAATATAAATAAATAAATAAATAAAAATGAGAACTAAATATAAATTAGAATGAAATTAGAGAAAGTAATTATAAAAATAATTATGATGAGATGAAAAAATAATAAAAATAAAATAATAAAATAATAAATCTCTGGTTCTCTTACCTCGATTAGAAAATATATGAATAAATGCATGTTTCACTCTTATTTTCTTTTGCTTCTTACTGTTACTTTTCTTTTCTTTTATGGTTATTTATCATTTTTCTTTTATCTAATTTTCTTTTCTCCTTTTTTTGTGTTCGTTGCTTTCACTACACCATCACTCTTTATACGGAGGCATCATGCGGTAAGTGATAAAGATTCTTTCATTAATTACACTAATCCTATCCAAAAATTTACAATCAAAAGAATTTCATTAAATAAATTCTTATATGCTAAATTCTGAGTTTTCTATCTCTTCGTATAAGAGATCAAATATATAGATATATATATATATATATATATATATATATATATATATATATATATATATATATATAAATTAACTGTATATGTATTCGTTAATATATTTATAATTATATTATTTTATAATATTATTGTCATTTTGATGGTATATATTTTATTTTTATAATATTAATATTTTTTATTTTACTATTTTTATTAAACTTATTTTATTTTATTTTTAAAATGTATTTATTGATTATATATATTATATTATATTATATTATATTATATTATATTATATTATTATATTATATTATATTATATTATATTATATTATATTATATTATATTATATTATATCATATTATATTATATTATGTTATGTTATGTAGTTTTAATTATTACTTTAATATATTATTTATGAAAAGTAATATATCATAAAATTTTAGGTATTATGGTAACGAGATAGTATAAAGTTGGGATATTACACTTTTGATGGTACATTTAATAGTTCCTCTCAATATTAGAATATGTTGCCTTGTATTTTTGTGGTAGATGTACCCAATTAATAGGTACACAAAGATACGGAAAGGTTATATGAAGAATTCATATCAACCAAAAGTATTTATTATTGAGAGGTACATGGTCAAGAAACCAAATGAATTTTCTTAAAGAGTATATGCAAGAAGTCAAAGTCAAAGTCTCCACATGAAGAAATGAGTAAAGGTAGGTCCACATGGTGTTAAGGTATTTCCAAAGGATTGAGATAAAATCCTTCAAGCACATTTTTATATATTAACAGCATTGATGATTTTCTTCCTTACATAGTCTCAAAATAAAACATTGTTGATGATAATAACTCCTCGAATGACAAAATTATTGTTGAATGAGCATAGAAAAACGCTTTTCAAATGGTTTGAAAACAATTTCTCAAGAATACCCAAAAGTTGAAAAATTAAAATGGTTAGCATGTAGACCTAACTTTGATGTCATAATTGGACTTGTTACGATATTAACAAATTTACCTTTCATACAAAAGTCCTGGCAAAAGAACCATACAATATATTGATATTACTCTTAAGGCAAACTTTTATATAATTTTCTGGTTCAAAATATATTGATCTTGTAATGATATCTATAATTTAGTTTGAAGTCATTAAAGTTCTACAGATTGCACCAATAATCTCATGGTTTAGATTAGATGGATCAAATCACAATTAAATCGTAAAATTTGAATTGCTATACTTTAAGTGTATATTTATTTCATTATTTAGTTTTTAATCTTATATTATTAATTAATTTTTGTACTTAAAAATATTATTTTAATTAGAATTTGTTATAATTAGATTTATTGAACATGAGATAAAAAATTATTTATTCATTAATCATAAATAATTTTTTTAATAAATTGTTCTTATATTTTAATATATACTTTTTATAATTATTGAAATATCTCGTCCAAACATAAAAGAAAGGCATTGGAGTAATATATTAAACGTACAAAGTATTAAAGAAATGAATTTAAGTTGAGGTTTCTATTATAAATTAATTTTACCTTTAATCAAAGTTTTCGTTCATTCATTTGATTTTTTTTTAATCATGTTTCAAGGGAAGAAGAAGTTAACCATTAAAACATTATTAGGTTCATTGAACCTTGGAGAGAGTTTTCTGTATCCCTTTTACATTTAAGACGTAGATGATGGTAGTTACAAATTAGTCATTAGAAGTAATAAAAAAAGAAAGACTAAGATAACAAAATATTATAATTAAAGAAGTGATGGGCACAATTATGAGTTTGATGAAATCACATAAGTTGAAAAAATAAATACTTAAAAAAATTGCAATGGAATTTGTTTTACAAGAGATTTTTGTGTATCAATTTTAGAGTGGTAAATAAATAACATTACCGAGAACTTCTATAACTTAAAAAAAAAAACTAATGAAATATAAGTATTTATGTCTTTATTCACCAATTTCTGTGGATTATTAAAATTCTTCCAGTCCCGTGTATCTTATTTAGAATTTTTTATTTGGTAAATTCTATTAAAATGTTTATTATTTGAGTATTGTTTTTATCCTTTTAATTGATATATGTTGAATTCAACTTGCAGATTTTAAGTTACTGTAAGGCCCATTAAAGTTTGGCTGGCCATTTCTGCTCTAAAGTTAAGGACTGCCCTATTGTGTTTGGGCCTAGGGCTGACCCAATTGATAAAATCATTTTCAGGTTGCCCTAACTCACTCTTTCCACTCTTGCAGAAAACTCAGCAGCCGTTACTTCTTCTTTTTCCACACTAGAGTTCTACTAGGGTTAGCTTTGCCGTCTCGAACCGATCCGCTCAAAGCTCACGTCCTACTTTCTGCTCCATGTAAGTGATCCTAAACCTACTGCCCTTACTTCCTTGTGGTTATTTTCGTGTTCCACTGTTTAGGGTTAGTTAATAACCTTATTTTTCCTTCTGTTCCGCCAGTTTCTAGGTCCGTCTCTCGAGCTGCTGTGCTTCGTGGTCCAGTGTCGAGGTCTCGTACAAGCCTTTTCCAGGTAGGGAAGCTAAAACCTCACTCATATGTCTCGTTTTCTTCGTGGTGTGGCTGTCATTTCGGGTTTGTATGGTTGGTGTGATGTTATACTGGTCTTGAATGCGTAAATCTGTTGTATGACTTCATTGTTGAGCTGGTACGAGGGACTGTTGCAGAAAAACAGTGGCGAGACCTGCTAATCTCGCCCAAGCGAGCCAGTCTCGCCTAGGCAAGATGAGCGGGGACTCGCCCAAACCTTAATTCGCAAGAGTTCGCCCAGGCGACCCGCTTAGTATTTTGAGCGAGCGGGTATCTCGCCCAGGCGAGAAGGGTCTCACCTAAGCGAGATCCCGCGTGGCTTTCCTGATGCCCTTTCGAGCCCTCGCCTGAGCGAGCATGTCTCGCCTAAGCGAGATCCTTCGGCCTGAGCGAGGTGTTGGGCGAGGCAGGGCGCTGTGTGATTGTTTTCTTGACTTGGTTAGTGAATGTATGACTTAAATTTAAGTATTATGATGAGAGTATGAGATAAATGAGTATGCATGTGTGAGGTAAATCATGAATTGCGAATAATGGGTTGGTACGATTTTAGCATGAGAATGGTATGAGATGAATTCATGAAATTGAAATGATGGGTTTGGTATGAATTCAACATGAGACATGAAAGGGTTGGTATCAATGTGACCCGGTAACGATATGAGATGAAGTTCCATTTTATGGATTCGAGAATAAAGAGTTGACATGGCTTGGTTGAGGATACGAAGGCAATGAATCATGAGAAAGTGTATGTATGTAATTGTGTGTATGCATGATGAATCTGTTTGGTTGATTAAGGAAGTTTGGTTCGTGTCAGTGTGTAATTCCTTGGGATTCTCTAGGTGGGATTCCCAGGGTCGCGCTTCAGTGGTCGGGACGTAATTCCATGGCCCCTGTTAGTGGGTGTCCATGGTGGTGCCCCATCTGTATAACTAGGTAAGGATTCAAGGTAAGGTTGCATCCTGACACTCTAAGGAGTTAGTTAGTCTCACCTAGAGCGGACTGACTCCTGTGGTGAGAGTAGCAAGAGGCCTGAAATTCACTAAGGGCTAACCTTGTGGTGAGAGAAATTGATTTATCGTAACACTTGCAACACATAGCTCGGGGGTGAGCAGAGGTATCCACCACAAGTGCAAGCATCCGCTGAATCCGACCATGGTTATATGTATCCGGATGAGTCGAGTCGTGTCGTAGTGTATTGCGTGAACAGTCATAATATGCTTGGTTGATTTGAATGTATGTTATTGTGGAATTTTATCTGATCTGATGGATGAACGCTTTGTATTCTAGCTTACCCTACTTTCTTTGTTGTGTGATCTGCTGTGTGGTACTCTCTTTTGCGATGATCATCAACTTGTTGGTGTGAGCAGATGCGAGAAACACCCGTAGACAACAGGGGGTGAAGATTCCGCTGCATAGTCCGCGTGAACTGGTTTATATTTCTGTATGAGTTTATTTAGGACTGCGACCCACGTATTTGTTCGTCCTTAGGTTTATGTACCTTGGTTACTTTTTGTCTAGTTCTCTTTTGGGCATCGTGGTGTGCCATGGATTGTATGGAGTTGAGTTAAAAACTACCACGTTTTTATCGTAACGTTTCATTTAATTTTGCGTACTCAATTAAATGTGGTGTTACAGTTACTATTCAATTAATAATGTTCAAATTATTCTTGAATAAAAACTTGCAGTTATAAGTTGTTTCTCATGAAAGTTTAAAAATATTTACGTAGCTCTTACATTTTCGTAATTATTTGCTTTCATTTGAATGTGATCCAAAAATCCTATGTCAAAGTTATATTTTTATGATTAATCAGTTAAATCTATCTAAACATAAATAAAAGTATTTTCTTTTAAAGTTGATTATTATACTTATTTTTATTCTTTAAATAAATTTTTGTATCTATTTAATTATAACACTTTAGGTCTGTGCAATATCTAACATTCATCTTGTTAAGGAAAAGAAGAATATCACATAGGAGAATAAGGGGTTCAAAATAAATTCCGAAATAATAATTTAAAGTTTCAAAATTAGATTTTAAATTTAATTTAATCTCATAAAAGTGTGAGATGATATATATATATATATATATATATATATATATATATATATATATAATTATCTTAGATCTAATCAATAAAAAATGTTTAACGTAAAAACTAAAATCAAATCCTAACAAAAGAATGAAATTGAGACAAAGGATCTGAAAGTTTCTGGATAACACGTTTCAATCTTGTTAAATAAAATTAGAGCAAAAAAAAATGGTGCATACGTATATATTATATATACACACTTAAAATATCTTGTTAAAATATTGGGATTCTCTTCGACTTAAAGTTAGAATTACTGTTATTTGCATTCTTATAACATTAAATAATATTATTAGGTCAATATATAAGTATTATAATCTGAAACTTTTGTTACGGTTATATTTTTAAAACAAACTTTAAAAGATTAGAAGAATTCAAAGTGTAACCTAGAAAAAATAGTTTAAGTGTAATAGTAATTTAAAAAGACAACTTCATTATTTTATTATTTAAAATGTTATATTATAAATAAAAATTTTATCAGTCGAGTTTATTTTATAAAAGTTATTATTCATCTATATTTTTTTTTAAATTTTATTCTATCTTAGTTATAAATTTTTTATTTCATTCTTTATCTTTTTTAAGATAAAAAATCATAATAATCATATTCTTAGAGAATTCTACACATTTATTCGATTAGAGTTAAAAACATAATAAGTTTACTTCTTGTTATTTTTTAAGTTAATTAACATTTTTAGTTGTACGTGGCCTATGTTTTAATGTGTGTGACTAAAAATAGTTTAAAGTGAATTTCTGTTTGTATGTGATCATAATAATATGCTTATATTTCTTCTTCTTTTTTATACAGTTAAATTATCCTATGGAAATAGAGCTCTAGGAGCAACTTAGAGCTAAGAATCACCTGTATCAGGTAAGAGAAGGTAGTAATACTTTTACATTTTATTAAACTTGTTTACCCTATGTGTGTGTTGACCTTTGATGAAATGGAATGATTGTTTGATTTTAAATTGTTTGATTTAGATTAACATGTGTTGCACATTCTTGAGTGAAATTGATTAAGTGTTGAAAAACATAAAGTATGAGTTGAATTGATATTTGGTTTGTGGAATATTAAGAATGAGTATATGAGTTTGTATAATTGGCTTCTAATGGCCCATATTGAATTGGTTTGGTACTAATTATAACGAGAATAAGGGATAAGAACACTCATTAGAACAAATTGAACAAATTGATATTCATATTTTGTTTTCGATTTTATACAGACTTGTTGGGCGAGTCAAACCTCCATTGAGGGAGAGTTAAAAGCAGGATTACAAAGAACTCTAGGACCTTTCTATTACGGGTGGCAGCAATTGTCCTGTGGCGGAAACTGGGTGGGCCGAGTCACAATCAAATTATGACGCTTGGAATTATATGCTCTTAAGTAAAAAAAGTTGCACCTTGACTAAAAGCTATAGCTTTTGGCCAAATGATAAACGTTCGATCCAATAATTAGTCTCAGAGCCAAGGTCATGAGATTTATATTAAAAATAATATCTAATATTTTGTATACTCAGGTCTTTTATAAATTTTCGTAGTATATCTTCTTTAAATTTCCCATCATAAATATACAAGTTTGGAATTTTTCTTGCGAGGACATGAAAGCAAGATATAACTTTATACGGAGTGGAGGAATCCATCATATGCAGTGCATGTGTAATTCATCCTTGCATATAGTGGTTGATGCATACATAGTATTTCGCTCGCAACACTTATGGCCCCCATGAAATCACCATTGATTTCGAGTTTTTCCTCATCCCATGCACAGTTTCACTATCACTGTCTACAATTGTTTCGTCATTGATACATAGTAACCAGATAAGGGAGAATGCAATTCAAATCCCCCAAATGAAATGGATTGAGCTTAGAACAGGGTTGAATTTCATTTGCTTTTGTACAACAAGTTTTACTCTCATCATGACTTATGATAAACATATATACATACACACAAACCCATGAAAATAAAACAGTATTTTTTATTTTTAACTTTTTACGTTTACAACAATCATCACACTTGATATATTTTCAACACACTAACGGGGTTAGTTTGTTTTTTCAAAAAGATTTCGGCGTAATCTTGTCAAAATAATTAAAAATTCCTGTAAATTTCTAAAAAAGGAAGGGTATTAGGTCAGATCCCAAAAGAAAAGACAAGTGTAATTTAGTTTCTTCCTATCACAAGGTTTTTAAAAAAGCTACAACTGTGTAATTTTCAAGTAACCAAAAAAATCAATAGTGAACCATAAATGGAATAATCTAATAGGATAAATATGCCTTATATTATTCGATATACATTTTATTTTCAACTAATAATATGGCTTTAGTTTGTTTAAGTTTTCTAGTTAGTAGGGATGAAAAAATAATATTCAATAGATGCAGATATCTATGAGTAATATGTGTTACGTACTAAATCATACTAAATAGGTTTTTTACAAAAATGATCGCTTTGATCTATTTATTATAAAAATAGTCAGTTTACTGATTAATTATATCACAGAGATAGTTTATTAACGATTTTACTTTTTTTACTTTTTTTCTAATTTTTATATAATTTTTAAAGTTTTATATATCTTTTTAAAAATAATTTTTTAATAATTTGATTAAAAATATTTTAAAGAAAATTTTATTATAATTTTTATATTTTAAAACTTAATATTTTAAATTTTATTATAAAATTTATAATAATAAAATTTTATTAATAATATTTTAAATAAAATTTTATTAAAATTTTGATATTTTAAAACTTAATATTTTAAGTTTTATTATTACATTTTATCATAAAATTTACAATAATAAAATTTTATTTAAAATATTTTTAATAAAATTACTAAAAATTTATTTTTAGAAAAAGTATATAAAACTTTAAAAATTATATAAAAATAAAAAAAAAGTTAAATCATTGGTAAATTATCATGATGTAATTAATTAATAAACTAATCCACTTTTATAATAAGTGGATCAAAACAATCCATTTTTGTGAAAAAACTACTAAATAAATATTTTTAATATATAATTGTGATAATGAGCATGAGTATATAATTACTTGATAAGACTACTAGAGTAATGATATCCAACCCACCAAAGAACACATATCATCCGTTAATAATTATTAGTAAATTTTATTTAAATTTTTTAATTGAGGTTTTAAAAAAATATTAACCATGAAATAACTTTATTTATTTTTATATTTTATTTAAATCTATAAAATTAAAATTATTTTATTTTATACATTAATATAACTCCTTTAAATTTAGTTTTTAGAAAGATTTATATTAATATGTTATTAAATAATTTGATTTAAATTGTACTAAAAATTAATTACTTTTATCTAAGTTTATATTTTAAAAATTTATTTTTAGATAATTTTATTTAAAATTTTAAAAAAATTAAATATAAAAGTACTCATGAATATTAATAGTTATCCATGAATATTTTTACACTCATTCATAAATTTTTTTTAATCTTTTTTAATGAATACCTAATCACGGATAACGACGGGTAGACTTTTTAAAACAGAAAGATTACTCATAGACACTGAAGTATTCACGATTCAATTCCTTTTGCATGTGGTTAAAGCGTAGTTTATAAATCTTGGTTTATTAATTATGTTACCTACAGATTTTAAAGGAAATTATTTTACTTCTTAAATATTAAGTTGACATAATAACTGGTTGCTATAGGTACTGCATTTTTCATATTTTTAATATTTTATCAATAGTTTTATATCTTTCTTTAACCAACCTCCTATTTGAAAGGTTGATAAAATTTTGATATTAACCAGCCCTCCAGTCTATGAAGTGCATAAACTAATATAATTTGACGTCATCCAACTAAAAATAAGTGAACAATTTGAAAAAAAAAATGCATTCTTTATCCAAATCAGAAATACGACTTTCAAATAGTTAAAAGAAAAATGATGATTATCACAAGCAAGTGGAATAAAAAAACTGTTTTATTGTGCTAAAAGAGAAATTAAAAATAAGATTACCAAATGAAGCCGTTAAGGAAAGTGCTTTTACCCACCTTCAACATCGGTCTTGGATTCATGCCACATAGTCATTGATGGTTGAATTATTGACAAAGATCGAAGAAAGACTCCACATCACCGTTTTTCTTTTACCATATTTTGCTCGTTTGTATTTTGTGTACTTTCTTTTTGTTTTGAGACTCAACCATTAAAGATTTATGTTATAAAACTTACATTTAACTTTAAAAAGAAATCTTACCTTTTGTTTTAAAACTCAACCTTGTCATAATTATGATATAAAAAGAGATGTGTTATATATTATCTCAAATATGAGTTTACAATCACTTATCATTGTTACAGGTAGTATTAATTGTCCTCTGATAGTGTTGAAAATTCAAGTGAAAGTTTAAATATCACATTTGATATAAATGATAAAATTAAACAACATATATAGAAAAAGAACCATAAATCCAATCTTAAGGATTTAGATTGGAGGTGTTGTCAATTCTTGATGTGGATTAAACTCATGTTTCATTAATTTTGCTATCTTCTCGATAAATCTTCCTTTGAAACTCTCATCATATAGAGGCTAGATAAGACAAGTTGTAATCAAATTTTTTTTTTTCCACTTAGGTTGTTATATTTTTAAGTAGTTATCAACTATGTTGACCTAGTCTTAAACACTTTATCCAACAATTGTTATCGAAATCAAGGTGATAAGTTCAATTCATAGTAGTAAAATTGTTAAGGAAGAAATTATTATAGAAAAATATCAATTGTATTGTGATGAAGACCAACAAATCAAATCACAATCGAATTTTTGTACTTGACTTTCTATGTTATTAAGTAAAAGTTATATTTTAGTTATTAACTATGACTTTCGGTCTAATAAGTATTTTCGATTAAAACATCTTTCCTTATAACATAACAAAGGCTAACAAATTAGGATCACTTGAAAGATTTTCACAAAAACTCGTAAACTCATTGGTGCATAAAATATTTAGCACTAGGCTACTAACTAATAACACGAGTGTTCAGATTAATACAGAGGCTAATAGTACCGATCGAAACACAAAAATAGAAATTCATATATAATGTTAATAAACGAACTTTAAGTTTAACTCAACATCGTAAAATCAGTTTATAAGATGAGGTTTGCATTTACTTATATATTGTAAATTGACCTTATCTTGATGTGAGACTTTCAACACATTCTCTTCACGTCACCGATGCATATACATCTCGTGCGTGAGTCTAGATATTAATGGGTGGTCTGCTGACCTTGATGAGTAAAATCTCAATGTCTTAACAAATTTATGACATTAAGATTCATCCTTATATGTGTGAGTAAAAGAGATCTTGAAGTTCTTGTTCCCAAAGATAAAGTTTCACGTTGGAGCACAAATAAATTGAACCCTAGAATCGTGGTGTATGAGAAGAGTTAAAATAGTATGATAAAGCAAAGAAGGCACACTGTTGTGACGGAAGGCGATGGATGAGAGAGGTGGGATCCACCACGAAGGCATTGGCGTCTTGAAACAATGGGCACACTGAAGAGAGGTACAGAAATAAAAAACATGGAAAGAAACCTGTCTGGCAAAAGAGGAACTATTTTTCTTGTGTGATAAAATTATGAGTTATGGTGACAGCAAAAGAAACCATAAACGCACATTCTGCGTTCTTCATCTGTCCAGCTCTATCCAACAAAAATTCTCTTCCACTTCTCATTTTAAACATGTGTGGTGTGCTACAATAATGTTTGGATAATGTCTTCTTCCATCCACCTCTTTAAAAATTATCACTCAAATTATTATCTTCTTTTTCGAGTTAATAAGTTATATCTATTCGTTTTTCTCTTTTATTCTTCACGTTATTTTTTGCTTCACTACGATTTTTATATGTCAAAAGTCGTTTGTAATGTGTTTTCGATAAAAAATTATAAGGTAATTCACTTTTGTAGAAATTTTCAAATGTTTTTATGAGAAAATATATTGTTTGTATATAATTTTTTTTTAAAATTATATGAATTATTTAATCAAGTGGTTATTTTAGGGATGATAATATAGACTGGTCTACTTCGTTTTGGGCTGTCCCGCATTTGGTTTGTAAGAAATGAGTCAGGCTGACTCGTTCTGCAAAAAAATACAGATTAATTTCTCTGGTTTGCCCCACATAATGTTTGGTCTCAGACTCATAAAAATTTTAACAACTTATATTTTTATTTAATTAAATTAGTAGAAATAATAATTTATATTGACATATTTCTTAAAATTAGTAATGTTCATAATTTTATAATTTCTAATTTTTAAGTACAAATATTTTGAAAATAAAAATGGTTTTGAAGTTGATTAAAATAAGGGAAGAAATGTGAATGAGTAAGTTACTTTTGAATCGATTGAACGCGAATGATCGATCTATTTTTAAATGGACGGGGGAATGAAGTGAACAAGCAAGTTACTTAGAAGAAACATACACAATGTATTGTTCTAAAGATGTTAGATTTTAGAAATTTACATTATGCGGTCAGCCTATCATTGACCCACTTGCAAGGTGAATTATGTGGGATAGGCCTAAACATGCCAACAGACTAACATACTCAACCCATCCCACATTTTTTCCTGCGCGTCAGCGTATGGCCCGTCACATAGCGAGCAGACACTTTTTCATATGTCTAAATATTTTAGAAGTTATGAAATGTTATCATAGTAAGAAGTTAGCTCCATTTTAACTTATAGTTAAATATTTTAGTTATTTCATCCTTGCAAAATATTAGCATAGAAAATGAAAAATGAAAATCTCATAATTATCAATAAAAGTTCATATTTGATTCAAGAAAAAGATTTTCTGTATTAATAATACTCAAGCCAATTCTATTAAGAATCTAAATGTGAGTTTAAGTCTTATATTGAATAAAAATGAGAAAGTATAATATTATATAAGGATAAAGACTCATAAACTTATTATCTTAAAATTTTGGGTTGAAAATGATGTCAATGCCTTATGGTTAAGCTCAGGTCTATCTCCATATGAATCTCCTTCCTCGAAAGACCTAACAAATTATATATATATTAATACACTAATATATTAATATATTAATTAAATTATTCACAATATTATATAATTTTTTTCTTTATTTTCTTTTACTTCTTTTTTAATCTAAACCATTTCATTTTTCTAGCGTGTGCCTATAAACACTGTGCTTTATAAAATATTTTGCTTTCATATTTTATAATGTGAACTTGGTTTTGAAAAGTATGAAATAGAGAATCTAATGAATTTTTAAACATAAACGTAAGAAAGAAAAAGAACACTTAGATTGAAGAAAAAAAAAAGATATGAAAAATGTGACATAATATTAAAAAAAAAAAAGAACAGGAATAATAAATATTAATGTGGCATTATCAAAAGTGTAAAACAGCTCATGAAGACGTTGTAAATTAGCCATCCAATATTTTGTCACCATAACAAAAATCTATTTCCAATTTATTGTATTTATCTGATAATTACTGTGTTAAGGAACATTTTTGGGTCTCTAATATGGTCATTACTTGACTTTTTTAGTGGCATATACATCGATGCAAATGTCATCACCTTTTGGTACAATTTTACACGTGCTCAAGCAATGTGCTTTTCGATTAAGATATAGACTTATAATTACATGCGTATAATTTAGTCCATCAACTTATGATTCATTTTAAATAGTTTCTTAAATTAATTTACTTTAATTATATCAACATCATCTTCATCACTTGTTTTGGTTATATATAAAATTGATTAGAGTTATAATATTTTAAATTTTATCTAGAGATTAAAATGATAACAAATAAATTATTAAAATCAAATTATTCATTTTATGTTTTTGTACATTTTTTCTTTAAGAAGTTCAAAGTATTAGGAGTTTATTAAAACTAATTTAGTTTGGCAATTACATAACATAAATGTTTATGCTATATAACATTTATAATAGATAAATGTTTGTAACATGTAAAAATGTATTTTAGATTTATGATAAATAATTTACATAGATACAATATTATTTTTATTTGTAAATAATCTTCTAAAAGAAAATGAAATTCAAGCGAAAAGTAAATAATAAAAAAAATAGCTAAAAGAACTCTCCTAAGTAAAAGCAAAATTAAAAATAAATCTCACCATAATAACAGCTAAAAACGCTTTTTTTCAATATAGGTACTTTAATTTAAAAATAATGATATTGTAACTTAAAACTTAATCATATAATTTCTTAATATATGATAACTTGGCTCAAGCTCTAAATATACAAAAATTATAACTCATCATTTTCATGTTTACATAAATATTATCTTTAAAAAGTTGCAAATTATAATTAATAATTAGTTTTAAAGTTTAAACATATATAGTTATTCCAAATACTATCATTACTTTTGCTTTATTTTCGTGGTCACTTGTCATCTAGCTACCTTGTTCAATTTTTGTTGAAGTGGTTGCTAGAAATAAATCCAACCTAACATTTAAGCTAAAATTTGATTTTTCAAATCCTTCTATTTCCATGTCAAAGTCACGCAAAATCTGAATATCTAGGGTTTTCAATTTCAAAGTGGAGATTAATATTCCATATTCATTATGGAGCCATTGATTTTTGGGAGAACCTTCCATATTAGTTCCACGTATGCTTCTTCAACTTGACCTAGGAGAATCACTTATTGTGGTTGTGGTGATAGGTTGAGTTATATAATTTAGACTTCTTTTTTTCTTAATAAAAAAAAATAGATGCAAGCATGTCAAGAAATTAAATAAAGATTAATATATATATATATATATATATATATATATATATATATATATATATATATATATATATGAGAGAGAAAAAAAATAAAAAAAAAAAAAAAATAAAAAATATATATTAAAAA
>Ga0214543_1005125_pt1 | contig 24378 bp, 10 predicted proteins | sample CNSS2metaG_FD_160094 | JGI IMG/M metagenome (GOLD analysis project Ga0214543, IMG submission 160094) | Root nodule microbial communities from cowpea collected in UCLA plant growth center, Los Angeles, California, USA - CNSS2 | ecosystem: Host-associated > Plants > Roots > Nodule | place: USA... | reverse complement strand
CGGTAACGCCCGTAATGCGATTAGCCAAGGCCGTGAATTCAACGTAGTAATCATTGACAGATCCCAACTGGGAGAGTTTGAAGAAAGCAGATCGTGGGCATTCGTAGGGTGAAGGGCCAAATTCCAGGGTTAATGCCTTAGTAAAACCATCCCATGACTGGAAGGGGTTGTTCTTTTGCATCATCTGAAACCACGACACCACATCTTTCTCCAAATAGATAGCAACAATAGTGAAACGATGGAGCTCAGGAGTATTATAATACTCAAAAAATTGCTCCGCTTTAAAGATCCATTGTAAAATATTAGTACCATCAAACTTAGGAAAATCAATCTTAATATTCCGAACCTGAAACGACGAGCTGGATGTTGAGTTCGAACCACCAAAGGCTTGTTGTTTGGAAACGTTATGGATGGCTAGCTCGAGCTTTTCAAAACGTTCTGTATAACTAAGATCACGCTTCTCCATGAGGTCAAGGATTTTCTTCACGTTAGCATCAAGATCCTTGAGACGTGTGTTTTCGGCCATGGTGGTGTCGATGAAAGCACCAAAATGTAATGTGTTTGGTTAGTAAACAAAACAATATAGCAACTGTGAAAGCAGAATGGTCTGTATGGGTGTGAATTCTAGTATGAAAAAGTCATATCAGCAGAAATGATAAAAAGTGCAAGCTGTCACAGTAGTACAACGTTCATGACAGAAGAAAAAGATAACAGAAATGACAGAGAAATATCCCAAAGGGCCAAGAGAGAGAAAAAGAAAATTCACATCCTCCCTTTCTCCTATAGCAAAAGCTGTTTTTATAATCACGTCGTACTCCACACGAAATCCTTCAGTGCAGAATTGATTATTCGTTTCCTTCCACTTTTTCGTTTGCCTTTGTTTTCCTCCCCCTTTGCCATGTGTCCCATGGGTCTCATGTCCTTCATCTGCTCATTACTCGCGCCATTCATAACATCATTTATCATCAATTTCAATTTTTACAAAATATATTGGTAGATTAAATTTATAATAAATGATATGATTCATACTTATATAATTCATTATTCTATTAATCTTTATGTAAACAGTAAATATTTCTATTAACTATTTGATTGATTTATATTCTTCGTGGGTTACCATATTATATATACAAATAGGAGTCTTCCTATCATTAATCATAGGGTTAGGGTTGAATATGTTTTTGGTCCCTTATCTTTCAGGTGAATTTTGGAATTAGTCCATTTCGAAACGTTGGACCAATTTAGTAATTCATCTTTCGAAATATGTGGATTTAATAATTTTAATCAAATTTTGTTAGGTTTATTTGATGTTTCGTACGCATTTTAGGATTGTATTTGAGTTGTTTATATTGTTTGACACATTTTTGCTTTAATGTTAATTCAAATACTATTATGAAATGTCTAATAAACTTAACAAAATTTGATTAAAATGACTAAATCCACGTATTTCAAAAGATGAAGGACTAAATTGGTTCAAAATTTTGAAATTAACTAATTCCAAAATTTACTAAAGGTTAAGAGACCAAAAACATATTTAACCCTTAATAATAAGATACACATAAAAGTTATTCCCTATACTCTCATCCTCTATTCTTCTTTTACTTCTTCTCTATATTATTAGCTTTATTTTATAACATGTTATTAGCATAATGCTCAAACCAACTCAACGCTAGTGGAAGCATTTCTCTCTCTCTAACGATAATGTTTTGTGTGTCTCAATTCAAACTGTTTCTAATTCTTTCTTCATTTACAATTTTATTTTATATTCTTATTTTTATCATAAGAATTGTTTAACTTTATCAATTTTCATCTCAGATTATTATTATTTTTATTATTATGATGATTATTATTACTATTATTTTATGTACTAATTCTAAACATGTCAAACCTTACAAATCTTGAATTTATGACCCTTGATATTACAAGGAAGAATTACTTATATTGGATATTAAATATTGAAATACATTTAGATGCAATGGGTATTGGTGATACCATTAAGAAAAGAAATATAGCATATCTGAGCAACTAATTTGCTCCTGTGATAATAAAATTTTGAAAAGAAAGTTCACAAATATTTTGAATTTATTTGATGCCTTTTTGTGGCTGAACAAAGGCAATGAGCTTTGGATAAAAAATCATGAAATTTGTCCAATTGGTTTTGCTCCAATCCCATAAGTGAATGCAACAACATTTGATTTATATTTTCATGGTCATAATAGTGATTATGGACATGGTTATAAAGGAAATTTTAAAGACACATTTTATCACCAGAAGTGGAACAATATTGTGAAAAAAGAAAAAGAAAATTGTCGTGCAAACCTCATCTTACAAGCCAATTTTGTGAAGTTGAGTTAGGCTTAAAGTTTACTTTTTAACATGGTATTAGTGTCATTGTTTAAAGCCTATCCTAGCGAGATTTGTGTTTGTTGGACATATGATTCCACCTGCTATCAGACCATCCATTAGTGTCTAGGTCTCATGTACGGGATGTATATATCTCGTCATGAGGAAGATGTGTTGGAAGTTCCAAATCGACTAGATATAAGGCATTTTCACGGTATATAAGTGGGTGCAAGATGATAATATATGTTATCTTTACGGTGGTAAAGGTCATTTGAGTTATACTTGTCGTACACCAAAACATCTTAAAAATAATGAGAAGAACATAGAAACACATTTTTCTTATGAACATAGAAATACAATTCTCAAGAGTAATAAATTTTTCTCTTGTTTGGTAATACGATAAGTCAGTGTCAGTACTATTTATGGTACTACAAAAATAATTGAAGGTTCCGGAAGAGCTAATGTACTTCTACCAAGAGGTACAAGATTCCATATTAAAAATGCATTTTATTCTTCTAAGTCTAATAGAAACTTATTAAGTTTCAAGGATATTCGTCTAAATGGATATCATATTGAGACAAACAATGAATGAGATATTGAATATCTTTATATCACTCGAATTGAGTCGAATAAAAAATGTGTATTGGAGAAATTATTAGCCTTCTCTTATGGCTTATACTAAACATATATTAATGCAATTGAGACATATGTCATTGTAAGCCAGAAGCTTACAAATAGAAATGAATTTCTTGTTTGGCATGATTGGTTGGGTCATCCTGGATATATCATGATGCAAAAAATAGTTGAAAACTCATGTGGAGGTCCACTTAAGAGTCCAAAAAAGACTTTTTCAGACCAATGAGTTCTCATGTACTATACGTTCACAAAGAAAAGTTGATGTTAAAACTATCACTAGAAAACTTATAAAGTCAATCTCATTTTCAAAACGAATACAAGATGATATTTGTGGTCTAATACACCCATTATGTTGATCATTTAGTTATTTCATGGTTTTAATTGATGCATCAACTATATGATCATATATTTGTTTATTATCAACTCACAATCAAGTATTTGCAAAGTTATTAGTACAATTAAGAGCTCACTTCCCAAATTATCCGATTAAGAAAATATGTTTTTATAATACTTATGAAATTACATCTCATGCTTTTATGAATATTGTATATCAATTATAATTGAAGTTGAGCATCCAGTAGTACATGTTCATACTCAAAATAAACTTGCAGAATCAATACTGAAACGTCTAAAATTGGTTGCAAGACCATTACTTATGAGAGCTTATCTTCTAATGGCTACTTGGGGATATGCAATTTTTCATGTTGCATTATTGATTTGCATCAAGCCAACAATTAATCATAAATACTCTATTATGTAGTTGGTTTTTGGTTAGTGACCTAATATTCTCATGTAAGAATTTTTGGGTGTGGTGAATATGTTCCAATTTCCCCACCAAAATTGGTTGCAAGACCATTAGAGCTAATCTTCCAATGGCTACTCGGGGATATGCAATTTTGCATGTTGCATTATTGATTTGCATCAAGCCAACAATTAATTGTAAATACTCTATTATGTAGTTGGTTTTTTGTCAGTGACCTAATATTCTCATGTAAGAAATTTTGGGTGTGGTGAATATGTTCCAATTTTCCCACCAAAAGGGATTATGATGGGTCCTCAGAGACGATTGAGAATATATGTTGGATATGATTCTCCCTCAATAATAAAATATCTTGAACTACCAACAGGAGACTTATTTATAGTTCAACTTTTCGATTGTCACTTTGGTGAATAAGTTTTTCAACATTAAGGAGAAAAAGAAAACAATTGAAAAAAGATATTGGTCGGAATGAATTATCATTATCTTGTCTTGATCCTCGTATAAAAGAATGTGAACTAGAAGTTCAAAGGATATTCATTAGTCAATTAATTATCTTATGTTTTATTGACAGAAAAAGGGTAACTAAAAAGAAAACAATTGAAAAAAGATATTAGTCGGAATGAATTATCATTATCTTGTCTTGATCCTCGTACAAAGGAATGTGAACTAGAAGTTCAAAGGATAATTCATTAGTCAATTAATTACCTTATGTTTTACTAACAGAAAAAGGGTAACTAATATCAGCTACTAATGCTTCAAAGATAATCGATACTAATTCATAACACGCTTGAAGCATGGTAGGCTTGTTAGTTCCAAAGACACACTTGAAGTGTGGTAGGCTTATTGGTTCCAAAGATAAAAACTCTTGAATGAGAAATGAAGCTAAAATGCAAGATGACTTAATCGAAAAGGTTGAAATCCCAAAAGATTCATTTGACATAATGATTTGGTTCCAGAAGAACCTCGGGTACCTAAAACTGTTGAAAATGATGAGATCTCAATAAATTATGTCATGAATCATATAATATGGAACCAAAATGAAGTCAACATTAACGAAACTTTTACATATAATATAGCGATGAATGATATGAATGACAATGAGGATTAATAACCAATGATCATTGAAGATTGTCGACAAAGAAATGTTTGGCCAAAATGAAAATATGCAAAGAAGCATAATTAGATTTTCTTGCTAAACAAAAGGTTTTTTGGCCTATAGTTCACACACCTGAGGGTGTGAAACCCGTTGGGTACATATGAATTTTGGAGCAAAAATAAATTAAGAATGATGAAATTGTTAGATACAAAGCACAATTGATTGCTCAAGATTTTTCACAAAAATCTGATATTGATTTGTGAAAAGACATATTCAGTAGTATTGGGTGCAACAACATTGCAATATTTGATTATACTAGTTGTACAACAAGGTATGCATTTACATCTAATGGATGATGTTACAACATATTTTTATGGTTCTCTTGAGAATGATATTTATATGAAAATCCCTGAAGGATTTAATTTGCCCAATAAGGGAAATTCTAAAGGGGTTATTCAATATAAATGAACAAGACCTTTTATTAATTAAAGCAATCAGGATGTGTGTGGTATAACCGTCTTATTGAGTATTTGTTAAAAGAATGATATAGAAATAATCCTTTTTGTCCTTGTATTTATATTACAATTTTAGAAAATGAATTTCCCATAATTATTGTTTATGTAGATGACATAAACATCGTTGGATCTCCTAATGAGTTCACATAGGCAATTGATTGCTCAAAGAAAGAATTTGAGAGGAAGGATCTTTAAAGGGTAAAGTCTTGTTTGAAATTAGAAATTGAGTATTTAATAAAAGTGTTTTTATACATCAAGAGGCTTATATAATTAAGATGCTTAAAATGTTCTAAATGGACAAGTCACGTCCATTATGCACTTCAATAGTTGTGAGGTCATTAGATGTTGATAAAGGATCTTCTTATACCTCAAGAAAATGATGAAGATCTTCTTGGTCCAGAAGTACCATATCTTAGTGTCGTAGGAACACATGTATCTTGCTAATTATACTCGACCTGATATTGCATTTGTTGTAAATTTGTTAAGCAAAATATAGTTCTTCAACTACAAGAAGAAAATGGATTGGAGTAAAATATATACTTCGTTACCTTAAGGATACTACGAATATGAGCTTATTTTATCTAAATGATTCAAAATTAGAGCTAATGAGTTATGCATATGCATGTTATTTTACATATTTTTGCAATGTCATAATGGTTGATTACATACAAGATATTTGTTCACATGTGGTAGCACAATAATTTCATGATGGTCTATGAAACAAACCATAGCAGCAACATCGTCTAGTCATACAAAATATTTATTATTACATGATGTAAGTTGTGAATGTGTTTGGTTACGGTCTATAATTCAACATGTGCAAGAAACTTATGGCTATCTCGACAAAGATGGAATCAATAATCATATATGAAGACAATATTGTTCAATTGAAAGGATGATATAGATATCCAAAAGATTCATTCATGTAAAAATTTGGTAGGACTATTTATAAAGTCTTTGCCAAGAAGAACTTTTGAGCAAATGATTCACAACTTTGGTTATTATCTTAATGATGTAAGTTTACATAAGGAAGAAATAAAATATGTGATGAACAATATTATACTAAAGAATACAGAATGTTGTACTCGTTTCTCTTTACTAGGTTTTTATCCCAAAGGGTTTTTTCTAGTAAGGTTTTAATGAGACACATTCTCTTATCAATGGATACTCAAGGGGGTTTGTTATAAATTAATGGTCGTCCATTAATTTGATACAGTTACTCATATGATTGATACTCATATGATTCATTATTCTTTATGTAAATATTTATATTAACCATTTGAATTTTATCCTTGATGAGTTACTATGTTCTATCTATAAATAGGACTTTTCCGATCAGTAATAAATACACACAAAAGTTGTTTCCTATTCTCTCATTCTCTAATTGTTCCTTTATTTCTTCTCTCTATTATTAATTTTATTTTACAACAAAAATAACATTGTTTTATTACCTCTAAATAGTTTTCTTTTTCTTTTTTCCTTTAATTAGAGTAATTCATTTTACAATACCTAATATCAATTATTTTCAGCAGCAACAAAGAATTATTATACCCTTCGTGGTAGCAACATCACACTGGAATAGTAGAAGATTACTCTTAATTATGCTACTTAAAGGAAAAATCATGTAACTTTATAGTATAGAACATATATGTTTTTGTTATATTCAAATTAGTAGGAGTACAAGAGGGGAACTTAGAAGAATTTATTGATGTTTCTATCAAACACCTCAGAAGAAATTATATTATATGCCTTTTCCGTAGGATGGAAACTGTCCCAAAATATGTAGTTTGACCTGTTTGAACATATCTGGGAAAGAAAATTACACAGACCGCCTACTTCAAAATATCCTGTGCCACAACATCCTTTATCTGCTACTTCAAAACCTAAACCACCAAACACATTCACAATGAGTAATAAGTTAGACAAACCAAAATGTACTAATTAATAAATAGTTAATGGGATTTTACTACTCGTATATAGTATGGTAGATGTGTTTGATTACCATATTTAGTGGCATTTTGAACCATATCCGATAATATTTTGTAAATATCAAGGTAGACAAGTTTAGCATCAGTAAAATTTTTTCCAAGGATATCTATTTGAGATGATAACTTGTTGTTGAAGAGCATTGCAGCCTGGTTTTCAAGATCTGAACATGTCCTGTTAAATCCTCCTCTCAGTGTTCTTTGAGAGGGCAGACACCCTAAATTTGGCAAACCAACTATTCCAATCCTTCTAGCTCCAAGTTCATAAAGATCCTGCATTTCATTCATTTTATGCAAATGTAAATGAAATAAGTTTTGATGATACAAGTTTAGATTAAATTGTTGATCTCGGTAGGTGGTTCACACATACTTCCAAGAATTCTTTAGCTTTTGAAACCATTAAATCTGTGTAAGTTGAAATATTATACTGTAGTCGCCTAAATGGTAATAAAAAGAAAGTATTGGTAATATCATTGCTTCCTGAGGACAAGATGTATATGCTTTTCGATATAATTGTTGTTGTTGTGTTTTCTCCAACCATGTCTTGTATCTTGGTTTTGTATTCCTTGAATTTGTCTAGTTGATCTGATAATGATAGCACTAACTAAGGTAACATATGACAGAAAAAAAAAAGGTATAGTCAGCGTTAAGAGATATGAAGAGGAGAATGAAAATATATTGGAAGGTTTTAGGTGGGAATAGTTATTTACTGCTATATTATTAGTTAGAGGATCATATCCACTAGCACCAGATGCAAAGCTTACACCTGTGAGAAGATCTTCACGTTTCAAATTTGGATCAAGATACGGAGGCAAAAGCTTCTTGATTTTTAGTTCTGCAGCTGAAAAAGACCAAAGAGAGAAAATTTGTTAAGGAAATTATTAGAACATTTTCATTCTATTACGCATATATATAATGGTAAAAGAATTAAAGAGTAACGGTTTTGTTTTTACCAAGGAAGTCTGAAGGGATTAAACCATTGCTGAACCTCCCAGTTGGTTGATTTTCTCCACCAAAATCTTCACCATATGGTGGAAAATTACATTTGAAGAAGGTCTCAATGTAGTCATTGTTACCTGTATCTAAGATGGAGTCCCCAAACACAAACAGTGCTGGAACACTTTCATTGTTTGGTAAACTCACAACACTAACAAGAGATATAATAATAGTTGAAAATGACCAAAGAATGGCTAAAAACAATTGAGAAAAAGGTACTTCACAGAAAAACATTGTGTTTCTATGATCGTATTTTGAATATTTAGCTTTCGTTTGATCATTATATAGAAAACAATCATCTTTAAAAGGTAACAAAATATACTATAGTTAATTGACATAGTATGTTACAGAATTGGTAACTTGAATATATAATATATTTAATAAATTTTTCTTTTAACAAATTTGATGGATGTTAAAATTATTTTATTTTAAATATAGTGTTTAAAATTCCATTTTAACGTCTTAAAATTAATAAAATAGGACACTTCGTCATATATTCAAATATAATAATTGAGTGTATATTAATAGAGTCTTACAAAAGATAGGATTATAAAAATATAACATTTATACGAACAAACTAGAACCAGCAATATACTAAAATGCTATGTGTCATTCTTCTCGCAAAAAGTTGCGGGTACTTTCTGGTGCTCAACTTCCTGGAACTAAAATACTCCAAATCTGCAATGTTAAGATGGTGTTGAGTGTTGTCCTATTTTTGGTCAGCACTAAAACATTTGCAAATCACGACGTTCAACAATACAAACCGGCACTCAATGGTCTATAGCTAAAATACTCTCAAACTTGTACAACGACACTAGAGCTTAGCACTAATTTACCATCGTTCAGCGTTGTATCATATATCAACAAATGAAAATATGTGATTTGAGAAAATGGGACATGTTCAATTGATCAATTTAGTACCCCTCTCTTAATGTTTTGATAAAAGATAATTTTAAAACATTAGGTTCTTAGAAGATAGAGAAAAGTGGTTTCTAGATAAATTATGTGTTTTAAACAATAAACTTATTTATAACAAAACTATTTATACTAAAATTTTTATATATTCTATTTTTATATATTTTATAGATGTTAAAAATATGTTAATTTGATAAACATGAGTTTTTATAAATATTTAATAATTTTATTTAATACGACTCTATTTTTTATTTAACAAATATGAAATTTTTTAAATTTAATTTTTTAACGAAATTGATCGATATAAAAATTTATCCATTTTAAATATATTCTATGTTTATTAAAATGCTAAAAATAGATTAATTTGATGAACAGAATTTTGCTTAAACATTTAATAATTTTATTTAATTTCACTATATATTTTTATCAATGTACATTTTGAATTTTTAACAAATACTTCATTAATATTTAATAATTTTTTATCTCTTTTATCCCATCACATATGTCTGTGCAGGTGATAATATCAGCACTGAAGTACCCATGAATGTTCTTCCTTAAGTAAAAATGGAGCTACACAGGGTGGCACATGCATTACAAAGATAAAGTGGAAGATAGAAATTACGTGAGATCGTAGAACACGAAACTGTAAAATTGAAAAGAACAATATATAAGAACAAAGAGGCCCTTCAATATTCGGTGTGCTCAGTGATCTTTGTTTAGACCACTTGTTCTGTTATTGCTTTCTTTTCTTATAAAGTGAAAAACGACGAACAATGCATGAATAATAAGCTAACAAATTGAGTTAATCAATGTCAATAAAAGAAAAGCATGACATCTCCAAGAATGATTGCGAATATCATACCCAAACCCATTTTCCAGAAACAATCATATTTTAACAACTTTCTTTGACGTGATATTTTATAAGTAATTTTAAAATATACAAAAATAAAAAAATGAGAAATTATTTGAAAAATGTTATCTTAAATTATAAAAAAATTGTTAAAATTTAGTGTTAAAAAATCATTTCTTATACAAATATATAATAAGTGATATCGTTGGCTCTATGAAACGGAAATATAATAAGTGAGTTAAATAAATACGATTATAAATTTCTTATATTATAATTTTGAATTTTGAACTGAAAGTGATATTAATTTTTTGATGTGGATTGTTGAATTCAGATCATATCTAAGTAATCTCTTTAGTGAACCTTTCAAACAAATCTATTATTATATTCACATATATATTATAAATTAATTTTAGTTTTATTTTATATAACATTTCCAACATATTTCTTTCGGAATGAGATATAAACATCTTATATATAAACTAAATATTCGTAACCGATTTAATAATAATAACTTTATATGTTTATAATAAGTCTTACTAAATTAAACTCTATAATATAATAAGAAATTTAATTTAAATCTAATTCATCTTCACATATAAAACGAAAATAAAAATATAAAAATGTAAGAATTCTCTTCAGCTATATATTTTAGATTAAGTTTGTCTCAAATCGAAGTTAAAATATTCAATTGAGAAGCCAAAAGTGATTTGAATTATTAGCCTTAGAACTTTTAAAAAGAGTAGGGTTTTTACATGTAAAATTCTAGGGATTAATGTTGATGGGTTTTGCAGTTTTTGCATACATGGCTGACCAACCATCTCAAACAATTTAATAATCACGTTTTTTCTTTTTCTGGTTTCATCCTAACTTTTTGTCTCCATTACATTAAATTGTTGTTTTTTCCTCAAGCGAACATAAATGTACTATTTCAAAACTTGATTGTCTTTCTAATGAAAGAAAAAACTGAGAATAAATTCTGAATTTGAGAATATGTTCAAGAAAAAAAATGAGAATAAATTCTGAATTTGAGAATATGTTCAAGAGGAAGAATATATATATATATATATATATATATATATATATATATATATATATATATATATCGTACCGTATGGCCCATCGGACAATCGATGTCCAAAGTAATTTGTATAATCCAGTAAAAGTTTAACAAAATGAGTCAACACGAGTCATCGATCGGTGGTCCTCATGATACACTTTTGAGCGGCACACAATAACTTCCTTGGAAATTAATTGCTCCTGAAGAGGTACGAGCATGTAGAACATATCACTAAAAATATTAGTAATCAATTTGAGTGACCAAAAGTTATTAGTGACTATACTGACCAATTTAAATACTAATTTAAAAAATAAAAAATTATTGGTTAGTAAAATAGTCACTATTATAAATAAAAAATTATAATTGGTCATTAATTAATTAGAGACCAATTTAGAAACTAAGTCATTTTGGTAGCCAAAACCTAGGTAGTTAATTTTTAGTGGCCAATTTTCTTTGGTAGTCAAAACTATGGTAGCTAATTTTAAAGACCAATTTAGTGATCAATTATATTTTTTTATTCATAATAGTGACTACTTTAGTAACTAATAATTTTTTACTTTGTGAATTGGTATAAAAATTGGTCACTACAGTGACTAACAACTTGTGGCCACTAAAATTGGTTACTAATGAAACATTTTCTTGTAGTGTATCATGTTAAAGTGAGGATTGGTTTGGCGTATCAACGAACGTTTCAACAGCCTCAACGACATCACATGACTGGTTCTCCAACCGTTTGGGGTCCAATTGTTGATCATATGAAAATGTGTGTCAATGAGCGATCAGCTGCCTCAGCGACATCACGTGATCGATTCTCCAGCCATTCAGGGCCCAATTGTTGATCATATGAAAATATGTGTTAATGAGTGATCAATTGCCTGAGTGTGCGTCGCGCGAACAATTCGACGGTTAATCAAATTACAATGTTGGATATATGTAGATATGTTAGACAACGATGTTCGACATGTAACACTGTATGACATAAAAAATAAACAGGTCCATTGACAATTAAAATTAAACAAGTCAGTAATCATGTTTTAAAAATAATTAGGCCTTGATTAGGTCAATCCTAATCAAATCCCTACATTAAAAACTATAAAAAAAAGTCAAAGGTAAGGTTGTTGAAACTTTTATCTCGCATCTACTATAATATTAATTGTTATTGCCGATTGAACTATTAATGATTTAAGTATTGAAGACCCTTACACCAATATATATATATATATATATATATATATATATATATATATATATATATATATAATATATATATTTTTTAATAAATTTGATCGATGTTAAATTTAATTTATTTTAAATGTATTCTATCTTTAGTAAAAATGATAAAAATATGTTAATTTTATAAAATATTTAATAATTTTCTTTTATATGACTCTATTTAATAATATTCTTTTATATGAAATTTTATAAATTTAATTTTTTAAAAATGTATCAATATTAAAAATCATTCATTTTAAATATTCTATATTAGTAAAATGTTAAAAATAGTTTAGTTTGATAAACAGAAATTTTCTTTAATATTTAATAACTTTATTTAATTTCACTATATATGTTTATCAATTTAGATTCAGATGAATTTCTAACAAATAATTCATTAATATTTAATTATTTTTATCTCTTTTATCCCATCAGATCTGTCTCTCTGCAGGTGATAATATCAGCACTGAAAATGTTTAGTAAAATGATAATATCTTAAAGAAATTGATCAATATTGAAAGTAATTCATTTTAAATACATTATATGTTTAATAAAATGATAAACGTATATTAATTTAATAAACACAGCCTTTTTAGATACTGAATAATCTTATTTAATTTTACTGTACTTTTAAACTTAACAAATATAACGTTTAATAAAGTTAATTTTTAGCGAAATTGATCGATATTAAAATTAGTTCATTTTAAATATATTCTATTTTTTAGTGAAATGTTAGAAGTATATTAATTTATTAAACCAAACTTTTTAAATATTTAATAATTTTAGTAAGATTTTAAAAATATATTACATTTTATTTTAGTTTCAAATTTAAAAATAATATATATAATTTTTCAAATTTAATATTGTTTTATTTATTAGAACTTTAGCTTGATTCTGCTTATTAAAGTAAAAATTGGAACTTAAAAATATTCATCCATAGGTCGCTTATCCTTGGGCCGTTTGGTTAGAGATGTTGATCAACCCTACGATACAAGATTTAAATTTTAAATATTTTTTACTTTTAATTTGTTAAACAGATTAAAATAGTTGGTTGATCTAAATTGAGTTTATATATCATTAAATTATAGATTAAACTTACCATTTGTTTATGTACCAAGGAAATGTGAAAATAGATTGGACAAAAATAAAAGAGATAAAAAATAAAATAAGATTTAAATGTATTTGATTAATATATTAATATTATATGTATATTAATTTATTTTTTCATGTCAAGTAATTTATTTTAATTTCATCATCTCTTACTTCTTAACTCTTAACTAAGGACACCATTAATCTTAAATTTTTTTTCTTTTCAGTTTTTTTTAAGCTGTTCTTAGGCGGAAAAATTGTAAGTTCCTTATCATGGTTAAAAACTCGTTAAAAATAAAAGAATTGAGTTTAAAACGCTGAAGTTATAATTATTAACATCTAAAAATCATCACCGAAACTTCATTAAGACTAAAACTCAATGTTTTCATTCAAAGAGAATAATGTTGAATTTGGATCTTTTACATATTTTTTTAGTGTTGTTTTTCTATTCTGTCAAAATAATATTAATTTTAATATTTTAAATATAATTTTTAATCTATTAAAATTAATATACTTTTAAAACACGATAAGAAACAAATTAAAAATTCAACTGAAAATATGGTTCAAAAAATTAGAATGATGATGAAATTATATTTTTACTTTCATATTTTTTGTTCTTAAAAGAAACTTGGTTAATCCAAGTTTTCATAGGATTTGATTGAGTTATTGGACAATGAAAAGTGTGTTGCGCAAATTATTCCTCTAATGATATGTTATTATTTAGTAATCGTCATCAATAGTATTAATCTATTATGTGTATATAAAGTTAACTAATTAACGTTTTTCTTTCCTTGTACATGAAAGTGATTTATAAGAATTGACACCTTAAGAAACTTGGTTGTTTCTTTCAAGCAATATTTGGCTGTTTAAGAAACGTGTTCTATCCATTTTAAATTATTTATAATTTAAGATAGTATATACTTGTAAGAAAATTATTAGTTAAATAAATTACTATTTTGTTATGAAAAATAAAAAGATAATAAATAATAATATTTTTTATACTTAATGATAATTATGCAAAGAAATAAAATTTTATTTCAAAACTCATTGTAGTACATTCGAATACAAGGAGTCAATATACTATATCGTTTAAAATTCAAGAAGGTTTAAGTTGAATAATAAATTAACTTAGTTAGAATCGTTTTAGTTTTGTCGATAAGTATCAAGCAAGACCGAAAAGTATCAAATAAGGTTAATAAATACGGACAAGACTAAAAAGCACGAGGTAAGGATGAGAAGTGTAACATCCCGACCAGATATTACGGGTTTAAATAATAATATAAAATAAGAAAATAAAATCACATTTATTATAAATCCATTTCCCAAAAACGCGGGAAATTTCAAATAATTTATTTCATAATAAAGATAACTCTAAGTTCAAATCTTCTCAAAATTCAATGAAATACCAAAACAGTATCATAATAGATTACATCTTTATTCCAAAACCATAAATGATAAAACTCTATAAAATTGTTCCCATGAGTTTTCCCCGCTCCGCTGCTAAGCCTTACCAGATCCACCTGCAACATCATCTGCTCCCGTGTACCGCGTACACGATCATCGCCAAACACAAGCAGATAGGGTGAGCTAACAAAATAAACATATATATATATATATGGCACAAATATACCAATCACACAATCACACCAAAGGAATTCCATCCTTTGATATCACATCACATGGCCACCACCATGTTATTTGTGTTCTACATCTTCTAGTGAGTACCTCAAGGTGTCTTGCTGCCATACCTATCGGCCACAACCGATAGAGCACGTGCGGGAAACCATGCTACGAATCATACACCGTAACTCCAGGTGGAGTTCCCATATACGAACATAATCCGTAACATCCCAAGACTACCAAACTCGTCAGTCAACTACTGAGGAGGGTAATCTATCTTGACCCATCCGTACTGGCCACAACCAGCACACTCACACCGGCAACACTCGCCAACCCGAGCTCAACTCAAGGGTTCCTCGTGTTCATCCGCCATCTCGAGCTCAACTCGAGGGATGCCATTCCGAGCTCAACTCGAGGAATGCCACGTGCTTAACCCCTATCCCGAGCTCAACTCAAGGGATACGTTTTGAGCTCAACTCAAGGAACACCAGCAAGCCAACCTTTAAGATATCCTAGAAGCCTCGTAGATCACGCACATCATAGCAAGCATAACACCAATCTGCTGCAGCAAAATCGCCTAGCAGGGGACATGTACCGCCAGGCGCTGCCGCTTCTAGATCGCCTGGCGGGGGACACGTACTGTAACATCCCTAAGGAATATTATGAATTTTTAATAAATAAAAATAGAAAAGAAGATTAAATACCTCATATAGTAAAATATCATTTCCCAAAAACATGGGAAATATAAACAAAAATTATAACTGTAACATAATACAAATGTTCACAATTATTCTATTACAAAATTTACCAAAGTTCAACATAATTAAAGTTACATCAAAATCTTAAAACAAAAATAATGCTTTCAAAAGCCCAGGTAGCCCCTGCTCTCCGCCTCTAGACATCTCCTGGCCCACCTGTCAAATCATCTGCTCCCGGATAACGAGTTATCCGATCATCGCCACACACACACAAAAAGGGTGAGCTATGCACAATATATAAAAAAAATACATGAATATAAATATGTTCCCCAACCCAAAATAACATAACTAAAATTCTCATACTTTTCAAATCACCCAACCATGACCTCATAGTCCTTCATGAGTCATATGCATGAACTAGGCCTTGGGACTTCACTGTGCTCCCACGAAACTAACTCATTCATGGTCCAACCCTATGAGCCTAACCCGCTTATAGTTCTGCCCTACAGACTCCTCATCTGTAGTAAAACATCCAAGTCTTCTCAACTTAGACCCTGGCACGCACGCAATCACCATACTAAGGACTCCTCGCCCAATAGTAGCTGACGGGAACATAACAGTTCCTTGCCCATCGTGCGCCCGACACATGTAATCACCATACTAAGGACTCCTCACCCATTAGTAGCCGACGGGAACTCAACCAGTTCCATGCCCATCATGTGTCCAACCACCAAGCACATCCCAGACCCCTATTGGACTTAGTCCTTCAAGCCCAAACGCCACACCACATGCATATAATTCCTCTACTTAGGATAAAGTAGCCAAATCACACCCACAAGCAAATACAACATGACAAAATCGCATAAACTCACTTAAGCCAGGGACACTCACCCAAGCTAAGCCCTCAGTCTCACTTGGGCTAGCTCACCTCGCCCAAGCGAGCTCAAAACAGTAGCATCAACACGTCATCTCGCTTAGGCGAGATCCTGTCGCCTGGGCGAGCCACACATTCGCCCAAAACCACACCAAAACCTCGCCTAGACGAGTATTCAACAAAACACACAAGAACACACTTCGAGAACTCGCTTAGGCGAGCCACTCTCGCCTAGGCGAGAGTGTCTGTCGCTCAAAACTCAAAACCTCTCGCTTGGGCGAGATATCGCGCTCAAAACTCCCAGGTTCTCCTCGCGACCTCGCTTAGGCGAGTGCCTCTCGCCTGAGCGAGTGACCTTGTCGCTCAACCCTTTTCCTTGTCGCCTAGGCGAGAACCACGAACCAGGACCCAATGTGAGACTCTGCAACTCTCGCTTAGGCGAGGTGGACCCGCTTGGGTGAGACTTGCAGGTTTTCGAGTCTGTTCACACACTCAAATCACCCAACTTTGCCCAATTTGCACCACCAACAATACCAAAACACCATTAACACATTACCAAGCACAAATAATGGCCACAATCATCTGAACATGTCCTATATCATCCATTCATATTACCCAACTCGAGATTAAATCATCTCTACCCATTCCATACCAAAACCCTCCCTCTAATCACAAAAAAATGCATAGCAAGGCTTTGCACACAATCTCAACCAATCAAATTCTGAATCACAGCACATACCACACGAGTTCCATGACATACAATTTATCCAATGCATACACCTAAAATAACAGCACGAAAATTAGGATAAGCTCCTCTAACCTAGAAATAGTGATCAAAATTGAGAAAGACAGGACCTTGATTCACAATTTCCTTCTTGCTTTAGCCCTTGCACACCCAAAACTCAACTCACACTCTCAATCCCGTGCTCCTCTCTATACCAGTTCACCATACTGCCAAAACCCTTCCTTTTACCTAAATTTTAGCTTTTATAGGTGCCTTTAAGATGGGTTTTAAAAATAAAACGAAATTGGGCTTAGTGTGGGTTTTAATTCCTCTTCCATGTTAATTATTTGGTGGTTTTCCAACCCTCTTGGCTGCCCCATTAGGTTCTCTCTACCTTTCCACATTCATTCCAAACTAAGTTTAGTAAAAATAAAGGTTAAGTTCTGTCTACCAAGGTTTGAACTCGTGACCCTCCACTCACAATGCCAAAGCACAATACACTCCAATCAATATAAGTTTACATTACCAATTCCATACTCATACATATTATTAAAAATAATTGGCATACATAGGACTCGAACCCAAGTCCTCTCACACAATAAAAGTACTCTTAACCACTTGAGCTAGCACTTTTCCACATCATATTAAATAATAATTAATGCCATAAAGGCACTTTCTACCCTCATTTATTACTTAATTAATTATTTAATTAATTAATTTTTACGGGTCTTACACGTACCACCAAGCGCTAAGCGCCTTAGTCTTCTCTACCACTGCACCTATTGCCTGACGAGACTTCCTCTGTTGCCATGTGCCACGTGCCTTAGTATTTACCGAACTGCAGGCTCCGCCTGGTGCACCCCACCTTACCGCCAGGCGCCATCGTGATTCAGAACCCCCTTGTTTCTACGTTGTCGCTTGGCGGGTCGATCACCACCGCCAAGCGCTACACCAGTACTTGCACAGTACTGGTTTTAGTTCAGGTTCAAGCACACTTCACACAGGTTGCTCTCATTTGCTCACATTCTAGAGTACACCTAATGAAAAGCATTGCCTTCTATAATGTTCCAAGCCTCGTAGCACCTCACATGTGCATTCATCCTCTAGTCATATAAACCATCCCAAGCATGCTCAAACAAAATATAAGCAGCAACACTCTAACAATTTTAAGCACATGATCTTATGCACCAATGCAATTTAATATGGACACACATGCCTTCACCAAACCAATTCTCCACATGTGACTAACCCAAAGGAACATTCAAATTGATAGAGACATACCACATAACCCAATCATGCTTCATTAGAAGTTACTTGAACTTATCAAGAGGTTATTCATGCATTTTAACGACTCCAAAATCAGCAATATTGAATAACGTATATCTCTAGCTACTGACCTCGAAATCAATCTCCACCGTTCAAAGTAAAGAACCACATGTTATGGACCACCTGTCAAAATTTCACCTAAATCAGACGGTTAACAAACCGAGAAATGTAGTTTTACGAAAACTGCGTGAACTAGAAGAACATGGTAGCGCCTAGCGCCCAGAAGTGAGGATGTGGCGCATGGAGGGACTAAAATATCGCCCAGCGTGTGCGCAAAAAGTACGAAAAACAACATTTTTCGTGAACAGAACACCACGTGCATCGCCTGGTATGGCGCCTGGTGGCCAAATGGGTGCCGCCAAGTGGTTCCTGCACCTGAGAACCTTACCCCCTTCACAACAACTCTGATTTCCATCAATTTCTGACTCCATAGGATACGAACCCAGTTATTAGGACTACAGTTCATTCATAACACTTTCCATTCACGAATTCATTCACATTTTCCCCTTAGATTGCTACCACTATAGAAATTCCCAATTATGAAACCCTAAAATGTGAGTATGTCTCATTCCCCCAATTTTTATGCTTATCACGCCCCAAATTTCACAAGTTTTCACTTCGATTTGGTTAATTAATAATCTTATTACACTTCCTACTAGTCCAAATCTGCCCAGAATCCAGAAAAACATCAAAATCAAGCCTCATGGCTCCCGTCGCCTGGCGGTTCAATCAATACCGCCAAGCCCTTCATAAAAAAACTCAGATTGGGTTGAACAACAAGCGTCGCCTGGTAGTCCCGTTCGTGCCGCCAGGCTGTTGCCCTTCGCAACCCAGAAATGCAAATGAAATGGTATGAGTCGCCATCACCTGCCAGGCGGTTTTTGGAAAAATTCCAGAAACACGATTCTCAAGCAATGCAAGGGATAAATCATACATGATGAGTTATAAATCATGCAATTATTCATAGAACTACAATTAAACGTGGTATAACTCCCCTAACTCTCTAATCATTTTGTTTCCTCTGAATTCGTGTTCCTTACAACACTCTAATTTTCCAGTCTAAAAAACCCTTCCAATTGATTTAGTTTGCCTTTTTATTATGGTCCTTAATTGTGGTTAATGGCCAAAAACGAAAATGGCATTAAAATGAATGTAATTACCATTCAAATTCCATTATGAGTTGTTTTTCAGTCACTTTTGCCTGCTCTTTGGCTAGCTAGGGTTCCTATGCCCCTTCACCTTCATGCCACAAGAAATTTTGGCAAAAAGGAAGCTTAAAATGGTTCTACCAAGGTTTGAACCCATGATCATGCTAATACCAACTCAATACACAACCATTTAACCAATTCATGTTTTGTGATGATTAATATAATTCTATGATTATATTATCACTCAACATGATCAAGCATATTATCAAAAATAATAATAACTTAAATAACACACAAATGACATACATAGGACTTAAACCCAAGCCCTCACACATAATTAAGTACCTTCAACCACTTGAACTAGTACTTTTCCACATCATAGCAATCCGCATTAAATCCCTTAAAGGCTCCTACTACCCCGCATTTATTAAATAATTATTTAAATAATTATTTAAATTTCTCGGGTCTTATAAGAAGTAAGTAAGGTCGGAAAGCACCACCTTACTGACAAGTAACAAGTAAGTTGGACGAAGCTTAAAAATATCAAGCAAGAACGAGAAGTGCAACTCTTATCAATAAGTACTAGGCAAAGCTAAGAACACTTCAACACAATGTTTAAAATTATAATAAACATCATAAATGAGCTTCATTATTTTAAAACACACTATCTATCTATAAACTATTTTTTAGAGTTCCTTGACTTCTTTCTTGGAGTTCTCATCTTCTGTTTATTTGTTTGAAGATCGGAGACCGCTAGGGTGATCCTCTTCCTTTTTGTTTGATTAGTTTATTCAATCATGTTAGTTGAATTTCTGCTCGTTTTCCTGTGGGTCTTCTCTGTTCTGGCTCGCATGTGACTCTCCTTTGGTTGCATTTGAGGTTTAAACCCTCCTTATGAGTCTTTGTTAGTAAGTGATCATAATGGCAGGTCCTGATCGTTTTTGTGTCGTTCTTAGATATAAATAGAGCATCGTAGGGAGCTAAGGTGTTTTGATGTTCTTAGAGTTGTTTGAGTCTGCTTAATCATTTTGCCAGGTGAGGGGAATAATTCGTCTTGGTTTTTAATAAACATGTGTTGCATGTTGTAAATCGATCCATGAAATTGGTTGAATTTTTGTGGTGTGTGATTATGAACCTTGGGTACCAAGATTAGGGTGGAAATGTGCTATTTTTGCTCAAGCAAGAGGAATCTCACTTAGGTGACAATAGCCTAGAATTCCACTTTACTCTTTGTTCGAGTTGTCCTTCAAGCGACAACTCGCTCAAGCGATAGGGTTCTCGCTCAGGCGATAAAGCCATTGTGACTTATTTTGCTTCTGTAAAATTTTAGCTAAAGTGAAAATTTTGTCGCTCAAGTGATAGCGTTTGTTGCACAGACGATAATGCTCTAGAGTTTATTCTAGTTTCTGTATAAAATGTCGCTCAGGCGATAGGATCTCGCCCAAGTGAAACCCTGGTTGTTTTAATTTTTTATTTTCCAACATGATTGAATGTGATATTACTATAATATGAGGTATGACTTATGTATGATTGATTCTGGTATACTGAGACTTGACTTGATATGTATTTGTATAATATGAAAATATGATTATACATGATTGTGAAAATATTATTGTGAAATTGTGATGATAATGTGTTTGTTAATATATACGAGCATTGTATGTGTTTGACGTAATTCCATGAGTCTTATGAGAAGATTTTATGGTGGTGTTATTTTAGTCTATGCATTCTAATGATCATTCATACTCAAATAGAGTATACTGAGTCATGTGGTGAGAGTATGAGAAGGTCCTAGTCTATGACATGATAATGACCTTAGATAATGATGGATTAACGTTGTGTGTGGTACGGTGAAACCCATTGACAATTAATTAAGAAGTTATAAATAGTAAGTGTGGATTATAGATGATATAAAAGTTGAATTACGACAATTAAAAATGTCGTAGTATAATTCGAATAATGACAGTTCAAACTGACGCTTTTCACATTGAATTTGTTTCCCACTAATTAAATTATGACGGTTTTAGCCGCCTTATTTTACATCCCAAAATTGCCATTTTATACATTGCAAAATATGGCAGTGTGCGCGACAGTTAAATTAAAACAACCACATTTTGCTTTATGGCAACACGAATTACGAAGGTTTTTGAAACAACTACAAACGTAAATTACGGCGGTCAAAACCGTCACATTATACAAAAATAACCACCACAATTTACACGATTTTTTTAGTGAAATTTTTTTATTGTTTGTACCCTTAAATGACTGTATTAATATATTTTAATTTTGTTAACCTACCTTTGAATATTATTATGAAATATCTTATTTTATTAGTTTTTTACCATTAAAATGGAATGTTATAAATATAAATTTAAAGGTAAATACTATTATTATTATTATTTTTTAATTTTTTTTACATGAGATCCGAGTATGTGACGAGTGAATCAATTATGTGGTTACGATGAGAGAGGGGGAATCAATTCTGTTCAAATATTTGAATTTTTTTAAATCAGAGCATCACTTCTCTCATTCTTATAATTCATTTCCAACCCTAATCTTCATCACTTTTCTCCTTTGAAACCTTCTCCCACAAACCATTGGCACTCCTCCAACACTTATCTCACCAACATCAGCTTCACCGATTGCAAGCTCATAGATACATTAAAATTAAAGGATCAAATAAATAATGTTATCTACTTGATGTAGTTTTTCTTTTATCTTCTCACTTTTGCGGGTAATCCTAAGAATAATTACTCGCAAATCCACTTATTCAAACAACATTGACACTGATCTCCCATCCAAATATAACACGAGTGTTGAAACATTATTACAAATACCTCCACATCCGATAACATGACCTTCAAAATCCATTGAGATATAGAGACCAAGACTTTCAAATACATAAACCAAACCCAGAGTCCAAGACTTTCAAAATTGTGAAGTGATCGTGAACAAGAAAAGTTTCAAATACCAAGATTAACCATTGTAAAAACAATTTTAATTTTTCAAAAATATTTTTTAAATGAATATACATATTATGTCCATAAATTTAAAAAATTAAGTATCCAGTAACAAAGTATTGGAGTTGGAAAATAATTTAGATTCTGCTACTATAAAAGAATGGCAAGTTTCCGTAACTATTTTTGTGTTTGTTATTGTATATATTCATTTTAAAAGATATTTTAAATTTTTATAATTTTAAATTTATTTTAAACTTTGTATACATTTTATATTATATAATTTAATTTTGTTTATTTTATAACGTGAAATTAGAAATTTGATTTTGTGTTTTTAAATGTTCATTATAAAATATAAATTTATATGTATCGAATTATACATTCTAAAACATAAATTTACTTATGTTTTAATGTTATATACTTTACAATGCAAAACGCCTCTTAATTACATTGGGAATTGAAATTAAAAATTCCAAACTCCAGAATGCAATTTAATTTTAAATGAGATTGTACATTCTATAATATCCTCAAATTTTAAATTCTACAACTTAAAAAAGATAAATAAAAAATAAAAGGTAAAATTGTAATTTTCAAATGTATTGGAATGCAGGATGAAAATATGAAAGTTCATGAAAGTGTTAGTTAAGAAATTGGCTTTCTCAACAAAAATGGGCCTATTGAATCATTTCAGCATTTTCTTCCTGCACCCCACAAAAGGTCTAATTCCCAAACTATTTTAACTATAATTAAAATAAAAATCATTAAATATCATTACTCTTTATACTTTCCATAGTGGGTGTTGTCTCAATTAGCTATGCAAGGGGAGAGGAGACGCAAAGGTAAAATGGAATATTTGAATTTAAGGGGTGCGGGGACAAAAAATGGGGGTGCATGAAGAACAACCCATTTCAGCAATTTATAAACATCTCTATTCAATTGGTCAAGATGACAGAAAGAACATTTATTTTGAAATCCATTCAAAACTGTTCCACCTATTACCTTTAAAACAATATTATTGAAAGAAAAAAATAAAACTCTACATTTATAATCCCTTCATGCCCACAAGTTTTAACCTTTTCTTCTACTCTTATCTTGATTCTTTCTTCAATCTATATCAAACATATCCAACAATTACGGAACGTGAATGCTTCTATTAGGAAGTTTCACTGGAAAATAATTTTGGTTGAATACATTTATTATAAGGAATTGATTTGAAGAAGATTTTTTTTTCTTAAAAAGGCATTTTCAGGTCAATTGGAGAAATAATAGACTTGAATATACATATATGTATATATACATATATATATATATATATATATATATATATATATATATATATATATATATATATATATATATATATATATATATATATATATATATATATATACATATATATATATATATATACATATACATATATATATACATATATACATATATATATGTACATATATATATATATATATATATATATATTTATTGATTTGACATAATTGTTGAATTTTGATGGTTCTTTTTTTAGTAGCAGATGAAAATGTTTTTTAAAAGTATTTTTTACAATACAAATGCCTTTG